>Ga0208198_1001427_pt1 | contig 20969 bp, 14 predicted proteins | sample AD_JPNTR2_MetaG_FD_184446 | JGI IMG/M metagenome (GOLD analysis project Ga0208198, IMG submission 184446) | Active sludge microbial communities of municipal wastewater-treating anaerobic digesters from Japan - AD_JPNTR2_MetaG (SPAdes) (version 2) | ecosystem: Engineered > Bioreactor > Anaerobic...
TTCCAAACTAAGTTTCAAAACCTCTTGGATACCTCCTTCTTTTTGGCTGATTGAATCCAAAATTTTACTAACTTGCTCTCGTGTAAAGTGTAGTTGTTCCATAGTCTTTTCTATTTTTAGTTTTTTTTCTCTAATTTAAGAACTAACTCACTTTACACACTTTTTGGGACAGTATCTCAAAGATTTTTTGGTTTATGTTTAGTTTGAGAATTAACTGTTTTTGAATAATTGAATGGTGTTGATTTTCCAACGTTGTTCAATTTCTTGACCTTTGAGTTTAACCGGTAAATTAGCTCCGGCAATGGTAGTTTGCCCGGCGATCTTTAAACTGTTTGCTGTTTGTATTCGGTAATGACCGTTACTGATTGGTATGAATTTAAACTTTTGATTATTTGACCCATTGGTTTTTTTCAAGTTTGATATGTGTTTCAGAGCTGATTGGGCAGTCGATATGAATCATATAACGTTGACTTTCATTGAAAATGTAATAGAATTCTCCATCGGCCGGAAGCAGAAACCATTTTTGATTTTCTCCTTTTGCAGGATCTTGTAATTGCATTTTAGTGCCTCGTTTTCCATCTCTTTCAGCTTCCAAAACCTTTCCTCCAAAATTAACGATTTGGTATATAGCATTGATATTTATGGCTATCGGTACTTGTGGTATAGCTTCGGGTATTACAGGCTTTGTGGTGATGAATCCCGAATCTCTGTTATGACCGGTTACTTTGTAGGTGCTGCGGTCTCTTTTCCCGGTTTTTTGTCGGGTGGTGTGTTCTTTTTGATTTGACCATTGGCTCCGCTTAATAAGATTGCAGACCCATAAGTTAGGATATTCGTTACAAACGAGTTAATGTTTTAGGTTTTTAATTCAAAATGAGTGAAATTGATAATTTTTTTAATGTTTTTTACGTTAACAACCTGTTAATTTTTTTTGATTTTTCAATGCCGCATAGACGATTGACGAACAATAAGATTGGTATCAAGTGTGATTTTTTGGAAAGGGGCATTATCTCCATTCTCGATACGGTTTAGAAACATTTCCATAGCTTTTTCTCCCATTTCTCTCCCGGGTTGATTAATCGATGTCAGGGAAGGATTCACCATTTCTGCAACCGGATCGTTCCCAAATCCAACAATTGCAATTTGCTCAGGTATGGATATTTTTTCCGCGAGCAATCGGTTCATGGCACCAATGGCTGTTAGATCGTTTACGGCAAAGATTCCGTCGAAAGACGTTGATGACTTCAATAGTTTATCGATTGTGGATTGAGCTTTTTCGTAGGTATCGCATTCAATAATTAGTTTTTCGTCGAGAGTTAAACCGGCTTCTTGGATAGCTCTTTTATAGCCGTTGGTTCGATTGATGCTGATTTGTCGGGTTGAAGGACCAGCGAGATGAACAATTTTTCGGCAACCTTGGTCAACTAAATGTTGTGTAGCCATAAAAGCACCTTCATTATCGTTGATGACAATTTGGTCGATATTCATTCCGTCAATAATTCGATCGAAAAAAATTACGGGAATTCCTGTGTCAATGAGTGCTTGGATGTGTTCTTGGTTCTGGGTTTCTTTTGAAACCGACATGATAATTCCTTCAATGAAGCTATTTTTGAAGATCTCGCAATGCAGTTTTTCCCGTTCATACGACTCGAACGATTGGCTTATTAAAACTTGTAAATTGTGTCTTTCGGCCGCAGTTTCAATACCACTAATAACTGATGAGAAAAAGTGATGAACAATCTCGGGGACAATAACTGCAACTATATTGCTTCGCTGATTTCGTAAACTTAAAGCGATAGGGTTGGGGCGATAATTCAACTTTTTAGCAAGCTCATTTACTTGTTTTTTAGTTTCGGGTGCAATGTCGGGATGGTCTTTTAAAGCTCTCGAAACGGTGGAAGCGCTTATTCCCAATGCTTTGGCTATGTCTTTTATGGTTATGATTCTATTTTTCATCTATGTTATATTAAGCTTGTTCCGACAGTCCAGGCAAAGATAATGGTTATTAATTTTTAATAAACCATAAAATTTCAGACACTCTTTTATGCAATATTACATTTTTTTTTGTCAAGTAGAAGTATAAATCTATGTGAACTTTTGAGTTAAACAAATGTTAACTATATAGATTTTTTTTACAGCGAAAACGTTTGCGTTATCGTTTGCATGGATTTATCGAGGTTTTGAGTTAATTATTTGTTAAATTTTAAATAAATTGCGATAAAAATGAACATTTGTTGAACAATTCAAAAATAGAATTACAATGAAGGAATCGTTACAAAAAGCCAAAATGTTGTGGATATTTCTGATTATGCTGATGGGGGCATTCGAAGGGTATTCGCAACCAATTACCATTACCGGAAAGGTAATTGATGCTATTGACAAGACACCTCTACCGGGCGTTGCCGTGGTGGTAAAAGGAACAACTATTGGAACACAAACCGATTTCAACGGTATTTATTCTCTTTCAACCACAGTTGGGGCAACTCTTGAATTCTCGTTACTTGGATACTCCAAGGAAGAGCGTTTAGTGGGAAATGAGAAGGTTATTGACGTTTCACTAATACCCGACGTTGAGTTGCTTTCTGAGGTTGTTGTAATCGGATATGGGACACAAAAAAAATCGGACCGTACAGGATCGGTAGCCCAAGTCAGTTCGGATGAGTTGAACCGAGGTACCTTGACTGATCCAATTCAAGCCATGGTTGGTAAAGCTGCGGGTGTTTCAATTACTAAAAAAGGTGGTGACCCCAATGCCGGTTTTTCAGTTAAAATTAGGGGTTCGTCTGGATTATATTCCAATACCGAGCCTTTGTATGTAATCGATGGAGTGCCGGGAGCTGATCCAACAACCGTAGCTCCTGAAGAAATTGAATCGTTCAACATTCTGAAAGATGCTTCCTCAACTGCTATTTATGGTGCAAGGGGAGCTAATGGCGTGATTATTATTACAACCAAGAAAGGAAGCGAAGCTAAAAAAGAAGGTGGTTTTTCTGCATCAAACGTCAGCTACGACACATATCTATCGTGGGATGTGGTAGCAAAGCGACTTGACTTGATGAGCGCATCTGAATATCGTGACCTTTTAGCTCGCTATCCTGATCGATACAAAGATATTATTGATAACGGAGCTAATACGGATTGGCAAGAAGAGATTTTCCGTACCGGGTTCAGTCAAAGTCATAATTTTTCCGGGACGGGTGCCTACGATAAAGGATCCTATCGTTTGTCGGTGAATCATACCGATTGGGATGGTGTTATCTTAGGCTCATCGAAAAAACGCACTATTGGAAAAATTAACGTAATGCATAAAGCCATAAAAGATCGTTTAACCATCGATGCATCATTAACCACCACGTTTGAAAACAATAACTACATTTCCTATGGGGGAAACGGTTCATTAGATGTTTTATACCAGGCATTTCAGCGCAACCCGACCGATCCTGTATATGATTCTACCGGACGCTTTTTTGAAATAACACGCGATTTCAACTATTACAACCCGGTAGCATTGATTCATCAAATTCAAAACCAACGTCAAGCAAAACGCTATTTAGGATCTGCACGCGCTGAGCTTCTGATTTTTGAAGGATTAAAAGGAGTGGTCAACATTGGTTATACAAGAAACGATGCCGAGTATTTCTACTTCGAACCCAAGGCTGTTCTTGGCGGAACAACCCAAGGCTATGGACGACGTTCCTATGAAAATTTCGAGTCGCGAGTAATGGAGACTACCTTAAACTACGACAATAAATTCGCTGAATTCCACAATGTTACTGCCCTTTTGGGATATTCTTATCAGGAAGATATAGCTGACGGCTTTTTTGCGTCAGGAAAAAATCCATTATCGGACTATATGCAATCGCACAACTTGGGAACCTTAGCTCTGGTGAATCCGCGAGATATAGGCTCTTATAAAAGCAACAATCGGCTTATTTCGTTCTTTGCACGCGGAATCTATAACTTCAATTCAAAGTATTATGCAACGGCCACTCTTCGTCGTGATGGATCAACCAAATTTGGAAAAAATAACGAATGGGGATGGTTCCCATCAGCATCGGTTGCTTGGAATTTGAAAGAAGAAAACTTTCTTGTTGACAACAACGATATCAGCATGCTCAAGCTGCGTCTTGGTTATGGAATTGTAGGGAACCAGGAAATCGACAACTACCTTGATATTATGACAGCAACAGCTGTTGGAACAACTATAAACCCCGACACAGGGGAAGAATCCATCGAGTTTCAGCTAACACATAATGCCAATCCTAATCTAAAATGGGAAGAAAACCGCGAGATCAACATTGGAGTCGATTATGGATTTTTGAACAACCGAATCTCCGGTTCAATAGATTTTTATGATAAAATGACATACGATTTGTTAGCACCCTACAACGTTCCCGTTCCACCAAATACTTTGTCAACCACCTGGGCAAACGTAGGCTCAATACGAAACAGAGGAATTGAACTTCATTTGCAAGCTTTTGTTATCGACAACCGAACGTTTAAATGGAAAACCATTTACACCTTTTCCCACAATCGTCAAAAAATTGAAGAACTCTCCAACGATCTTTTCTCATGGACAGAACGAAAAGAAGGTTGGTTGTCGGGACGTGGATTGGTGGGTGATCAGAACTGGACTCAGCTAATTCGTCCGGGATGGGCATTGGGAACATTCTACATGCCAGAATATGCCGGAATATCAAGAGATGGTAAGTTCCTGTTCTACACAGCTGCAGGAGGAGTTACGCGCGATATTACCAAAGCTGAGCGAAGAGTTGTGGGAGTTGCACAGCCCGATTTTGAAATGGGATGGTCAAACTTCTTTACCATATATAAAAACTTCGATGTTAGTCTGGCTTTGAGGTTAGTCTATGGATATGAAATTTTAAATGTTACCCGAATGGTATTTGAAAATCCAAACGTTGTGGGAACACTTAATGGTTTGAACTCAGTGGTTGATTTAATCGAGCGTGGTGTTGACGATGCTCCAAAAGTAAACAGCTACTACATCGAAGATGGCTCTTTCTTACGGGTTGATAATCTCACTATCGGTTATAATTTCGAAACTGCAAGAATCAAATGGTTAAATCAAGCCAGAGTATTCGTTTCTGCCAATAACCTGCTGACAATCACCGGATACTCCGGAATAGACCCTGAAATTTCTTACAATGGACTTTCTTTTGGGCTTGATCAATATAACGTGTATCCTAAAACGCGTAGTTTCACTGTGGGATTGAATGTTACTTTTTAACGTAAAATCGATAGAATTAAATAATCTATACTAACATGAAAAAAATAGTTCTGATTTATGCATTTGTGGTTGTAATTTTCGGTTCGTGTACCAATCTTGAAGACCGATTTTACGACCGCTTGCCGGCTGACCAGTTCCCGGAGAATCCCGAACAACTGGCAGTGATGACAGTTCCCGTCTATTCCCCGTTAAAGGAACTTCTCGATTGGGGAGGATGGTGGTTCTGTCAGGAATTAACCACCGACGAAGTTGTCATTCCAATTCGGGATACCGACTGGAATGATGGAGGCAAATGGGTTGCACTATACAAACACGAATGGACAAATACTACAGAAGCTGTAGCAGGAATGTGGGGACGGTTTTATCGTGGTATTAGCGAAGCCAATCGTTTGATAGAAATGTTTGAGCCATCGGCCGGAACTCCCGGAGGTGACTTAGCACTGGCAAAACTTAAAGTAATGAGAGGCTTCTATTATTACTTGTTGATCGATAATTACGGAGATGTGCCCTATGTTTCATCCTTTTCCAATGCACCGGCATTACCCTACAAAAATAGTCGCGACAGCATTTGGCATTGGATCGTAAGAGATATCAAACCGGTGATCCGTAATCTCGAAGCCGGAGGATCAAAATACAGTCCCGGCAAAGGAATGGCTTATATGCTTATGGCTAAACTTTATTTGAATGCTGAGCAATACATCGGTACTCCCCATTGGGATATAGCTGAAAAATACTGCGATAGTGTTATTAATCTTGGCACTTACTCTTTAGAAGCTAACCCATTAGGACCATTCGTTACCAACAATCAGAACAGTCCTGAGATCATCTTTGCTATCCCGTTCGATGAGGATGCTTATCAAGGATTCAACCTTCACATGCGAACATTGCACTATAACAGCAATTTGACGTTTAATATGCCTGTTGGACCTTGGAATGGTATGGCGGTAGTTGAGGCTCATTACGACAGTTACGCTAATAACGATAAGCGCAAACAAGGCTTTTTGATTGGGCAGCAATACTCATACGACGGTAAACCAATCAGGGACAAAGGAGCCGGAAATGCTCTACTAGTCTTTAATAAACATATTCCTGCGCTTATCATGGATCAATCCTACTCCAAAATTCAAATTCGGATGTCGGGGGCACGGATCGTAAAATTTGAAATTAAGCTCGGAGCCAAAGATAATTTAAGCAACGATTTCCCCATTTTCCGATATGCCGATGCTTTGTTGATGAAAGCTGAAACGCTAATTCGTCAAGGGAGAGCGGGAGAAGCAGTTGGATTTGTTAATCAAGTTCGTCAACGAGCGTTTGATAACTATCAACCACTTTCGTCGATTACGCTCGATGAATTATTAGCTGAACGTGGACGTGAAATGTTTTTTGAAGCCCATCGGCGTCAGGATCTTATAAGGTTTGGAAAATTTAATAACGCATGGTGGGAAAAACCGGTTTCCGGACCCGAAAGGAAAATTTTCCCGATCCCACAATGGGCGGTTGATGCCAATCCAAATCTAGCATCGGCCCCACAGTAAAAAAGTTGCAAAATCACTTAAATTTATTTATATTTACTAACCCTAATTTAAATCTAACTTTTATGAAAAGAACAGATTGGACAAAATGGATGAAAATGGCAGCCATGGTAGTATTGGCAGCAGCCATTACAGTGTCGTGTAAAGATGACGATGATGACGACAACACAACGCCACCTGCTGAAGACGGTGTATATCTAACTGGATCAGCTACCGGCCTAAGCGGATTAGATTCCTATGCCATGATGCAAGATGGACGCACCGAGGGAGAAGGTTTTTCTTCGAATCTTCGCCCCGGAATGTTTGAAAAAATGATGTATTTAACCACCGGCGATTTAAAAATTACCGAAAAAGCCGGAGCACAAGAAACCGTTTATGGTGTGGATGCCGCTCCGACTGTTTTTGAACAATTTAATGGCGATGATGTTGAAGGACCGGTTTATCACGCAGCGATAGTGACGAATGGACAAGCTGTGAGCATTACTGAAGCAGGGTTCTATCATGTTATTTTTTACAAACCCGCCAATCATCTCTATTACGTTAAAATCAACGATTGGGGAGTAATTGGCGATGCAACCGATTTGGGCTGGTCTGGCCAATACAACATGACTCCACAAACTCAAACCGCTACTGAATGCACTTGGAAAGCCGATACAGTGATAATTCGTGAACGCGGAGGTGTTAAATTCCGTTACAACAACGGTTGGAAAATTAAAGTTAACGACACCTTGGTATTCTTCGGTAACATTGGTAGAGGCGATAACGATACCGATTATCGTATGGGTGGTGGAACATGGTCACATACCTTGTTTGCTCCCAATGGAGAAGGCAAATACAGCATCATTTTGAAATGGAGACAAGCTCGAGGATGGTCGTTCACATCAACTCAAGTTGGAACTGTGGATCCGCTTCCAACCTACCCCGATTCGCTATTCATAATTGGTTCAGCTGTTGGCGGATGGGATTGGGCTGTTAATGGAAAAGCCATGATTCCTGTTCACAGTAAACCTCATCTGTTCTGGCGTATTCAATGGTTAGAAGGCGGACAAGAATTCAAATTCTCTCCTGTACGTGATTGGAATGGCGATTTTTATGGCGTGGCAACCGATACTGTTGGGCTATACGCCTTTGCAACCGGAGGGAATAATATAATTGCTCCGGCTCAAAGCGGTTATTATATGATCGTAGTTAATTTGCAAACTCAAAGAATTGCGGTAACCGATCCTAAGGTTTACCTAATCGGGAATACTGTGGGAAGTGGGAACACTGCTGACCCGAATGCACTTTTTACCGTTGATAATGCCAACGAAAAACTAACCCTTACCAAAGACTTAACCGCCGGAGAATTACGCATGTATGCATGGTTTAATATGGTTAATGGATGGTTTACCGATTGGTGGCAATCAGAATTTATAATATTAAACAACCAAATCGTGTTCCGTGGTAATGGTCCCGATCAAGACCGTGTTCAAGTTAATGCCGGAACTACAACCATTGATTTGAACTTCAAAACCGGTGCCGGTTCAATTACTCAATAGAGTGTCAATTAAAAAAAGGCTGCCCTAGGCAGCCTTTTTTTTATACGATTTAATTTGAGGATTGAACTAATTGGTTTTTTAAAAAACTCAAGAAATTTTCCTTCATTGAAGGAGTTTTTGAGCTGATAAAAGCTGAAAAACCACCATTATTAAAGTTAAGGGAAATGTTTATGAATGTTTCTTGCGGTGCGAAAGGAATTGAAATCATCGACTCAAAGGGGTTTTTCAATTGGTTATTCATCCAGAGAGTGCTAACCCAAACCGAAACATCGCTTTTATCGGCTAAAAAAAGGTCGAAACCGGGATAGGTTTTACTATCCAATGGTTTAAAAATATCGTAAAAAACCGTTTCAATGGATGAACCTTGTTCTCCCAAGGCTAAAATAAAATGGGTTTGATTCCAAGCTGTGGCCAAATTATCAAATTTTAGAATTTCAATTTCCCCCATGGTCTCCGATTTCAGCGAATCATTTTCTTTTGGAAGTAACAATTTGATGGTGGTTGAAAATTGTGCCCTATTTGCCATTTCCCCGACTAGAATAATCGTATTTTCAGTTCGTTTTTCGTCGGTGGTTATAAATAAATATGCCGGCTCAAAGAAATTGACACCGGACGAAATAATATTAAAGTTTTGAAAATTAATATATTGGGGGATTTTGTCGGCGAATTGATTCAATGGATTTTTTGTTGAATTTAGATATTGGGGGTTAAATAGTTCAGCTTTTTTGGCAATTTCCCAAAGGTTGGTTTTGATAGCTAAAGCACATTGTTTAGGAGGGTTGAGGGAGATTGATGCTTTTTTTGAGCATGATACTGTCAGAATAAGCATGATCCATCCCCATAAAAAACTTTTCCATAGCATAGAGAACGGATTTTATGGTTTGAAACTATTTTTTTTGCTGTCGAAGAAGGAAATAGAGAAGGATTTCAAAAAACTCCGCAACCAGATAGGCTCCCAGCAAGATTACAAATCCGATAGCAAAACCGCGGAAAAGTCCTAACAAACCGCCATTAAACAAGAGGTTGATATAATCGCTGAAATTTTGAATGAAAATAGCGCTGAAAGTATTTCCTACAACATCGTTGATCATGGACGACCCGATTCCACCGGAAAGTTGCATCACTCCCTCAATGGGCGCGTAGGGAATGGCTGCCAGAAGGATAGCGAAAAAAGAGATGACTGAGATAAAGGCCGGAATTAAACATAGAACTTCGCCGGCAATTTTCAGCAATTTCGGGAAGATAAATAGTACGCCGGTAGTATCGCTATCTTTAAAGCCTTCAGCTCGCGACCAAAGAATTCCGCTAATGGTTAAAAAAAACAAAATATTTATTACAAGCGTAATGGCAAAACAGATAATGGAACGCGTTAACTCAAATCCGGTAAAGGAGCCTTTTAATGTTGAAAAATATCCGGTTTTCCCAAAGATTCCGCTGATTATTAGGTAAGCTCCAAAAATTGCCATACCCACAGCTGCAGCTTTTAATACATAGAATAAGGTATGTCGAAAAAATTTCCCGGTGCTGCAATCGAGATTTTTCAAAATGTTATTGAGAAACGAATTGCTAAGGTTTATCATTGCGCGTAATTTTTGGTAGTGATAATGCTTTACAAAAATAAACGATTTTATTAAAAATTTTTATCCACTGTTAAAAATATTGAATGTTTACGAATTCTCGACTAAACGTCCAAATCGGATACCGGTAAGTATAATATCGTCAATTTGAGAATATCCTGAAAGCCATTCCTTCATCATATTTTCGAAGTAGATCTCTTGCTCCACCATTGGAATTTTATATACTTCGAGAAAAATTTTGTGTAGAGTGTTTGAACTTATTTTTCGACCTTCTTTTCCCCCAAATTGATCGGTCATACCATCGGAAAAGATGTAGAACACATCGTTGGGTTGAATTTGAATTGTGTGTGTGAAAAATTCTTTTGCTTTTTGAATTTGGCTTCCCCCAATGGATGCACGTGTAGGTTTATGTTGAATCAATTCACCATTGGTGATTTGAATTAATGGGCGATAGGCTCCGGCATAAAATAAAATATTGGTACCCAGATCGTAGGCACAAAGGGCAATGTCCATCCCGTCGAAGGTGTCGTTTTTTCGACCGTATTGATTCAAATTTACTTTTATATCTTGGTCGATCTGATCTAAAATCAAATGAGGCTCAGTAATGTTGTGTTCAATAATGGCTTTTTCCAGTAGGTTTACTCCAATAATACTCATGAAGGCTCCTGGGACTCCGTGGCCTGTACAATCGGCGGCTGCAAAAAAACGACGGTTCCCGTTTTTTCCATACCAAAAGAAATCACCGCTTACGATATCTTTTGGCCTGAAAAATACGAAGGCATCGGGGAATTGTTGTAGAAATTCCGAGATTTTCGGATTGATAATGGCTTGTTGTATTCGTTGAGCATACTGAATACTGGCGGTAATGTCCAAATTTTTTTGCCTCAATTCTTTGGTTCGTTCTGCTACGATGGTTTCCAATATCCGTTTCTCTTTCTCCAGGTTATAGGTTCGCCATTGAACAAAACCTAAAATTCCCAGGATTAAAGAAATAATATAGATTACGTATGCAATATTGGTGCGATACCATGGAGGATTGATCGTAATCCGAATTCTTTTTTCGTCGTTGCTCCAAAAACCTTCACTGTTAGTTCCTCGGATAATCAGTTCATAGCGGCCTTCTTTCAGGTCGGGGAAGGATACATAGTTTCGGGTACTGGGACTTGTCCAAAGGTTACTTTGTCCTACCACTTTGAATTGAAAAAGATTGTTGGATGGGTCGAAATAATCTAAGCTGACAAATTCAAAGGCTATAAAGTTTTTATTGTAAGGTAAGATTAAATGTCGAAGATAGGTTACCGATGTATCGCTTTGGTATTCGTTGTCCATAACCTTTATTGAAGTGATTTGGATCTTAGGGTTATAGGTTCGGGGTTTAATTTTTTGTGGGTCGAAAAAGTAGAATCCTTGAGTTCCTCCATAGAAGATCAGATTATTTATCGTGTCGAAGAGGTAACTTCCCTGGCTAAATTCTAAAGTTCGGAGTCCGTCTTTTTTGCTGTAAATTTTGAATGCGTCGGGGTTTGACAGTTCAATACTAAGGTTTATACGGGTGATTCCACGATTGGTACTTAGCCAGAGGTTATTCTCTTTGTCTTGGATTACACTCCAGACTTTATTATTGCTAAGCCCATTGGTTTCGTCAAAAGAAATAAATTCGCTTGTATTCAAATCTAAGATCGAAAGGCCTTTGTCGGTTCCCAAAAAGAGTCGGGGATTATTTTGATCCTTAGATATATGATGTATGGTGTTGCTGGCAAGACTGGCCGTATTGTTTTCGATTTTAGTGATTTGTTCAACCTCTTGGGTTTCGACATCGTAGATTATTAGGCCTTTTCCGTTGGTGCCGATATACAATTTATTCCGGTTTTTATAAATAGCATAAACGGGCGTGTTATTGAGCATTTCGAGTGCCTTTACTCTTTCAATTTTCCTTGTTCGCAAATCCATAAGGTTTAATCCCCCGAATGTCCCGATCCATAGCCAATGATTGTCGGGAACAAGGCAAATTACGGTGTTGTTGAGCAGTGAATTGGGATTATCGCCTTCCTTTTGATAGGTAGTGACTTTGTTATTCTCGGTATTGAAATGCTGCAAGCCTCCTCCCCAAGTACCAAGCCAGATAGATTGTTGGTTTTCTTTGTAGATGGATAGGATTCGATCGTTTAACTGACGATGAGTGAAAGCGGTAAAAAGTTCTGTTCTGCTATCGAAAAGACTCAACCCTCCACCGATGGTGCCTATTAAAATTTTGTGTTGATCGTATTTTTCAAAAGCAGTTACAATGTTTGCAGGAAGAGAATTAGGAGTGTTGGTTTTGCTGAAGTAGTGGAATTTGACATCGATGCTATGAAGTACGTTTACACCAACATCGTAGTTGCTGATCCAAATTGAACCTGCCCGATCTTCCATAACATTGAGCGAACGGTTGCTGCTCAGACTGTAGGGGTTGTCTTCTTCGGCAGTAAATAAATGTCCGGTTTGAATGTTTCCATTTTCAAGAAATAGTAAACCTTGATAGGTACTTATCCAAAGATTTTGGTTACGATCGCGAATTATTTTGCGAAAACGCGTAGGAGGTTGATTACCGGGAATATATGCGCTTAGATCGACAGGTTTGATTTCTTTTGTGATGAAATTGAACTCATAGAGCCCGCGTTCGGTTAAAATCCAATACAGATTGGTTGTATATTCAAATATTTGATTTACACGATTCTTAGCTTCATAATCGTTTGGATCAGTTTTATCGGTACAGACCAGATATTGTTCGAAAGTGTTGTTGGGCGATTTGACGTAAAACCCTTTCCCATAGGTTGAAATCCATAGTAGTTTTTGGCTGTCGATAAAGATATTACGTGCGTAAAAAGTTTTTCCGCCTTCTATCAAGGGTTCGGTTTTTCTTGAAGAAAGAAAAATCCTGATGGCTCCGGATATTTGTGTTGCAGCTAAAAGTGTAGAATCGCTTTCAACGATGATGGCCCTGAACGGTTGGCGGCGAAGTAGAGTGTCCACAAATGGGAAGTCGTAAAAAGTTCCGCTGATTTTGTCAAAAACAGTTATTCCTTCAGCAGTAGCAAAGTAGAGTTTTTGGCCATAGCCTTGAACTATATCGTAGATTTTATCATTTGAGAGGGTTTTACCTTTCTCTCCATGAGTAGTGTAGGTTTTAAATTGCAAACCATCAAAACGGGTCAGACCGTTATCGAGACCAAACCAGATAAATCCACATGAGTCTTGATAAACTGTCCACACCGTTCCTACGGGTAGGCCATTTTCTATAGTATAGCTTCGGAACTGAAGTTGTGAATATTTACTTCCCAACGTTGCTTCCGCAATTAAAATAAACAGCAAAAAAGCGTAGGAGCGTGGCTTCATGGTTTATTTTTTTCTGCTTTTGAAAATACTAATTTATTTTCGGTTAGCAATTTTTTTGACGATTTTTTTAAAATGACAATACTATTGGGGCCTTCGTTAAACAACAAATCAAGGATCGATAGATTAGGGATAAATCCATGTTTCGATGCAAAAACCTGATAATACTTTTCCGGTACAAAATCATCGTCGGGGAAACAATGCTGTGGTTTGGGATGTATGCCATTTCTCCAATCGTTTTGTGCATTTTTTTCGTAGTGGGAAGAGAATTGAAGGTTTACTTTTAGGGAGAGCAAATCGAGTATAGTTTCAATAGTTTTTTGGTTTAGATTCCATAAAAACTCTTCTTTGGTAAAAAACAAACGTTTGATTTTGTGTTCATAATGTTCGAAATAGGGGGCATTTTTGTAAGCAGATACGATGCTTTTCCAATGGTTCATTTGCCACTGAGTGTGATAAGCAATTCGAATTTGACGAATGTTTTTTTCTGATTCATTTTTTTCAATGGGTACCGATAAAGTTTGTATTCCGTTGGCAGCATAGATTTTACAGCGATTTCGGTACGTTTGCCGTTGATAGTTTTCATGGGCTTCCAAAATTATCTGGCCATGTTCGAGTATTTTGGTAAAATATTGGATATTAGGAAAATATTGAATCGAAAGTAAAACCATGGTTAGATTGTTTATCGAATTTCGTAATATTGATTTTTATAATAGAAACTTGGCCTGTTGGCTTGATAAACCAGGATTACATCGGTAAAAAACTTTACCATGGCTTCGGGTGGAATTGAGGTGGTGTAGCTTTGGTTGTCTTCCCACGCTTCAATAAAACCGGAGTTATTTTTGAAATAAAAGGTGTTGTCAAACGCATGGAAAATGTTGGGAATGTAATCAACTACTCGATGGACAACTCCGTTTTGATAAAAGGCTATTTGCTGATTTTTCTCAAAAAACAAGCCCTTTGTAGTAAATTGAACGATCGAAGGCATTTGGGAGTTGATGGTTAGAATCTGTTTGTCATTAATGTTGGAAATAAAATCATTACGGTGGTTGAGGTAACAGAAATTTTTATATGAAGTTTTCCACCATTTAGCAGGTTGTGATTCAAGGATGATTTCAGTGTCGGGAGTGATTAGCTCAAGACAATTGGTTTTTGAATTGTTGAGAAGACAAAAGTTTTCGCCGGTAATGTATTGAAGATTGGGTTCGTAAAAGGTTATCGAACGCATTTGGCCGGAAAAATATAATTTGAACTCGAAGTTTGGGGTGAGCCATGCAACGGTTTTTCGGCTGATGCTTATGGAGATAAAAGGAAAGTCGATTTGGTTTTCATCGAGTAAAAATGATTTTCCATCGTGCCACACAAAGAGTTGCCGCTGAAACTTGTCGAAAAAAACAATAGTGCTTTCATTTGCACGATAAAAATCGGCTCGGTTAGCCACATAATGAATTTGACCGTTTTGCCAGCAGCGAATTGTCCCTGCAATATCCCAAATGAGCATGGAATCATAGGAATAAACATCGTAGGCTCCCTTCCAGACTTCTTTTGCATGTCCGTCATACCAAATTCGCAAGGAGTTCATATAATCAACAAATGCAATGTAATTGTGCCCCACCCAGAATTCTCGGGCAGGATTGTGGTCTTGATAAATTAATTTACCACGATCGAAAATCACAAATCGATTATCGAAGGTGTTTAGGCACGCCAGTCCTTCTCCATGAGCAATTGTTGTGGTTAATATCTCTGTTAATAGGCAAATAAGTACTGTTCGCATCATGGATTTTCAGGTTGAATAATGGTGTTTATGTTCTCAATTAATTTATAATCAATTAGTTAATCTATATTTTTGGGGTGTATTTATCGCGATTTGTTTTTAATAGCTCGTTCATTCATCTCGATGAATTGCTTCATTTGCGATATATTTTGTTCAATGGATTGTTTGATCGATTCAGCATCCGAACTCTTTGATCGAAGCGCATAAACTAAGGCTTCATTGTAAAGTTCGAGTATATTTTTTGCTTGCTGAATTCGCTCCTGATTGGGAGCGGCAGGGGATAAAAGAGGCTTCGATTTTTGTACGGCTGCTGTATTTATCATAACCGCGGCAGCTAAAAGCCCAAATTCTGAGTACGAAGCAATTCTACGACCTTGACGGATAAGACGGTCAATCTCTGAAAGAGAATAATCTATGGCCAGTGTGTCTTTGGGCGAATAGGTTTGGTTTTGACATCGTGTTGTTAGTTTTAAGATTTCGAGACTATCTTTCAAAAATTCTTTTGGTTTAATAATACAATTCAGCAATTGAAACGCCGGATCTTCGGGCAAATGGTTGGTAACAAAAACTGTTGGAGGAGTAAAAAAGTAAACCGGATTGAAGTGTTTGATGTAATTTTTATTGTGAACATACCCCGATCCCCAGGTAGGATCAATCAATTTCCATTCGTTGTCGATAAAAACAGCGTTCCATGTGTGGTTAGAACGTGGTTCTATTTTATTAGAAAACCCAAATCCTTTGGCTATTCCTGCAACTTTTTGATTTTGAATCCCAAGTCGTGTGCATAATGCTTCAAAAAGGTTGCTATAACCCTGACAAACGGCTTTCCCATATCGAAGTACATCGTCGGGCTCGAGATTTGAAAATTCCCCTTTTTGAAAAGCCCTGAGATCGTATTCAATATGTTTAGCTATAAACGTGAATAAAAATCGAACTTTTTCCTTTTCGTCAAACGATTGTTGCTCAATAAAACTTGCAAGCTTTTCTACTGTGACCTTTTCAATTTTGGTTTCGTTGGCAAGTTTATCAACATGGCTGTATTGCGCCTGTGCTTTTAGGGTTAGTGCGAGCAAAAGAAATAAACCGGTTTTAATGAATGAATTCATTGTCAGTCTTTTATTATTCTAATGGTTTCCATTCGATCATCGAATATTAATTTTACGATAAACACACCATCTGTTAAATTGCTTAAATTGAGCTGGATAAAATTATTTTCAGGTTTGTTGTTGTATTTTGTTGTCCCGTTGATATCGAGTATTTCAACATATCGAATGATATCGGCCGATGAAATGTTCAAAATATTTTTTACAGGATTAGGGTTATATGAGATTTTTTGGGCAATAGCAGCCGATGTTTCGGTTTGTATTGAAACAGTGACAGTATATTGGGCTGTGGAAGTATCTTCCGCAACAATAGTATAGACAACGGGTTCGGAAAAATTATTTCGGGTGAATCCGGGGATTTGTAAAACAGTGTCAACATAGGCTAAGGCGCGAGGAGAAAGTGTAAACCACGCTGCTAGGGATGTAATGTTGGTATTTTCCGGCACGGTAACCGAAATGTTATGATCAACAATTTCTCCGGGAAAAGTATTTTCTCCGTCGGTCAACGAGAATGAAAGAATCTCTTTTTCACTGCTGAGTTGATAGATTGGAAGGTAGTGGACTTCTCCCAGCAAACTGTTATCGGGATAATGCCAGATGCCGTCTTCGGCAATTGCAACATCGTTGGTTCCCCAGTAGCAGTTTTGTGCATAGATTTCTCCTGAGGTGTTGTTGTAAAGATTATACACATTTCCGGAGTTCCCGTTGTTGAAAATTTTGTTCAAACCCGGATTGGGAATCGTTGCTTCGGGTTGTCCCAAATTTGGCATGGCTCCGTTCAGAATTGTTACTCCCCAAAGGTTCCCTGTTATTAGATTATTGGTTATATAGCCCGAATTCAATCCGTTAAAACTAATTCCGCTACCTCCATTCATAGGATTGGTTTCGAGATTGTTGTTCCTGATTTGATTGTTGGTTATAGTATATAAAATTCCGTTCCCTTGAATGTTGATTCCGTAGCGATTGTTTACTATTATGTTAGAATCAATAATAGCGGTCATTGAGTTTGGCATAAGCATTAAAACCGATAATCCACCAACAGCTGAAAACCCGCCTTCGATACGGTTACCCCGAATAATAAGCGGCATATCAGCATTGCCTGCTCCAAGGTTGATTTGTGGACGATTGGTGTTTAACGTGCTGTTTCTTATGAAAGTGCTATTGATAATAGATGGCGATGCGTAGGCGTTTGCTGCTGATAGTATGGCAGAGCGTTGATTTTCAATAAATTCACATTGATAAATTATTGGATTACACTGAAAAATATCGAGTGCTCCGGAGGCATGGTTGTAATTGTTTTTGTAAAAACGACAGTTAATGAATTGAACATTAGAGCCTATGACTTTATTTCCACCGGCAAATTCGATATGAGTCTTTTCAAGGCGTGAACCGTTGGAATTTTCGAATCTGAAGCCTATAAAAAACGTAGTCGTGTCGTTGGCTCGGAAAACGACTTTGTTGGGAGGCGTGCATAGCATAACTCCATTGATGGTTATCAAAACGTCGGATGAAACTAAAACCGAATCGTCTGTTTCGATACTTAACGTATCTGTAGTAGCAATGGTAAGGTTATTTTGCAATAGATAATGATTCCCGGCTTGAATTATAGTGCCTTGCGATATTGCTACCAAATTGGAGAGACTAAATTTCGACCCGTTCCCCGGAGTTGTAAATTGTGCCCATGAGGAAAATGACAATGAAATTGAGCAGATAAGAAGAATTTTTTTCATACGACTATTTTTTTTTATCGGGTTAACGATTTTTGGGGACTTGGAAAAATTCAGAAATATTAAACAGTCAACAATTGATGTTTTAAAAAGATCCTTTTAAGTTTACAGGTGCGAAATTAACGGTTTCTAGAAAAACATGGAACGATGGAAAGATAAAAAATGCTGTGATGGCTAATTTGAAGTTAAAATCATAAATTTGAATAACATTCATAAAAAAAGCTGCCTGTATTCGGCAGCCTTTGCTTGCTAAAGCCTTTGCTCGATCACTTTCCAGTCGAGGATATTCCAGAAGTTTTCAATGTATTTGGCACGGGCATTTTGCGTGTCTAAATAGTAGGCGTGTTCCCAAACGTCAATTACCAGCAGACATTTTTCAGCGTTTTTGAATGGTGTGTCGGCGTTGGAGGTTTGTTTTATCAAAGCTTGTTGGTTATTAATAACCAACCATGCCCAACCGCTTCCAAAAAGAGTTGTGGCTGCCTGATTAAACTCAGTTTTAAATTGTTCAACCGAGCCAAAACTCTTTTCAATAATCTCCAATACTTTGCCCCCGGGAGCTTTCTTCGGATTGGGTGAGAATTGTTGAAAATAGAATGTGTGGTTCCAAACTTGAGCTGCGTTGTTAAAAATGCCCCCACTGCTTTTTTTTACAATCTCTTCCAGCGAAAGATTTTCAAATTCGGTTCCTTTGATTAAATTGTTCAGATTGTTGACGTAGGTCTGATGGTGTTTTCCCCAATGGAACTCAAGTGTCCGTGCTGATATCCAAGGCTCCAGAGCATTCATTTCGTAGGGAAGTTTTGGCAATTCGTGTGTCATACTAAATAGTTTTAGGGTTTGTATTTACAAATTAAAATTTATTCCTAACATAAAATGTCGTCCGGGTTGTGGCAATCTTGACGAATACCATCCGTTACTTGGGCTTGATAGATCTTCGCCTGCTGATGCTTTGTCCATCCCGGGATGGTAATATTCAGCATTGAAAATATTGTTTATATTGAACACCACTGTACATTTGTTTTCAAATATATTGATAACCTGCAAACTTAAATGAGAAACTAGATAAGGATCAATTTTTTCAATTGGGTTGGAAATTTCTGTTTCTTTTTCACCTACAAAGTTCACTCTGAAATTTATACGGGCATATTTAAAAGCTTCGAAATTTAAAATCATGTTAAACTTATGGGGTGCAATATCTCCAATGGTTTTTGATTTTCTCTGGGTGTTAGCATTGAATCGTTCCTGGGCATATTGGGGTTTCAAATAACTATAGTTAAAGTGAAGATATGCATTTTTAATCCAGCCGGTAAGATTTGGGAGAATGTAATTTAGGCGTGATTCAAATCCATAAATGTTTTTTTCAGGAAGGTTCTCACCCTGCATAATACTATTGGTTATTTTGTTGTAAAACAAGAAAGCATCAACACCAAAATTTTTGAATAGCTTTGATGATATTCCCATTTCTAATGCTTGGATTTTATCAGGTTTAAGGTTTGGGTTCACATCCAGACCACCCCAACTTCCATATCGGTTTCTTGGGGCCGGGGTTTGAAACCCTGTTCCGTAACTGGCTTTTAAAGCTGTGTTCGTGGAAATACTGTAAGTTGCGCCAAGCCGGGGACTTACGATTTCTCCATAATTGTTGTTTTTGTCGTATCTAACGCCTCCAACAATTGACATTTTATTTTCCATTAACAAGACCTTACTTTGTAAAAATGCTCCGTAATCAGTTTCAATAAAGGTATTCCCTGCAGAAAAACCGTCTGACGGAGCAACCGGAAATAGCCTTAAAGGAGTTGTCCAAGATTGTCCCGGTAGCCATGTGGTCTGATCGGACAATCCTAGTTCATAGGACTTTTGATAAGTGCCCAATGAATATTTAACTCCTCCATTTATTGTCAAAAAAGTTACAGGTCTGTATTCAAAATCTTGAAAAATTGCCCAACGTTCTGACATATATTTCCAATTAAGAAATTCAACAGTCCGGGTTGAATCCCAATGGTCAGCTTGGTTATCCCCCAAGGCAAATTGAGATTGTGAAGGAGAACCGCATTTTTGATTTACGCCTAAGAAAGTTAACTTAAGCTTTTCAGAAAGGTCCTTATTTATTTTTAAGTACAAGATATCTCGTTGGAAAATCCAATCGGTGGTTGGTAATGTTTTGTCGTATGGATATTGTGATCCGAGCCCATGGTTTGTAAATAATCGGGAATAACCCAATTCAATTTCTTTAAACTTTACTTTGCTAATAATTGAATGGTCATTGCTGCTATTTTGATATTCAGGATAGTATTGAGCATAAGGTCCCCATATGTCAGGATTGCCTATTATTTGACCATTTGCAAAATAACCGGGTGCATTACTGATATCAAACATATTGCTTTTAAAACGTCGGTATGAGAGTGAAAATTCTATGGGACTAAAATTGGCTGTGTATGTAGCTTCAGCAAATTGTGTATTGTTGCTACCAACACCACTTCGAGTGTAAATATTGCTGCTTTTTTCGGGAAGATTGCTTCCATTTTCAGTAATAACGTTTATTATTCCTGAAAACACATTAGGGCCATAAATAGCTGAAGCGGGTCCGTAGATTATTTCTATTTGTTTTATTGCAGAAAGAGGAAAGTCTGATGATATATTCATGATTTGAGCATATAATATATTTGCCTCCACACCATCAATCATAAACATGGTTCGTTCATTGAATGATCCGGTTCTATTCCCTCTTGCGTAGTGTAATTGCGTTAGGTCACTAAACGCAGCCGCAATATCAAAACCGGGAATATCATACATTATTTCGTACAGGCTGGTGTAGCCTCGATTTTCTATTTCTTTGCGTGTGATAACTAATACGTTTGACGGGGTTTCATTAATCGATTCTTGAAATTTTGATGCGGTTACTATTTCAACATTTAATAAATCTTCTAAACTTAGCTCAAATATATCCACTATTCTACTCCCCATTCTTTAGACCACGAATACTACTTTCTTAGTTGAAATTCAAAAAGTAGTTTTATCTTTGTTGTGTCAGGTTAACCGGACAAGGGCTCTGCTGGGGAGCAACCCTTTAGGAATAATCCTGACCCGTTTGAATG
>Ga0208198_1001446_pt1 | contig 20790 bp, 11 predicted proteins | sample AD_JPNTR2_MetaG_FD_184446 | JGI IMG/M metagenome (GOLD analysis project Ga0208198, IMG submission 184446) | Active sludge microbial communities of municipal wastewater-treating anaerobic digesters from Japan - AD_JPNTR2_MetaG (SPAdes) (version 2) | ecosystem: Engineered > Bioreactor > Anaerobic...
CTCGGGCAGATCCTGCCCCTCGCTCGTGATATCGAGCGTCGGCTGGCGGCGCATCCTTCGGTTCGCAGGGTGAGCCTTGCCGGGTCGATCCGCCGGCGAAAAGAGACTGTCGGGGACGTCGATATCCTGGCGGCCTCGACCGGTCCCGCGGAGGTTATGGAGGTCTTTGCCAGCCTCCCCGGGGTTGAGCGCGTCCTCGCCCGCGGGTTGACAAAGACATCGGTGGTGCTCTCGGCCGGCATCCAGGTCGATCTCCGCGTGGTGGAGGATACGCAGTTTGGTGCGGCGCTGCAGTACTTCACCGGCTCAAAGGAGCACAACATAGCGCTCCGGAGGCTTGCCATCGCCAGGAACTGGCGGTTGAACGAGTACGGGCTTGTGGATCTCTCAACCGGCCGTCAGATCGCCGGCGAGGACGAGGAGGGGGTCTACCAGGCCCTCGGTCTCCCCTGGATCGAGCCGGAACTGAGGGAGAACCGGGGCGAGATCGAGGCTGCCAGGGCCGGGAGACTGCCCGACCTGGTCGGCTACGACGAGATCAGGGGCGACCTCCACGTTCACACCACCTGGAGCGAGGGCGCTCACTCCATCGAGGAGATGGCGGAGGCTGCCCGGGCGCTCGGGTATGAATACATCGCGATCTGCGACCACGCGGAGGCGCTCCGTATAGCCCGCGGTCTCTCGCCGGAACGTATTGCCGAACAGGTGCGAGAGATCGAGCGGATCAACAGGGAGAGCGGCAGCGGGTTCACCGTTCTCGCGGGTATCGAGTGCAACATAGGCCCCGACGGCGGTCTTGACCTCCCAGACAGCGTCCTTGCAGATCTCGATGTGGTGGTGGCAAGCGTCCACTCGGGGCTGAAGCAGCCGGAGGAGGAGATGACAAAACGGCTGATCACGGCGATGCATAACGATAATGTCGATATCATAGGTCACCCGACGGGCCGGATCCTGCTTGAGCGCGAGCCCTCACGGATCGATCTCGCTGCGGTCTTTGAGGCGGCGGCAAACCTCGGGGTTATGCTGGAGATAAACGCTTACCCTTCCAGACTGGATCTCTCCGACGTCAACGCCCGTGCGGCCCGCGAGGCGGGTGTCCGGCTATCGCTCGGCTCAGATGCTCACAGCCGCGAAAACCTGCGGTTCATGGAGTTCGGGGTTGCAACGGCCCGGCGGGGATGGCTCTCGGCGGATGATATCGCCAATACCCGGCCGCTACCAGAGTTAAAAAAGATCCTACGGCGGTGAGACCTCGCTGGACTTTTCGGCGCAGCGTCGGTAAGAAAACTGAGAAATGAGGGTATCTGCATACTCTCTCCGGATCTTGAAGAGGCAGAGCGGGAAGACCCCCTCGTGCAAAGGTGGGGTAGTTCACTCCGTCTCGACTATCTCGATAAGCCGGATCTCAAACGTCAGGGGCTGCCCTGCCAGGGGGTGGTTGGCGTCGAGGGTCACACCCGATTCCGTTACCCGGGTGACGGTCACGATGGCCGCCCAGCCGTCGGGCTGCTGGATCTGTAACTGCTGCCCCGGTTCGGGCTCGATATCAGCAGGGAACCGGTCCCGGTCGATGGTTATGGTCATATCGTCGAGGCGGGGGCCGTATGCATCTTTGGGCTGGATTGTGGCGGTCTTTACCTCTCCCGGTTCCATGCCGGCGACGGCGCGCTCAAACCCGGGGATGACCTCTCCGTTGCCGATGGTAAATTCGAGGGGCTCCTGGTTCTCGGATGTGTCAAAGACCGTCCCATCTTCCAGTCTCCCGGTGTAATGCACCCTGACGGTGTCGCCTTCTCTTGCCTGTGCCATACTTTCTATCACCACCGGGAGCGTTGTCGCCGATCTCTATTTATGCGTGCCGGTGACCGGGTGTCAGGCGCCGCCTCCCGGTTTTTCGGGCGGCGTGCAGGATCCCCATCACACCCTGTGTGCCGCTGATGGGAGTCCGATCGATCTCAAACTCGTAGTGTCTGCCGATGTAGTCCAGGAGCGCCCGGTTCACCGGCCCCCCGATGGGGGGTGCGTGGAGTTCCATCTCGATCCGGCGGACACCATCAAGGTCGGACGGCTGGATGGTCCACTCCGCACCCTCGCAGTCGCACTTGAGGAAGTCGCAGCCGCCGGCCATGCCGATGTAGTCGGATAGGGGTCTGGTGGTCAGACAGACCGTACGCCCGCCCCAGGTGATCCGGGTGCACTCGCCGGTGCCGAGCGCTCCCTCCACCACCGTGACGTTGAGACGGTTCATGGCGATGTTCTCGCGGAGGGCTTCTGCAAGGACGGGTTCGACGGCCAGGACGTGGTCTGAGCGCCTGGCGGCCCGGATGCAGAACCCGCCGACGTTTGCCCCGATGTCAATGACGAGATCATCTTTCTGGATGTCGTCAAAACGGTACTCTCCGACGAGGTAGATGGCGTCGGCCTCTGGCGGCATCCTCCTGAACGTCAGGCCATCGTCTGTGGTGAGGAGCGGGGCGTCTTTTCGGTGCATCGCAACGGTTCATTTAGGGTTTGGGTTTTTCCAGGGTGCCGGCCGGGTGGGGGAGGGTTGATCACTGCCCGCTCGATGTTCCCGCGATCTCGATGGGCTGGTCCAGTCTGACCCTGCCGATGCTCTTTCCCTTCATCCCCTCCATGACCTGGCCGGCGAGCCTCTCGGGGACCTCGACGGTTGAGTGGGTCTCGTAGATGTTGATAGCCCCTATGGCGTTCCCGGGGATCCCGGTCTCGCCGGCGAGCGCCCCGACGATGTCTTTTGGCCGGATCTGGTGCAGTCTTCCCGCGGGTATCCGGAGGAGGGCGGTTCCGGGACGGAGGTCCTGCGGCTGACCCTGGGCTGCCCCGGCGATCTCCTGTTTAAGGAGGGCGGCGGCGACCTCGAGGGAGGTGTAGTCCTCGGCGACGATCCGTTCGACGATATTGATGTAGCGTTCGAGATCGCCTTCGTTTATGGTGTGTTTCACCCTCTCGATGAGTTTGCGCGTCCGGCTCTCTTCGACGTCGCCGGGGGTGGGAAGCGGGATGCGTGCGATCTTGATCCTGGTGTAGTCCTGGATCATCCGGAGTTTGAAGTAGTCTTTCGGGCCGACGAAGGTGATGGCACGGCCGGTCCTCCCTGCCCGTGCCGTCCTGCCGATGCGGTGGATGTAGTAGTCGATGTCCTGGGGGACGTCGTAGTTGATGACCAGGTCGACGTTGTCGACGTCGATCCCCCTGGCGGCGACGTCCGTCGCGACAAGGATGTCGATCGTTCCGGAACGGAACTTTGCCATGACGCGGTCACGCAGCACCTGTTTCATGTCGCCGTGGAGCCCTTCGGCAAAGTAGCCCCGGGCCTGGAGGTGGGAGGTGAGTTCGTCGACGCCTTTTTTGGTGTTTGCGAAGATCAGGGTGAGGTCGGGGTCGTATAAGTCGAGGACGCGTGTGAGGATCTCGAGCCTGTCGCGGCTTCGCACCTCAAGGTAGAGCTGCTCGATCTGGGGGACGGTCACCTCCCGGCGTGCGACCGATATGAACGCGGGGTCTTTCTGGAACCGTTTTGAGATCTCAAGTATTGGTTTTGGGAGGGTGGCCGAGAAGAGGACGGTCTGGCGGTCTGCCGGGGTCTCGTCCAGGATGGCCACGATATCGTCCCTGAAACCCATATCGAGCATCTGGTCGGCTTCGTCCAGGACGACGAGCCTTACGGAGTCAAAGGAGAGTGTGCCGCGGTCGAGGTGGTCGAGGATCCGGCCCGGCGTTCCGACAACGATCTGGGCGCCGCGTTCCAGCGCCCGGAACTGCCGTTCGATTGGCTGGCCGCCGTAGATCGGGAGGATGCTGATCCCATCGTGGCAGGCTGCCAGCCGGGCGAACTCTTCTGCGATCTGGATGGCGAGTTCGCGGGTGGGGGAGAGGACCAGAACCTGGGTCTTCCGGCTCCGGGGGTCGATGCGCTCGATCGCGGGGATGCCAAACGCCGCTGTCTTGCCGGTGCCTGTCTGGGCCTGGCCGGTGACGTCGCGGCCTTCGAGCAATGCCGGGATGGCGCTGACCTGGATGGGGGTCGGCTCTTCAAACCCCATCTCTTCGATGGCGCGGAGGGTTTCTGGCGAGATATTGAAGTCCTGGAATCTGATATTCTTATCCATTCAAGAGATATTGGTCTTCTGATCTCTTTATATGTCGCATCGCCACACATTTCATCTGATCCGGCGGGCATCAAACGGATACCCGCCACGGTTTGGTGAACCTCTCCATGGACGGATTCCGGGGGGATGGCGGCATCGCCGTGCACTGCCGGCCCATCCGGATCCGGGGCGGCCGGGGTTTTTGTGAGATGCCGCTCCCGGGAGATTGGAGAGACGGGCGATTCTATCAAACCATGAGTGAACCGGTGCTGCCGGGGAGGGTGGGGGGTTTATACCACAGGACCGGTGATCTGGTGGCCTCAGCCGGTGGGGAGGAACTTTTGCGATGCTGTATGTGGGAAAAGGAGCAGGGCTCAGTCGTCCTTTTCCAGAACGTATGCGATCGTTCCCTCTTCAAACCCTTCTCCGGCGGGGGAAAACCCGTTCTTCTCGAGCACCCGGATGGCTGCGCCGAGTTCGGGGTAGGTTGTTGCGGTTATCCGCCTGATGCCGGGGACGGAGAAGATCAAGGGGATGAGGTGGCGGACGGCCTCGGTCGCGTAGCCACGGTGCTGGAACTCGTCGAGGACGGAGTAGCCGATGAGGACGGTGTCTCCGCCGTCATCGGCCGTTGGCGGGGTGGCGATCGCGGCACAGCCTATGAGGACTCTGCCGCCCTCTGCGGGGTCGTCCCGCACCCAGTACCAGGCGGCGAAGAAGGGGTCGCCTTTCTCGGCGATCATGAGGGTGAAAGCGTCGCGGGTGTCGTCGTCGAGGAGCGGCGGCGGCCAGGATCCTGGAACGGCGGCATCGAGCAGCCTGGCGAGTTTCTCGCGGTCACTCCTGAGGGTATCGAGGGTTGCCGGGATCATGTCCAGGCGTTCGGTGCGTATGCGGGTGGGTTTCATTCGTTTCACAACCAGAGTAGGGTTATCTATGGGAGGTTATTATCACTTGTGGAATCCGAGGGGGTTCCCGGGCGGGTCAGACCCGGCGGGTGCTCCTCCTTCTCAAGGAGGAAGGCAATCGTTCCCTTCTCAAACCCTCTTCCTGCGCGGCGAAACCCGTTCTTCTCGAGCACCCGGATTGACGCAGCGTGGTCGGGGTGTGTGGTTGCCATGATCCAGCGGATGCCGGGGAGGGAGAAGGCGGCACTGACGATCTGGCGGACGGCCTCGGTTGCATACCCCCGGCCCTGGCACTCCCTGACCACGGTGTAGCCGATGAAGACCGTGCCGGGGGCGGGTGCAGAGGCGATCCCGCCGAGGCCGATGAGGAGACGTTCTCCGGCGGCGGGGTCGTTTCGCACCCAGTAGTAGACGGCAAAGCGGGGGTCGGTCTTCTCTGTCATCATCCTGATGAACCCGGCGAGCGCCTCGTCGTCCAGGAGCGGCGGCGGCCAGGATGGGGGAACGGCGGCATTGAGGAGGCTGGCAAGGGTCTGGCGGCCGCTCCTGAGGGTCTCAAGGGTTGCCGGGATCAGGTCAAGGCGTTCGGTGCGGAGGTGGGGGTGCATGGGGGGCATGTGCGGGAGGGGTGAACAGCGTGTGCCTGTCAGAACGGACAGGAATTGTGATCATGAGGAGGGTTCTGGTTGGCGGCACTCCTCTCAGGATTCAGGAACTTCGGGAAGGTAGTGCTGCTTGAAGAACCAATCTGCTCTTAATACAACATACGGTGGCAATCAAATCCATTTATATGTGTGTAGAGTATACTCCCTTCAGGGGCATGGAGTCTAAATACTTCCATGAGATAAAGGCGATCATTCAGAATGATCAGCTCCAATCCACATACAAACTTGCTCTTCTACGTGCGATCATTGAGATCGCTAGAGATTCTGCCAATGACAAGATCAACCTGAATGAGTTTTCTATCTATCCATTCTCGCAGTTGCAGCGCCGGGTTCTTACCTATTACTATCCTCTCTTTGCTTACCCTTCATTTATCCCTCAGATGCATACTGAATCCGCGTTCCCGAACACCAAACGACAACTGGTTCTACGCAAAAGTATGAGCCCAATTGTTCGTTACTACAACTCTAACGGCGGTTTTGAGCAGTTCCTCTCTGATCTTGAGAATGATAATGTCCCCGAAAAATTGGGTTCCGATTATTTCAGACTTCTTGAGACCGTTCGTACAACATTCATTGAGCAACCGATGAAATACCTTGGGACCTCACTCCGGTTTGAAGGGTATGTGGTCCAGTACCTGGAGCAACTTCCTTATAGTGATAGTGTGACCTCACCGGCCGACCCGGCGGGATATTATGCAATTCCAGATGAATACGCCAGGATCTTTGAGGATCCTGCATGTGCACAGCATCTCCTCGATCTGGTGATTCAGCGCTGGATCGAGTATACGCTTGGTCTCTCAGACGATCTTACAGCAGAAGGAGTTTACGACCTGCTTCTGTTTAGGACCGGGGTGGAGAATCCTCAACCGCAACCAGTCCTGGATCCACCAGGAACTCTATCACAACCTGCATCGTGCCTCAAATGGTGTGATAAGATCTTTGCTTTGATGGACGGGCCGGATGATCAGGTATCGATGATACAGACTCTGGAGAAGAAAATACGGGCTGAATACGAGCAGTTTTCTTCGCTACGAAATAAAATCAAGAACCTCAATGATTGCGTTAGAGAAACGGTTTTGAAGATACAGAATATTGATGAATCTATACGGCAGATCGGGGCATTGTACGGTATATCTTCACCGGAAAACACGACACAGGACGTTTTCAAAGTTCTCTCAGATTATTTCGCTGAGCAGATGGCGGTACGCGAGGTCTACTCTGATGCGATGGGTCGTGTTAACAGAAGTGAGCAGAAGATCGCCGGGCTTCAGCGTGAGAAAGACGAACTCAGACAGATGATTCAAAAGGCGGAGGATGAGATCGCGGTTAGAGAGCGGCAAGGACTCCTCATCGAGCAGTATCGCAGCAAGATTGCACTTTTTGATTATAACATCAAGACCCAGCCACGACCTTTTGGATACGTTGACAAACCTATTGCACGTTTCCTCACCTATTGTGATGATGTTACAGTGGATATTCTGAGATGGTGTATCAGGCTAATATCAGATCCTGCGGAGACGAGGGCGGTAAAACCCGACCTGCCGATCTGGTTTATCGAGGAATTTGACACCTGGTGGGCAGCGAAACAGAAAAGTCCCAGAGAGAGTGATCCCAGCAAACCCTCCTCTCAAAAACCTTTCCTCACTTTCGATCTTAAAAATTATGATATTCTGCTGGTGGTTCCGTCGCAAACAATAGACTATATAGATGGGATCTCCGAGGTATCACTCATCATTCGTGATGACTCACAGATTCTTCACGAAGGGAAACTTCCATTGTATCGTGAGAAAGAAGGACTGAATACAAAAGAGTTCAAACTACAGGTGGATCGTCCTTCATCCAACTATTACGTGGAGTTTTCTATCAACCAGAGCGTTCCAATGTCGTGGAGGGTTGATGGGTTTAGTGGTTCAAATTCCTCTTATTTCTTTGACTATGATACAGGCAGGCGCATAGAGCAAAAATTGCCCCCATCACGGAAGTTTATCCTTATCGCCCCGAAGAACAAGACTATAACACCTGAAACCGCAGTAGACCTTTCCGGTAACCTTTCTGGTGATTGGTACAACTTTCAGTATTATGTCATCGATCCGGTTGACGATCTCTATATAGGCGACGCTCCGTTCCAGGCTGACCGGCGGTCCACAAAACTTGATCTCCACATCGATCCAGAGCACTTTGATAGGTATCTAAACGTAGATGGCTGGAAGGTTGTCCTCGGTCCTCCTCCCGCTCTCCGGATATTTTTTGAGAGCCGGGAGATTCTCTCCGAAACATACCTCTCCATTCATCCGCACGACCAGTATTCAAATTCAAAGTTCGCATTCTATCGACTTACGGACCTTCGCGACGGAGTAGAGATTGACGATGAGAGATCTCTTTGTATCGTTGATCTCAGTCACCCCACCCTGCTCGGGAAAGAGCAGGCGGGCGCTTTTACTATCCGCCTACGTAACGAAATCTGTAGAACTGATGTAAGAGTTAAGTGTGCGTTTCTTCCCGATATCTCTTACAGATTTTCAAAACCGCTATTTTTGCCTGCAGAAGGTGCATCGCGGGTTCAACTCGAGGTAGACTGCCCGCATTCGGTTACCTTTGAGCCGGAGGGAGACGTGAGGCTGGAACATACCGGGACGGGTTTTCTCGTAACATCAAAACTGGGACCCACGATTAAGGGGAAGATCGAGTACCCGCGGGAAGATGGGACCACGTTTGAGGGGGTGTTGTCATTCTCAGTCCCCCATGTAGCATGGCGGTTTGAGGATGAAAGTGGAGAGAAGGTATACCCGGTATTACGTTCAGTAATTCAAATTTCTGAGACCGATTATCAGTCGTGTGGCAAAGATCTGGCTCTCCGTATATTCTTGCCGAGATACTTCAACAGCATGAAGGCTACGATATCGACTTTCCCCCTCAATCAGAGTATACCCGGCCGAATAACCAACGGACAGGGTTATTTTCCCCTTGCTAAATTCAACGATACACTGAGGCTTGCTAACGAGGATATCGTGCGTTTTGAGTTCACGATGAAAGACCCCAATGGCGAAGATATAACGTTTCCTCTCTTTATCCTTCACTACTGGCGCATCCATCTCTTGCAGTCACCAAGGGTCTCAACCGATCCGTCGGGGAACCGGGTTATCGAGATTACGTGGGAAGAGAGTGGTACCGCCGGTAAACGGTTCATAATTCTCTGGAGGAAAAAGGTGTCTGGTGAGGTGTCCAGAGAGTATTTCGGGGAAATTCCAGACTCAGCACGGGCATACGGGATACAGGGGGATCGCGAAACTTTGCCGCTGCCCCCCGGTCAGTATTACGTTCAGTTCTATAGCATACGTGACGAATGGGATAGTCTGCCGGAAGCATTCCCCGGAGAGAAAAACAGAAACGTCTTCAGGTTCTCCTTTGAGAAGGAACAGGTGCGCGCCCCGCAGGCGAGCGTTGATGCCAGGATTGAGCACCTGATCTCCGAGATCGAAACAGGTGTTGCAGAGCGATGTATTAGCGCGATAGACGAGTTCAAGAAGAATCATCGGGTTCGCATTCTGGGATATCAATTATCAAGAGATCACCCTGAACTTCATGAAAGACTTCAGGCAGCGCTTCTAAATGTTATATCAAACACAAAAATGCCTCCGGATCTCAGATCAGTCTCTGTTGAACTGCTGGGGAATACCTTCAGCCGATCAACAGAGCATGCGCTTATTCGGGTGTTAGATGATCCCACCTCACCAAAACCCTTGCGTATAGCGATTTTAAAGTTTTTGCATCATGGAATTACGGAAGAACGCATAAATACATTGGTTGCGTCTCTCAAAGATTCTGATCCTGAGATCAGGGGAGAAGCGGTAACCACTCTGGGGCTTACCGCTCAGGACCGCGTCACAGAATCTCTTTTGCCACTCCTGGACGATGAATCCGTGCTTGTCCAGCGCAGGGTTGCAGCCGCGCTGGGGAAAACTCGTTCTCGTAAGGCTCTCACGCCACTTTCATCGATCCCTTTTGACAGGAGTCGCGACAGGGTACTCAGAATTACAGCAATCGAATCCCTGGCAAGGCTCGGGCTGGACAAGGAGATCGTTCAGAGGTTGCAAGATCTTTCAAAGGATGAGAATGAAAATAAGGAGATCCAGAAGATTGCACTGAGTGTTCTTAGCGAGTTTGAATGGCTGGATGATGAGGCAAAGAAGAGGCAGACTGGTAGACTGATCGACGAGATGAGATCGGGCACTCATGAAAGGCGGATTTCTACCATAAAATATTTGAGCAAATTTAGCAACAGGGAGGCCATCAACGCCCTTATGGAAGCCGCAGGCGATGAGTCGGCTGATGTAAGAAAAGCCTCTGTTGAATCTCTCCGAGAGATCAACACCCCCATATCTATTCCTGTTCTAATACGACTGCTTGATGATCCGGATGAGGAAGTCGCTGAGATCGCTGAATCTGCCTGCAAGAAACTCTTGAGAGGGCTTTTGCACGATATAAAACTGGATGAAGAGAAGCGGAAGGCAGCAGCTGCACACCTCGCTAAAATGGGGGCGGTTGCAGTGGATCCACTGCTTGACATGCTACGTGATGTTGAGAATATTCAACCAGAAAGGGCGACACCGATCGAAATACAAAAGTCCGTAGTTAACGCTTTATCCCGTATGACCGATCCATCTGCTGTCAAGATCCTGTGCCGTGCTCTGGAGGATGCCAACAGCGACGTAGTATGGGGGGCAGCCAAAGCTCTCGGTGATATAGGTGATGCAAGTGCGATTGAAGCACTTGACGAGGCGCTGGGAAAATATTCTCAAATGTTAAAAAATGATCTGGGACTGACTTACGTCTCCAACGTGTTAAAAGAGGCGCGGTCGAAACTTAAAAGTCGCGGAAATGAATTTAAGCGCTAAATTTGCCTGTCATGCCAAGATAGTTGAGAAATGCCTTATCTTTTTGAACGACCGCCACGAATGTGCTTCCAGAAAGACACGGCCGGAAGTAAAAGGCAAACCTTATGGCAGGGTGAGTAAAAAGGCATCATGTTGATAGCAGGCCCAGATTATGTCACTGAATCCACTTAAGGCAACGGACTCGATCACTCAGCGGTATATGCGCTACCTCCAGACAACGTTTCCGGTAAATGATCCCGATCTTTCAGTTTTATTTAAAGCCTCACTCCGCGACCATGAACTTGTTAAAGGACCGATTATCGAGGCAACCCCACCTTTCAAGAAGGGGTGTACACTCCGCGATCTTATCGAAGAAGGGGTACTCTCCCCGAGGTTTGCGTCTCTCAACGAGAACCTGCTTCCCCTCGACCGCCCGCTCTACCTTCACCAGGAGAAGGGTATTCGTATGGCCGCAGGCGATGGGCGCAATCTTGTTGTTGCTACTGGAACCGGGAGCGGTAAGACGGAGATCTTCATTGTAACCATTCTTAATGCGCTCTTCCGGCGGCAGGAGGCCGGTCAGTTAAATCCAGGTGTTCGGGCTCTCCTTCTCTACCCCATGAATGCACTCGTCAACGACCAGTTGAAGCGCTTAAGGGAACTCCTTAAGTCATGTCCGGAGATCACGTTCGGCCGCTACACCGGCGAGACCCTCGAGCGGCAGGTTGGGGCGACTGAAAAGTACATAAAGATGTACAAGAGTAATCCACTCCCAAACGAGCTTATATCCAGGGAGGCGATGCGCGAGAAACCACCGCACATCCTTCTGACCAACTACGCAATGCTTGAGTATCTTCTCCTGCGTCCAAGTGACAATGTCTTCTTTGATGGAGGGTTCTCAAGATTCTGGAGATTCATCGTTCTTGATGAGGCCCATACTTACAGCGGTGCCAAGGGTATAGAGATGGCAATGCTTCTACGACGGTTGAAAGATCGTGTAGTCCAGAGCGAGTCTGGCAGGCTGCAGTGCATTGCTACAAGTGCCACACTCGGGGGCGGAGAGGCTGACAATCCATCGGTTGCTCAATTTGCCGCTCGATTGTTTGGCGAGAAATTCGATGTTGCGGATGTCATCGGTGCCGAGCGGGAGGAAATTCCAGGGACTGAAGGGTGGGGTACTCCGGATCCGGCCGTGTATCAGGCCTGGCTAGACGCTCTAACGGTCGGTGAAAACAGTGTTGATGCCCTGTATAAGGAGGGTACGATGTATGGTGTACCGCTGCATATTCTCAATAAGGCGCGCGACCTAGCTGGCAAGGATGTACATGCGTTTCTCTTCCATGTTATGGAAGGTGACGAACGTTTCCTCCAGTTGAGGTATCATCTGGCCAAAGATCCTTGTGACTTTAACGAGATCTGTCAGTTGTTACGCGAAAGGACACCGGCAGACAAAGAGGCGATCATTTCGCTTGTTGAAATTGCCGGGATGGCACGTCCTCATCCATCAGCCAGTCCGCTGCTTTCAGCACGCTACCATCTCTTTGTCCGGGCGGTGGAGGGAGCGTACCTTCAGTTTTTCCCGGAGAAGAAGATCTATCTGGAACCTGCAACGAGTGTTGAGATGGAGGGATATAAATATCTTATCTCTGAAGTGGGTACATGCCGCTACTGTGGCGCCCCCTACATCCTGGGAAAAATCGATCATGCTGAAGATGAAGATCGAGACTTTCTCAGGCAGAATGTGCTCCCGGACTACGAAGATGAAACACAGGATCAGTACTTTCTACTCGAATCGTCGTTCAACCTGAAGAGTGACAATGAGGAGAGTGACAATGAGGATGATGAGGTTGAGATCGATAAATATGCTAAGATCGGTGGTAAGCAAGTTATTCTCTGTGGGCGTTGCGGGGTCATATACAATACCACCCGTGTGGAGCCTGCATGCTCATGTGGAAAGGAGTATCAGATCCCTCTAATTTGCATCTCTTACCAAGGGCAAACGTTGCATAAGTGTCCCGTTTGCACCGGTCTCAACCCCATTGGGCCGGTTGTGTCGCGGTTTGCTATGGGCAGGGATGCAATACCGTCTGTGATAGCAACAGCGATATACCAGGAAATTCCGGATAGAATGGACAACAATCGGGTAGATCCAGGAGAAACCCCTCAAAACAGCGATTCGTGGGCGCCCCTGAAGGCAACTCCGGCAGCCCGGTGTGGGAGTAAGCGCAACCTGTTGATCTTTTCCGATAGTCGCCAGGATGCTGCCTATTTTGCTCCTTACCTGAGTCAGACCTACGATAAGATCCTCCGGCGTTCCCTCATCGTCCAGGTCATCAGGGAGAATAAAGACCTGATTCTCGAAAATCAATGGCGTATCATCGATTTCAAGCAGCCGCTCCTTAAAAAAGTTCTGGAGAACGATCTTCTCCCCGATCTCACACCCGAAGAGAGAAACCGTGAGGCCCTGCGGTGGTTGATGTATGAATTTACCAGTGGAAGTGTACGGGGGAGTCTTGAGGAACTTGGGCTCTGCGGGTTCAGTCTCAAAAAACCGGATGGTTGGGTCCCTCCGGCCCCGCTCCTGAAAGATCCCTGGAATCTTTCAGAGGAAGAGGCTTGGATAGTATTTCAGGTGCTGCTTGATTCGTTCAGGAAAAAAGGTGCCCTTCGTTTTCCCGAAGGAATCAGTCCCGAGGATGATTTCTTTCAGCCGAGGAACTTCCAGTTCTATTTCAGGGAAGGAGGTGCATCTTATCAGGCCCATATCCTGAGCTGGCTCCCCAAACCTGGTCACTTCAACACGCGGCTGGATTATCTTGTCAGAGTGGCAAAGAAGTGCGAGAGCGACATTTCCGATGAATCCTGTCGCGATGTATTGAAAGGAACCTGGCGGTTTTTATCTCCGGCTGAATCCTCCATCTTCAGCGAGTATTTTGTCCAGCAGAGCCTCGGGAAGGAGGGTGTAGGGATACTCATGGATCCAAAGCAGTGGGTTGTAACCTCACCGTTGATCGAGAGGGATAGACAATGGTACCTTTGTGACCGCTGCCAAAAACTCACCCTTTACAATGTCCGGGGGGTCTGCCCAACGTACCGGTGTGAGGGGAAACTTCACCCGGTCGATCCGAATGAGGTGAGAGGGGAGAACCACTACCGTATCCTCTATACTGATGATGCAGACCCCGTTCCAATGCGGGTTGAAGAACATACCGCTCAGTTGAACGCTGAGGCTGCAACGGAGTTGCAGCAGGACTTCCTGGACGGAAAGATCAACGTGCTCAGCTGTTCGACAACATTCGAACTGGGGGTGGATGTCGGAGATCTTGAGGTCGTGTTTATGCGGAATATGCCCCCGACAGCTTCAAATTATATTCAGAGGGCCGGTCGTGCAGGAAGGCGGACGGATTCCACTGCGTTTGTAACGACGTTCTGCCAGCGCCGGTCTCACGACCTGTCTTATTTCAAGGATCCTATGCCCTTTGTCAGGGGTGTTATCCATCCACCATCCTTTGAGTTACAGAACGAGAAGATTGTAAAGAGACATATCTTTGCCACCGCAATTGCCAGATACTGGCGTAAACACCCGGAAACGTTCAAGGACGTTGAAAAATTTTTCTTTGATGAAGAGATCGATACACCGGCCGACTTTCAGGCTTACCTCGACGAACATCCTGAGGACCTCGGAGAATCACTCCGACGTATTGTGCCAGAAGGGCTGCACGAGGCGGTAGATCTTGCAGGGTGGGGGTTCATAGATGACCTTTATTATGTGGGCAGCGATCACCCCGAGAAGGGTCTTATGACAAAAGCGGCGTCCGCTGTTCGCGCAGATGTTGATGGGTTGGAAGAGACCTACAGGGAACGTGTTAAGCAGGGTCGCAAGGTCGACGCCATCCGGAATGTCATCGAGACGATAAAATCAAAACCAATTATTGACTTCCTCTCAACCCACAACATCATACCGAAGTATGGTTTCCCGGTAGATGTCGTTGAACTGCAGGTCATACACGATTCAGAGGCTGCGCGGCGCCTTGACCTTCAGCGTGACCTCAAGATCGCCCTCTCCGAGTATGCCCCTGGCAGCGAGGTTATAGCAGCAGGAAAGATCTGGGAGAGCAGGTATATCAAACGTGTTCCACAGCGCAGCTGGCTTACCTATAATTATGTGATCTGTGACAATTGTCACCGATATCACCGTGCACTCTCAGAACTCGGAACCGAATTCACGACCTGTAAAGCGTGCGAAAGTGATCTGCGGCGAAGTAAGTCCCGCGGTACATTTATCATCCCGGAGTTCGGGTTTATGACAGGCCGTTACGATCCAAAACGTGTCTCAGAAAAGCGTCCCAGGAAAACGTACACCACAAGGGCGTACTTCTCGGGCGAGAGTATCCCCGAGAAGCATCTGGAGATCCCGCTCACAGACAGCGTGACGCTACAGGCGGAGTGCGCTTCACACGGTAAACTTGCCATCATTAACAACGGGAATAAACTAAAGTTCCATGTATGTGAGAGTTGCGGCTATGCAATTCCTGCAGGGACGGTAGTCTCTGGCAAGCATAAAAGCGGCAAGCATAAAAGCGGCAAGCATAAAAACGCCTTTGGAAATGACTGTAGCGGCCAGCTCAACAAGGTTTATGACCTCGGTCACGAGTATCAGACAGATATTCTCAAACTCGAGTTTGAAGGCTACTCCAACGAAGATCTGAGTTTCTGGTTATCGCTTCTCTACGCGTTACTCGATGGCCTGAGCATCGCACTCGGGATCAACCGTGATGATCTTGATGGTGTACTCTATCCAGGCAGAGGTAATCTGAGCGAGCCAGCGCTCATTCTCTTCGATGATGTTCCGGGGGGCGCCGGGCACGTGAAACGAGCTCTTGAACGGGAAGAGACCCTGCTGGTCATCATGAAAGCAGCGTACCAAAAATTGAAAGCATGTACCTGCGGTGCTGAACAGGGGCATTCAAGTTGTTATGGGTGCTTGCGGAACTACCAAAACCAATTCTGCCATGATCAACTCGACCGAAGGGTCGTGATCGATTTTTTAGAGAGCATGAAGATAAATACTTAATTCCCTTTTCTTCCCGCACTTCTGAAGAGCGATGAGAGGATCTTACGGATTGTGTTGATGAGGGGCGAGAAAATACCTCCTGCTTCTGGGGCAGTTTCTGTTTTTTGTGGAGAGCGAAGGAACTGCGACTCCGGTGTTGCGGAAGGCCGGGTGCCCCTCGAGGCCTGGAGAGGTTCATCTGTCTTTACAGTTGGAGCCTGGGTTTCCTGAAATATCCTGGCATCGCCCGTTAAAGGCAGTGGGGTGGTAGCATCATCCGCTGAAGGGGTGCCGTTCATGCTCTCAGAGTCGTTGATCGAAAGACTGCCATCATCAGTGACGATCTGCTGGATGGTGTCTTCCAGGCTGGACGAGAGTGCAACTTCTTCTGTATTCAGAACTGCCAGTACGCTGTCGGGCGGGTCCTCTGGAATCTCGGGCTCTGGTCCAGAGACCCGTTCTCCGGGAGTGAGGTCTACATAATTTTCAACGGGGAGATCCAGGATGCCCGGCACTCCTGCATCTTGTTCTTTTTTATCAGTACCTTGAACTGCCACATCCAGCTCATCTTCCGTGTGGTAAGTAATTTCCAATCCGGCATACTGGCTTACGAATGGCGGATCAGTATATTCAATGAATGGCCTCCAGTCAGGTGCTTCCTCTCCATGTTGGATAAAGTCTCTCGATGCCTGCTCGTGTGTGGCGGTGGTATCGGTTTCAACGTACTTGTCGGGGAGAAGTGCTCTAGTTTCGCCCAACGGGGATAGGAAATGCTCCTCACTGTTTGCGTCACGTTGTTTTTGTGGATCCACTGATCCTGCGGCGATAGGGATTTCATCATCCTCGGTGGAACCACGTTCAGTGATATCAGAGATCGTAAGGTCGTCATCCCGCGCAGATCCTGTTATGTCGTGCGTGATACCGTAGATTCTATGAAGATTATTGAGCCGCTCTGTGAGGTCATCGGGGAGCGTGAGGTCTCCAGCCGATATGGATCTCTGGAGCGCCACGAGAAGAGCGTGAACTTTATTAAAGGATTGTTCACCGGAATCCAGCAGAGTCGCCTCAATGGAGTCGATTATTGCACTGTAAGCCGCCCGACGGAATGCATCAAAGTCGTAATCGCAGTTACGGTCACCGAGCCCGGGAAGATCGTAGCGCTTGATCTCCTGAATTACCCTGGATAATGCCTCTTTGTGGGTTTCAAGTTCTTTGATGGCTGTTATGTGTTCTTCTTCAAGATGTTTTACCCTCTCAATGTCCTCTTCAAGCCTGGCGAATGTGGCTGGGTCGTAAGGTATCTCATCGAGTTCTGCCTGAAGGTTTCTTAGATTCTTATCTCCCAGGAGGATCTGTTCCTCAATCCTCTGTAATTCTTGCTTGAGTTGAGGGAGGTCCTGCCCGGCCGCTGGTTTCTCTGCGTTCTCTAACCGCAAGAGTTTCTTCTGCAGCCCCTCAAATTCTTCGGCTTTTTTTGCCGCTTCCCTCTTTCTCTCAAGCCAGTGTATGAGTTCTTCCTCTCTTTCCGGGTATACGAGTTCTTTGTGGACGAGAGGGTAGACGATCTGATCAAAGAATTGAGCTACCATCTTCCTTGGAACGATGCCGTGCATGAGGATGGGGGTAATATTTTTGTGCGAACCCGGGATCTCAACGAGAAGAAGGTCATTAGACCCGATGAACTCCCTGAAGAATTTACCAAGTTTTGTCTGAAGGTTGGCGTCCAGTGGTCCAAGGTCGTCCTCCAGCGATTTCCAGTATGTCCCTTCATCGTAGTTCTGAATTCCCTTCCAGACGAGGTAACACGCAAAGATTGTCGGGGTGGATTGCATTACCTCTGATATATTCTCATTGACAGCACCTCCGAGTCGCTGCTGGATATATTCGAATATTCGTGTGAGATCTTTATCGTTGAGAGGCAGTTGCCCTAACAGTCTTATGGATGGGAGATCCTGTTGCAATGTGGCTTCACATTCAGAGATATCCTGGCATGTTTCGAGCATACGTTCTTCCCGGCGTTGTGCTACCTGTGTGTTCCGAATGAAATCCCAAAAAGGTTCCCTTTTGTCATTAATGCAGGGCGTTGTAACTCAGGGAACGCCGGTAACACATGGGGAGCGTAATTACATCTGTCAAAGAAATTTAGTCCGTTTGAATTTTAGTTGAAATACAATCATTTTGAATCTGGCTAGATATGAATCGGCAGGAATGCAGGATTACCTAGCCAACGAGGGTGGCGAGGTTCGATGGCTGGTAGGGTGAGAAGTAAAATATCATAAATCACCCTTTAAAGCGTTCGATGCAATGATACCTATAATTTGGGTTAAATTTTTTTCGAAGTCCCTATTAACATCACCTTTTCCGCTTATAGCATGTGTTGTTTCATGCAGTAATGTTCCTGCATAATTTTCCACCGTGGCAAGTTGATCCCTCTTGATGATTATACGCCCCTTTTCTGGATCCCATACTCCCACTGCTTCGGTGAAGGAACCAAATTCCTTTCTCATTGTTCCTGAAATTTTAATCTCTTTGATTACCCGAGGTCTTCCTCCAATAAGGGAGAATATTTTATCTGTCTGATCAAAAATTCTCTTTTCAGATGCACTTAATTCATTTGGTGGAATAAATTTAAACTCGAAGCTTTCATCATATTCTTTGTAAAATTGATTCAAGTCTCGGATAATATTTCCTTCGATGTCCTTTGTTCCACTTATCCTTTCTTTCAAATTATCTGGAACAGTGATTATTCTATACCCTCCCCTTTTCGCCTCGTCGACCATGGATGTTGAGTTGATCAACTCTTCATGTGTTAGGAATACAACCTTTTCAGCAGCGTTGAGAATTTTAACGGCATGTTCTTGGACATCAATCCATTTGAGTTCATCATGCATCTCGCCTGTTGAGAAATTCTTTAAATCGTTAATCAAATACTCAGCTACCTCCTTTTCCTTGCATGACAGCAGGATTGATTTTATTCTATCTGTGTAAGCGCTTCTTCCAACATTTGACCGCTCCCTGTTAAGAGCTTGTCTAATCTTTTTGGTAAGTGATGTAATATTATAACTGAAAATAAAATTATCTTCTTCTGCAACTTTAACTCCGTTTATATAAATTCTCGCGGTTTCATTCTTTTTCTTTAATACCTCGCCATATTCAACCCTCTCAACGACTTTCTCTCCTGAGAATCTTAAAAATAAGTCTTTAGCTTTAATAATGTCCTCATCACTTACATTCTCAAACGTAAATTCTGTTCCTCTAAAATTTGGTTCAGATGGAGGAAAAATATTCGCATGAAGAGTCACTATGTCTTCAAATCCATGTTTCTCTGATTTGTTAAGGGTAATATCTCCGAACCTTGATTTTATTAAAACCTTTACCCCCCTCCTATCAAAAGTGGCTAATGCGTCCTTCAATCCTATGCCAAATTTACCAATAACATAAGGATTTTTAAGTTTTTCGTCGTTCTCCTTTTGAGTAAGGTGCTCATACTTGATGCCTCGACCATAGTCCCTTATATGCCAGATATCATTTCTGTCCTTGAAAATTTCAATATCCTCGGTTCCAGTTAAGAGTTGCTCATCAAGAGCATTTGCTATTACCTCCCTAATAGCATGAAATACTTCCCAATCTTCTAGTATTTTCTCTATGTTCAAATCAAACTTCTTAACATCCATTTTCTCACCTCTAGGTAATATAAAGAATTATCTGTAAATTCGACAAACCTGACCTTAACTGAACGATGGTATATTGCTAGTACAACATAAGGTCACCGGATCACAGACACTGATGGGCCCGCCCCACTGGTTATACACTCTGAAAGCACTCTCTCCTTTACGAGGAGAACGTTTGTCTACCTCTCGAACCCAGACACCGCATGATTTAGTGACTATCCTACATTCCCGCCAATTCATAACGAGCCAGATTCAAAATGGTTGTATCTTGACTAAAATCCTAAACGGGGTAGATTCCGTTGACAAATGCAACTGTTCTCGTTATGTGTTAACACATAACGATGGCTAAACCTATTACTTTGATTTTGAAGAGCGATGAGGATTTAAAGGATGATAATAAGGCCGATTATTGAACTCGTTATGTGTTTCCGGGAATGTAGGGACTATATTCGTAACAGGTCAGGACACCCCTTCATCACACCTTGCTCTTACCCATCATATCACAATCCCCCTTTTCTGAAAATACGCCCATACAACCGTTAGATCTTTATATAATGAGAGATAAATGGAGATTCAGGTTATGTCATCATGGAACGTGTACACACAGGCAATAAAGAATAATCCTAAAGTCACTGCCGAAGGAAGGGGGAAACGGGATCACGAAGATATGGTCGCCATTGTTTTCCGTGACAGTGGTGAGCAAGTATTACAGATGGAAATGAAACTCAACTACTTCTATATCGACACGATGGACGGAAAGCGATATCGTGTAATGTCAAAGAACGAAGTTCTTGGGTTTTCTGGTGAACCTGGGGTGTCATACACTATCGACTTACCAAAATTGATCGAAACCGAGATTAAACCAAGATTAAAAGCATGAGTGACTCATCAGGCATTGGTACAACAGAGCCTCTCTGGATGCGGTTCTTTCCCCTCAGGCCGGAGTTAGGTTTATATGGCGACCCTGAGTCTTATCGGGTATGGAGAAAGGCTCGCTTGAGAAGATGGGTGCGGCGTTTACAGAGATGAACCGTCATTTCGAGGAGATGTATCAGGCGACATTCGCAATACCTGAGGAAGCCCTGCGGGAGAGGAAGAACGGGTCGATGCAGGTTGCAACCTTTCACTTTAATTGGGTGTTCGGGGAGGCCGACGGTCACGAATACCTGGAGTTCTACCGCTTTCATCGTTTTGGAGATGAACATGCCCGGATATGGGAAGACGGAACCATCGAACAACTCGATATCCTTGAGACCATGTATGGGTATAACCCGAAGATCCCCGGCGATGAGGAACGAAAGAGCGAGGAGTCAGCGCGAAGATATGAGAACCTGCTCAAGGAACTCGCCAAGGCCGGTCTCCTGGAGGATATGCCCTATCACAAAATAATGAACTCGTTCCTGGTTTTACGCAAGGAGGAGAAGTAACAATTCAGTCTTGCATCGATTCCGAATTATCGGACCCTCATGAACCCCTGTTTACCGGGCAGTGGACATTTGGGGGGGACCAC
>Ga0208198_1001455_pt1 | contig 20680 bp, 16 predicted proteins | sample AD_JPNTR2_MetaG_FD_184446 | JGI IMG/M metagenome (GOLD analysis project Ga0208198, IMG submission 184446) | Active sludge microbial communities of municipal wastewater-treating anaerobic digesters from Japan - AD_JPNTR2_MetaG (SPAdes) (version 2) | ecosystem: Engineered > Bioreactor > Anaerobic...
GCATATGCACAGAAGTCCTCGAATTCTTTGCCCGTTTATAGAACACGGAGTGAACTGAAGAGCAGCACCCGCACAATGCTGGATTTGGCCTACGAATAGGATGCTCATGGAAACGTTGCGAAACAGCCTGCAAATAGTGTTTGAAGACCATTAGGCGGCCAACGTCTCACTCATGGCTATCGCCGTCGGGGCCGGCCAAGTTCATAATGACTTGCTCGGGCCGTCTTGTCTAGTTGGGACACGCGAAACAGGGGCTGTGCGTGGCCGTCAACCACATAGTAGGATAGCGCGTATGGGCCGCCGCCCACGGGGGATGCCCTCTGTTACCATCTGTTCTTGACTTCCTCCGCAAACCCAAGGAAGTCCTTGAGCTCGATGACGGTGCCATCGTCCAGCACCGCTCTTCCCGTGAACCTGCCAAAGACTTGATGTTGATTCGAGCGGAAGAACAACGCGTTGATGTCTGCATTCCGATCGATGATGGGGTAGAAATCCATTTCGAATCGCCGGTCATTGCTCGTGAATTTCCAGGGCGCAAGGTAATCGTCGGGAGGAATGTGAAATTGGACTTGATCGAGTTTGTGGGCCTTGTTGTTGTAGAATAACATGTTTTCGGACGCGCATGATGTGTCTCCGAATCCATAGCCTATGTTGAAACCGAACGGCGTCCCATCTACAAGCCCCGAGGCTGAGCCCCAGTACCACGTATTCGAGTACGTCCATACTCCCCTTCCCCAATCCAAGACAGCGAAGGATCTCGCCGGATCGAAGGCCCTCTTTTCGCTGCCGAGCATGAGGATCCCTTCGGCAGGCATGCAATTTATCTTCTGATTATAGTAAAAAGCATGAGGGTTGCCGGCAAATGGCGTGGCTATTACCATCGTGTCCATGGGCTTTGGCTGAGTCATGCGAATCGTTCCCTGAAGCGGTTTGCCATCGGCGAAGTTGGCGAAGAACACGTTGATCAGCCTTTGGCGACCGTCTTTAATGAACTCAAGGTTAAGATTCTTGTGTTCGAAAGATACATTGCCCTCATGCGACGTTGTGGGCATGTTGAGCTTGCCCATGGGAAAACCGGTGATCACAGTCTGCGTGATCTCACCCGGCTCGGTAAGGTCGAGAAAGGTCACAGAACCCATGCCTGCATAGCCTAAATCCGCAATTGTGAATGCCGCCCCATACTCCTCCGTCAGGATGCAGTAGTAATCCCATTCCTTGATCTTCAGCTTCGAGGCTCGTATTCGCTCGCGGTTGTAACGTAGCAAGAGATCCTTGGCCCAACCCCTTTGGATCAAGACCCCATTGGAGTCCAACAAGTCGGAACTTTTCGTAATCTCTATCTGCACCTCGGCGCCCCCTTTCTGTATCTTGCCACTGCTTTCGACTGGGATGGCCCAATTCTTACAGAGGTGGTTCAATTCTCCCCCCCATTTTCCCATGAAACCATTCGACATCATTGCCTGCGTTCTCCTGCCTAAGCGAGGTCAAGGCACAGAAATTTATCATGCGTTGTACCGGCCCACGCTCAGCTTGCACCATGGGTGGGCTTGCCGGATCCCTACTTTAGCGGCATGTGCGGATGGAAGGACTTCACTTGCTTCCAAGGCTCAACTCGGGTATAGTTTTTGTTGACAACTGAATCGACTTCAACCAGGTGCCCATAGAGGGATAATAGGGAATCAGGTGCAAGTCCTGAACGGTCCCGCCACTGTAACCGGTGAGCGCGCGACATGAGCCACTGTCACGAGATGAGATGGGAAGGCTGTCGCCAACACGCTGTGACCCGGAAGTCAGGAGACCTGCCTGGGTTGGAAGTACCGTGAGCCTTCGGCGCAAGGGCGGGTACTGCATGTGACAATCCAGTCATGTAAGTGGTTTTAGCCCGACCTTTATCGAAAGGTCGGGTTTTTTGATACGACCTGGTGGGCACTTGTGGCATGATGAGGGGATGTGAGGCAGTTGGGCACGAGTGTCAGTGCCAATGCCATTGGATTTGCATACGGTTTAGCCCCGGTCTTTTCCGACGTATCCTTCCGATTGGATCCGGGGCGCTTTCTGGGAGTAGTCGGTCCCAACGGCGCAGGCAAGACTACACTGCTCAAATGTTTGGCCGGCCTTTTGAAACCATCGGCCGGCGAAATCCTGCTCGGGGGCGGCTGCCTCTCGTGCTTACAGAGGGAAGAGATAGCGAAGATCGTTGCGGTGGTTCCCCAGGATACACGGGTCGGATTCGACTTTTCGGTGGAGGAGTTCGTGATGATGGGGCGGATCCCTCACCTCAAGAGGTTCTCGCGGGAAACGCGCAAAGATCGGGAGGCAGTGCGCTGGGCGATTGAATCGACCGGCATGGCCCCTTTTGCTCAAAGACTCGTCACATCACTGAGCGGTGGAGAGAGGCAGCGTGCCGCCATCGCTCGGGCGCTCGCTCAGGAGCCTAAAGTCCTCCTTCTAGATGAGCCCACATCCCACCTGGACATAAGGCGACAAGTGGAGATCTTGGACCTGGTCAAGATCATGAGCCTCGAACGCGACATTACCGTGGTCGGGGTATTTCATGACCTGAGCCTTGCATCCATGTACTGTGATGAGATTCTGATGATGACAGAAGGCGAAGCCCGCTATTCTGGCACGCCTGAGGAGGTTTTGACGCAGGAAAACGTGGGGAGTCTGTATGGAGATAAAGTTGTGGTGACTGATCACCCTGTGCACTCTACTCCGCTCGTAGCGCCGCGCTCCTGTGCCCTGCTGAACAAGGACAACGAGCCTGGCTACGTAACTGGCATCGAGAACAAGCCTTGCGAGGCGGGCGAACTCGGCAAATCAGACCGGCCGGACAAGTCTGGACGGCTCACCCTCATTACAGGGGGCGCAAGGAGCGGGAAGAGCTCATTTGCCGAGCGCATGGCTGCTGAGGCTGGGACTAAGGTCATGTATGTAGCGACATGCGAGCCCATGGACGAAGAGATGCGCGCTCGGGTGAGCCGGCATCGTGAGCGAAGGCCGAAGTCGTGGATTACGGTGGAGGAGCCTCTTGATGTTGCTGCGACAATCGCGAACGAGGCGAGTAACTACGATGCGGTGCTAGTCGATTGCCTCGGCCTTTTTGTCAGCAACCACCTGTTTGCGCAGGACGAAGAGGCTGATGATCAATCCAAGACAGAGGCCGTGCTGGCCGAGGTTGCAAGATTTGCCGAGGCGGCACGCGATGCCGGTTCCCACGTCATTGTCGTTACCAACGAAGTTGGGATGGGCGTTGTGCCTGCATATCCCCTCGGGCGTCTCTTCAGGGATGTGCTCGGATGGGCCAACCAAATCGTGGCTGAAGAGGCAGACGAGGTCTATCTGTGCGTGGCGGGGGAGCCCGTCAGGATAAAACCTCGGGGTGAAGCAGGAGTTGGTGAACGATTGCGGGCAGTCAACCGATCCGAGTCTCCAAGGCCTCGCCTTGAAAGAATAAGGGACCTCCTCATATACAACATGCCCGATGGGGCGGCGCTTGTCGTGTCGTGTGACTCGGCAGGTGCCATCGGCCCCAAAGGGCGCGATGTGATTGCAACGTCAGGCTACGTACTGGGCAGGTACATCACTCGCGTTGCTCTCATGGAACTTATCGCATGCGGCGCACAACCTATCCTGGTGGTGGACGCGCTCTGCGTCGAGCGTGACCCCACAGGCGATGAGATCATAAAGGGCGTGCGGGACGAGGCGGCCCTTGCGGGGCTCGATCCTGAAATGGCTGTGACGGGGAGCACTGAAGAGAACATCGCTACCTCTCAGACAGGCATCGGCATCGCTGCCATTGGGATTGCGGAAAGGTCAGAACTGAGGCTGGGAAGGGCCTCGGTTGGCGATGCCCTCGTCTGCATTGGGGTTGCGAAGGTAGGCAACGAAGTGACTTTGGATGACCCGGAAATCGTGGATCTTGGAGCAGTGAGGGCTCTGGCCAATATCGAGTGGGTTCACGAGATCGTGCCTGTAGGTTCCCGTGGAATTCGCGCCGAGGCGGAGGACTTGGCCGAAACGAACGGCCTCAGGTTTCGGGTGAAACCAGGCGCCCATCTCGACTTGGACAAGTCGGCCGGACCTGCAACGTGTGTGGTTGCGGCATGCGATGATGCACATTGGCAGGAGCTATCAGCCATGATTGGACAGCCGGTATTCATGGTCGGAGAGGTTGAGGCGCCATGAAAAGAGTAATTGATAGGTTCGCGATAGCCATGTCGTTTCTGACCGTCTTGCCTGTTTACAGAGGGGATGCGCCGTGGGAAGACGAGATTGCCCGCTCCGCAGTCTTCTTCCCCTTGATCGGGCTGGTGATAGGTCTCATCGTAGCTGCGGTTGACGCACTTGCCCTGCATGCATTCAGTCCGCTGTGTGCTGCGGTTATCGGGATGATGGTGCAGTTTTGGGTTACAGGCGGAATGCACGTGGACGGGCTCATGGACACTGCCGATGGGATGCTGAGCGGGCGCTCAGCTGACAGGATCCTCGCCATCATGCACGACGGCAGCGTGGGGCCGATGGGGGCGACCGTTGGAGTGTTCATAATCATCCTCAAAGTTGCATTGGCGGCTTCGATGAGCGGCAGAACTCGCACAGCTGCCCTCATGTGCGCACCTGCCATGGGACGGTTGAGCATGGTTCTGTCCTTTTGCTTGTTCCCTCCCGCCACGCCTGAGCGTGGAATGGGAAGGCAGTTGGCCCGGAAAGTTGGCCCGGGAGAGTTTGCGATTACCCTGTCATGCACTGCCGCACTCTGCTTTATGTTAGCCGGGCCCAGATCGCTTTCGGCCGCAGCCTGCTCCTTAGGTGTAGCGCTCTTTGCGGGCTGGAGAGTATCGAGTTCCATCGGGGGAGTGACCGGGGATGTTTACGGGGCCCTATGCGAAATCGCAGAAGTCGTGTCGCTTGCGGCCTTCGCTTTCACGGCCGCATAGCTAGAGGATTGGAGTGCTGAGCGCGCTATGGTAAAACGTATCTACCTTGTTCGGCACGGAGAGACTGCTGCAACCTCTGGGCGAAGGTTCGAAGGTTCGGGCCCAATAAGCGGGCTAGGGACTCCTCTTTCGGAGAAGGGCGCGATCCAGGCTGAGATGGCGGCTGATGCCCTGGCGGGCGAGGACGTTTTTGGGGTGTATGCGAGCCCTCTCTTGAGAACGGTACAGACCGCAACCCCAATATCCCAGGCCACAGGGGTTGCGATTGAGCTTGAACCGGATCTTGCGGAAGGCTCTTTCGGGGCATGGGAAGGGATGACCTTCGATGAGATAGAGCACCGGTATCCTTTGGAAGTAAAGCGGTGGTTTGCAGATCCATTGGGGTACGCGCCCCCCGGGGGCGAGTCCGTTCGGCAGCTTGCTGCGAGAGTCATCCCTTGCATAGAGCGGATTGCCGGCAAGTCCTATGGCGAAGAGGGCACGGCAGTAGTTGTGACACATGGGGGCCCCATCAGGGCAGTCCTTTCGTCTTGTTTGTGTGGAAACCTTGAGATGTTCGGGTCGATCCCAGTGGACCCCGGATCCATCAGCACCCTGCGTTGTGTCGGGCCGGGGGCTGCCGGAATCGAGGTTGAATCGATGAATGTGACATCGTTTTCGGAGAGAGGTAGAGCGGCCCGTTTTAGAGGATAGGCTCAAGTGCGGGCCAAAACAGAATATCGGTGCAAACAGGCGCCCCGCAAGCCGGGGAGAATAGGGAATCAGGTGTGAGACCTGAGCGGCCCCGCCACTGTAACCGCGAGCGTGCAGCATGGCCACTGTCGGTGGGAGCTATGGGAAGGCGCTGGATTTGACGCTATGACCGGAAGCCAGGAGACCTGCCTGTTTGCCGCGCCTGAACCTTCGGCGGAAAGGGGGCGGTGCATGGGCAGGCCGTTTCGTCTGTCATACACATGTGTTGCTGTCCGGCTTTCAAGAGGAGGCCGGACGTCCATATTTCTACAGAATGGGGGATTCACATGTTCAAAAAAGATTGGATCAGATCCCTATCGGCAATCGTGCTGGCTGTGTTATTGACGTTGGTTCCCGGGGCAATAGGGGCGCACGCCGCCGACATGTACCCATTGTCCATCACCGATGACCTGGGCCGAAAGGTTGAGATAACGAGCAAGCCTCGACGGTTTGTTTCTCTCGCCCCTAGTTGGACTGAGATCCTTTTTGAGCTCGGCCTTGGTGACCAGGTAGTGGGGGTAACCCAATTCTGCGACTACCCAGCAGAAGCGGCCAAGAAGACCAAGGTAGGAGGGTTTTCGGACCCGAACATCGAGCTGATCGTCTCGCTTCAGCCTGACGTGGTTTTTGGAACCACGATGCACATGAAAGTGGCACCTGAGTTCGAAAAGCGCGGAATCAAGTTCGTATGCCAGAATGCTCAGACGGTGCGCGGCGTAATGGACAATATCATGATGGCAGCTAAGATAGCGGGTGTTCCTGATCGAGCTGACAAGGTGAACGGAAATATCGAAAAGACAATAGCCCAGGTGACAAAAGCGGTGGCCAAGATCCCTGTCAAAGAACGTCTCAGCGTGCTGTATCTCGTATGGGACGAGCCGGTGATGAGTGTCGGTCCCAACACTCTCATCTCCGACATGATCACATGTGCGGGAGGAGTGAGCATTACTCGCGACGCGTCCTCCGACTACCCTTCATACAGCCTTGAAGCCATAGTGGCCAAGAATCCAGACGTGATACTCGCACCCCACGTGCATAGTGGCGGTGGACTGGATCCTGCGACACTGAAATCGAAGGCGGGATGGCAGACGATCGATGCAGTGCGCAAGGGGAATGTATTCCTGGTCGACGATAACCTCGTGTCGAGGCCGGGCCCGCGCGTTGGCGAAGGCGTTATGGAGTTTGCGAGGGCTCTCTATCCTGAGCTGTTTCGGTAAGGAGCTGGCCTGGCAGCTGGGCAGATGGCGAGTATAGGAAATGCAGGTGAGGGCGGGTGCGGGATAGGTTGGGCAAAGGACTTATGCCGATTCTGATTGTGTCTTTGGTAGTAGTGTCTGTCTTGTCATTGAGAATAGGGGCAGTCGAGCTTTCCGGGAAGGAGATACTTGCTGTGATATGGGACTGGATTGTCTCGACGGCAACTGGTGACTGCAAAGGAGACTCTACTCCCACCGAAGAGATCGTTCTTAGGATCCGAATGCCCAGGATCGTCCTGGCGGCGCTTGTGGGAGCATCCCTTGCGCTGTCTGGCACTGTGTATCAGGCGCTCTTTCGGAATCCGATGGCAGATCCATACGTGATCGGGGCGTCAGCCGGCGCATCCTTAGGGGCGACAATAGCCATGATGCTCCCGATCAGCGTCCAAACGCTCCATCTGGGAGTTGTTCCGCTCTTCGCCTTCATCGGCTCTATAGCCAGCGTTGCTACGGTGTTCAACCTTGCACGAGTGGGCGAGAGGACTCCAATGGTCAACTTGATTCTCGCGGGCGTTGCTGTTGGATCTATTCTCTCGTCCCTCGTGTCGCTTCTTATGTATCTCATGCCCCAGGACGGCCTTCATGGCTTGATGTTCTGGCTCATGGGGGGCTTTTCGGGGCGAAACTGGACACACGTTCTCGTGATGCTTCCCCATCTGGTTCTCGGTCTGACAGTGGTCATCTACTACTGGAGAGAGCTAAATGCGATTCTTTTGGGTGAGGAGGAGGCACTGAGCCTCGGAGTCGACGTCGGCAAAGTCACAAGAAGGCTCATAGCCGCTGCCTCTCTGCTAACCGCTGCTTCAGTGGCCTCCAGTGGGATCATAGGGTTCGTGGGCTTGGTCGTTCCACACTTGGTGAGAATAGTGATCGGCCCTGACCATAAGAAATTGATTCCAAACGCATGTCTGCTCGGCGCAGTATTCATGTTGGCTGCAGACACCGTTGCACGATCTATCATTCCTCCGAGAGAGCTGCCGGTGGGAATCGTCACATCGCTTGCGGGGGGGCCGTTCTTTATCTATTTGTTGAGGAAATACAAGGTGAAGGAGTGGTGATCAGATTTGCCTGCGGCCACAATCATGATTCAGGGCACTACATCCTCTGCGGGAAAGAGCGTGCTTTGCGCCGGGCTTTGCCGCCTCTTTCATCAGGAGGGCTTCAGAGTTGCTCCTTTCAAATCGCAGAACATGTCCACAAAGTCCGCGATTACGGCTGACGGCGGCGAAATCAGCGTTTCCCAGGCTTTTCAGGCGCTTGCTTGTGGAATCCAACCGTCAGCAGACATGAATCCAGTACTGCTCAAACCCCTCGGCGACATGACCAGCGAGGCAATACTTGCTGGCAAGAGCGTTGGCGTGATCCACGCGGCGGAATACCGGTACAGGCACTTAGGTGTCGCTCTCGGGTGCATTGAGCGGTCGTACCGTCGACTCGCAGCTGAATACGACATTGTAGTGATAGAGGGCGCCGGGAGCCCCGCCGAGGTCAACCTGAAGGACAGGGATATTTGCAACATGAGGATCGCCCGGATGGCCGACGCTCCGGTTTTACTGGTGGCGAATATCGATCCAGGCGGGGCGCTGGCCGCCATCGTGGGCACCCTCGAGCTGCTCGATGCGGATGAGCGGGACAGAGTAAAGGGGCTTGTGATAAACAAGTTCAGGGGAGACTTCTCCCTTCTTGCGCCAGGGCTCGACTTCCTCGAAAAGAAGACAGGAAAACCGGTTTTGGGCGTGATTCCCTACATCGATAACCTTGCCATTGCGGAAGAGGACTCGCTTGGCGGAAAAAGAGGAATCTCTTTGGGGGCTATCTCGACGCTCGATGCGGAATGCGACAGGATTGCGGCGGCTGTGCGGAAAGCCATCGATATCGATGAGCTGTTCGGGATTATGGGGCTGTAGGATGAGCACAGGTGTGATGGTCGTAATCGCCTTCCTCGTTGATGCGGCAATGGGGGATCCAATACGTGGTACGCACCCGGTAGTTCTCATGGGCAGGGCGATCGAGTTGCTCGAAAAGGTTCTCCGGCCTAGACGCGCCGAGCCCAAGACGGAGAAGATCATGGGAGCGGTTCTTGCCGCTACAATTGTAGCAGGAACCTATGCTGTCTCCAGAACGCTGCTCAATGCAGTGCGCGGCTTTTGTCCGCACGCAGGCGATATTCTGGAGATCTGGCTGTTGTCGACCGCCTTGGCGGCTCGAGGCCTCTGTGATAGCGCCATGCAGGTGCGCGCGCCGCTGCTAGACGGCAACCTTCCGGCAACCAGGGAGAACTTGAGCATGATAGTGGGACGCGATACAGAGAACCTCAGTGAGGAAGAGGCGGTTCGCGCAACCGTGGAGACTGTTGCTGAGAACACGTCTGATGGGGTGATAGCGCCGCTCCTGTTCGGATTGATAGGAGGCGCGCCGTTGGCATTGGCATACAAGGCAGTCAACACCCTCGACTCGATGGTAGGGTACAAGGATGAACGTTATGCCGATTTCGGGTGGGCGTCTGCAAAACTGGATGACATCGCAAACTTCATTCCGGCCCGGATTGCCGGCCTCTTCCTGGTGGCTGCAGCTGCAGTGACGGGACATGACTGTAGGGGCGCATGGCATGTCATGTTGAGAGACCAAAGAGCGCATCCAAGCCCAAACTCGGGGGTGGGAGAGGCAGCGGTTGCAGGGGCCTTAGGCGTGCAGCTAGGAGGGGTCAACACATATGGAGAACAGGAATCTTTCAGGCCGCATATCGGCGATGCTGTAAAGACCCTTGAGCCTCGCCATATTGAAGAATCTGTCCACTTGATGTACTGGGCGTCTGTAATGGCGATGGCGGCAGGGGCTGCATTGCGCGCGGTCATCGATGGAATCGGGGTGTGAGAGTGTAATGGTGGATTATTGTATCCCGCTTCACGGCGGGAATGTGCATGGTGCGGCGCGCGCCCGGCGCGTGGATGTGGAAAAGGTGCTGGATTTCAGCGCAAACATCAATCCTCTCGGGCCTTCGCCATTGGCGACCGAAGCCATAAGGTCCAATCTGCACATGATAAGGCATTATCCGGATCCAGACTGCACTGAGCTGCGAGAGGAGCTTGCTCGGTATCTACAGGCAGATGCGGTGTCGGTGATAGTGGGAAACGGCGGGGCAGAGATTATCCAGATGCTCGCGTACGTTCTGAGGCCCCAGAAGGCGTTGATCCTGTCGCCCACATTCTCCGAGTACGGCAGAGCTGTGGCATGTGCGGGGGGAACGGTTGTGAGGGTTCCGCTTCGAAGAGACGATGGATATTCCATAGACTACGATATGGTCCGCGCGAACATGGACGGCGTCGACATGGTGTGGGTGTGCAATCCTAACAATCCCACAGGGACTCTTTTACCGAGGAAATCCATCCTGAAACTGGCAGACATTGTGGCCCGATGCGGGGCTGCTTTGGTGGTGGATGAGGCTTTCATCGATTTCGTTGCTGATTCGGAAGAATACAGTGTGCGGGACGAAGTTCAAGAAAGAAGGAACCTCGTGGTTATCGGGTCTTTGACGAAGTTCTTCGCAATCCCCGGACTTCGAGTCGGCTATGCGATTGCCCCCGAGGACTTGGCAGACAGATTGCGGCGGCAGGCGCCGTCATGGAACGTGAACTTTCTGGCCCAGGTTGCAGCTGTGGCGTCATTGCAAGATACGGAATACATGGGGTCCACCAGGAAGTTTATTGCGCGCGAGCGTTCCTGGCTTGTTCGAGAGCTTGAGAAGCTAGGGGCGGAAGTTGGCGTCAAGGTTATCCCTCCGTCCGCAAACTTCATCCTTCTTGACATGAGTGAATCGGGGCTGAGCTCGGCAAAGTTGTGTCGTAGGTTATCGTGCTCAAACATTCTGGTGCGCGATTGCAGCAATTTCCCATTCCTCAGTGAAAACCATGTGCGGATTGCAGTGCGTAGTCGGCCTGAGAATGAAAGGCTCCTTGAGGCGCTCAGAGAGGTCTTCGGTGAATGAGCAGCTCCAAAAATGTTTCAGGTCAAGCAAAAAGCCACTGCCAGGAAACTAGCCTCCACTTCATGGGATGCAATGAAGATTCCGCGGATAACGTTACACACGTTTTAAGTCCGAAAGAGTGCCATATATAGATAGGACTGGACACTAAATGGGTAACTACCAATTGCGTTAGCTTGTATTTTGATACTACGATTCTTCGCAGTATGGACCATGAACGGCGTTTGCCTGCCACTCAAAAGCTTTCACAACCTGCAAAAAGGAAGAAGCTTCTGCAGCGGCGTTTCGACTGGCTATGGATGCGCCCGTTCAAAGTGGCCAAAACTTCTCGACTAGGCCCAATACGATTTCAAAGGCGATCAGGATGATCACAAGCCACTCAAGTCGTGTCCCGCGCTTGGCGTGGTAAAGGTCGGCAAAGACTCCGGTGATGTCGAGAAGGGTCTCTGTCTTGTGAGTCACCTTCCCATACCTGTCCGGAAGCTCAAAAACATGCTCAAGCTCGAGGTAGAGTTCTTGCGCCTCTTGTAATCTCCATACCACATCCGGCTTGTCGAGGACCATGATGTACGAGATGGAACTATAGCGGTAGCTGAGAATTCGGCCGGAAAGCTTCGCTAGGCGTTCATCGCTTATGGCCATGGTGCCCTTTTCCAGCTCGTTAATGACGACTTCGACATCATCAAACAGCTTGCTTAATTCGTCTTCGATCCGTTCGAGGGCCGCGGACTTGGCGAGTATGACGGCTATGAGTTCGAGGTAGTACGGCTCGAGTGTCGGAGCTATCAGCTCGTCGTAGGTGACTGAAAGCTTGTCGCCGCCGACGGTCAGCTGGTAGTCATCGGTGTACTTCGTGATTGCAAAGCCCGCGATATTCCGGTCAACCTTCGCCAGATAGTCTATTGAGTCCCTGATGTCGCTCTCGGAGAAGTTGACGAATACCAAAGAGCCGAAGGAGAAGATGAACAAGCTTTTGTCGGCCGGTTGGGGCAGAATGCCAGATAGGCGCTGTTCGTTGAGGGCGAGCGTGTCCTCCCATGATAGTTTGCGTTCTATGCCGAAGTGAGATGCGATCTTGGAAAGGTTGATCTCTCGACAGACCGCTACAGCCTTAAGACGTGATGAATTCATCAAATGTCACGCTACAGGGCCCCCGTATGGGGAAGTAGCGTTTTCCCTCCTTCATAGGCCGATGCCGAAATCCTTGTGCCATCCAACTTGCGCAGGTCAAAAATGGCCTGTAACGCATCTTCTAAAGGCAAATTCCTACGCCTTCGAGCGTGATCATCAAGGGCTTTGGAATATTATATCACTGCTGTTGTAAGAATTATATAGCTCCGGGGTGCGCCAATGGTGGTCGCCTCTTCCATATTCATCAGTTCAAAATCCATCTACAGAGTCATCCCTTGCCGTGAGGTGAGCCTTAATATGACCTTAATGGCTAATGACGCAATAATGAGTGAAATCAGAGGGGACGTGAAAGAAATATCTGCAGAGTAGGAAGGAGAATGGCAATGAGACTAGAATATTGCATATTAGAAGCCAGATGAATGTGGCATGGAGATATGGAGAGGGCCACTCATGGAGCGCTTTCGCTTCATGCGCGTGCCCTCATTCCTTTCACTGTCGGACGAGGCTATAAGGCTGGCTGCCAACTGAATAAGTGCTCTGCCTTGATCAAGACATTGTGGCCGTGATGCATTGATGAGAACCTGTAACTGCTCAGTGAGCAGATTAACAATGCGAGGAGGCAAATCTGATGAAAAGGCTACTGAAAAGGCTTCTAGTGCTAGTCCTGGCCATAGCTATGCTGGCATCAGCGACGCTATCGGCCGCCCCCCCTAGGATTGAGGCGGAACTCAACTTGATTACTCCCGTAGCTAGCTTTGTAAGCGTGGCCGCTCTCGACGCTTTCAAACCTTGGGCGAAGGCGAAGTATGGAATTGACGTGAAGACCAACTACACGAGTAAAGGCACTCAGTTGGCAGTAGGCATGATTCGAGAGTGGGGATCAAATCCCCAGGCCGACGTGATTTGGGGCGGAGAGACGGTGCTCTATGACCTCTTGGCCGCTGATGGCTTCCTGGTCAAGCACGAAGTCTCGCAGGCCCTGCTCGACCGGATACCTGCAACTATGGGTCAGCCAAAGCCCATGCCATTGAAGGATCCTAAGGGATTCTGGACTGGTACCGCGTTGGAACCCTACGGAATCGTGTACAACGAAGGTTTGGTCACGAAAAGACTTCGGACGACCCCACCTCAAACATGGGAAGACCTCGTGAGTAATCCACGTTTCAAAGGCCAAATAGCGCAGTGCACACCTGACAATTCCAGCTCCAATCATGCCACCTATGAGGTTATACTTCAGAAGTATGGCTGGGAAAAGGGTTGGGAATGGCTTTCCAAGCTGGCTGCTTACACCGGCCAATTCGTCGCGAAGTCAGGCGACGTCCCGGCTGTCGTAGCCAAAGGCGAATATGCACTGGGCTTTGCAGTTCCAAGCTACATGGCATTTGAGAACTACCTCCACGGCGGGGATATCCGGTTCATAGCGCCTCCCGGCGCATACGTCACCCCTGAACCAATCGGTGTCATAAAGAACTGCAAGAACCCCAACACAGCAAAGGCTTTCATCGAATTCCTGCTTACAGACGAAGGACAGAAGTTGTTCATCGATCGGGGCCTGTTCCCGATAGTGCCTGACCTCAAGGTCGCCGGTCCGGCCGGTTCCACAGCTGAGAAGGCAGTCATATTCTACGGCGGGCGCAGAAGCTATTTCGATGGCGTTGTGGAGAACACTTATGACAACACGTTGTCTGCCAGGCGAGAAAGCGAAGTGAACAGGTACTTCAGAGAGAACATCTTTTCAAAACTGGACCAGCTTAAAGCGAAGTACTAGTCGAGTTGAAGCAAATAACTTCACTGGTCTGCGGGCGGGGTCTCGCCCGCAGACCAGCCAGTCGTTCGAGGTGAAGTGCATGAATATCAGGCTCATCGGAGTCACGAAAAGGTTCAAGACTGTTGAGGTCCTGAGCAAGGTAGATTTGCATGTGCGCGCCGGAGAACTCTTCACTTTGCTGGGGCCTTCAGGTTGTGGCAAGACAACTACGTTGCGCCTCATTGCAGGGTTTTACGTCCCCGATGAGGGCAAGATCATGTTCGGTGAGCGCGAGGTGCAAGATATCCCCACATTCAAGCGGAACATAGGCATGGTCTTTCAGAACTACGCCCTTTGGCCTCATATGACTGTCTACAAGAATGTGGCATATGGCCTTCAGTTCAAAAAAGAACCCAAATCGGAGTGGCCCAGAATAGTAAATGAGGCTTTGGTCAAGGTGGGATTGGCGGGATACGAGGATCGCTATCCAGGCCAACTGTCGGGAGGACAACAGCAGCGTGTGGCGCTCGCCAGGGCGCTGGCGCTCAACCCAGACGTCTTGCTCTTGGACGAACCCTTGTCCAACCTGGACGCAAAGATTCGGGCTTCGGTCCGCGCTGAAATCCGAAAGATCCAGCAGGAACTGGGCATAACCACGGTCTATGTGACACATGACCAAGAGGAAGCCCTGACGCTTTCCGACAGGATAGGCATCATGCGTGAAGGTCAGCTGGTCCAGATCGGAACCCCGCATGACCTTTACGAGAGACCAGCTACGCGTTTTGTGGCGGATTTTATCGGCGCCAACAACTTGGTAGCTGGCACGGTAAAGGCCACAGGCGACGACATTATAGTCGAAACGGAGCTGGGGCTTTTCAAAGGGTACACCCACTCCGAGTTGAAGCCTGGTGACAAGTGCACCTTGGCCTTCAGGCCTGAAAACGTGGAGGTTAGCACCACTGAGCCATCTGGGGAAGACAACTGGATACAGGGAAAGATAAGCTTCGCCAGTTACATGGGGAGCACTCTTCGCTACGAAATGGATCATCCGGCAGGCGTCTTGCTTAAGGCCGACGTCAAGAACCCGTTGCATCATGAGGAGTTGTCGTGGGGTAGTGACGTGTATTTCTGCTTTCCGAAATCTGCTGCGCTTGTCATAGCGGATTGATACGCTGATTCCGACCATGGACGGGCAGGTGATTGTATTATGTCTTCAGGAATGAGCGCAACGGGTTTGAGAAGGTGGATCAGAGAGTCCAAACTATGGATACTGCCCATCTATCTCTTCTTGATAATATTTGTCATATTTCCCCTGGTAAGGCTCTTTGTCGATTCGTTTACAACGGCCGACATACCGCTTTCGGCGCTGAACGAGGTGGTCCTCCTCGTCGATATGCTTGAGGAGAAAGTGAACGCAGGGGAAATAGAGGACGCTCTGGCAGCGTCACATGATATCGCGCTTCAGCTTGACAGGTCTGTGGACGTAATTGGACACATGATCGACGCGCTTGGCAGGGCGACGTTCTCTCAAGACGAGCTCATAGCCAAATGGCAGAAAGCCCAGGAGGATGTGGCGAAGGAAGCGGCGGTGATGGCGGAGCTCCAAGACGATCCAGTGGCCGCTCTTGCAGAGTCGCGCAAGGCTACGGCACTCATAGATGAGGTTGTAAGTCTTCCACGACGGGCTTTCTCGGTAGAATTCTTTCTCGATGTTTTCAGAGACGAGTTATACATGAAGGCTCTAGGAAATTCCTTGTTGCTAGGCCTTGCCACAGTTGTCACAACTTCAGTGATAGGATTTGCTGTGGCATACTTGCTCGTAAGATACGATTTTCCCGGCAGGAAGGTCTACAATTTCCTTACCACTGTACCCATAGTTATGCCTCCTCTAGTGGGAGTGCTGGGGTTCATCTTCATACTGGGCAGAGGCGGCATGGTTAACGAGCTGTTTTATCAGTTGGTGGACGTCCTGGAAAGCTCATGGCCTGCCATGTCTAACTGGCTTTTCGACCGTTTGCCGTTCAACTTCATCTATGGCTGGCATGGCCTCTTGTTGGTTGAGACATTTCACTTGTTCCCGCTTATTACCCTGAATGTCCTGGACTCGCTCAGCAAGATAGACGCATCCTTGGAGGAAGCGGCTGAAAGCGTTGGATCTGTGGGATTCAAGCGTCTGTTCGACGTCACTATCCCCCTGACTATACCGGGATTTGTCACCGGGGCATTGCTCGTTTTCATCGGGGCATTTGCGGACTTCGCAGCTCCAATGGTGGTGGGCTTGACCAACTTCATCGCTCCCCTGGCCTACATGGATATTCAGCAGTTCACCGACAGACACTTGTTCAAGATGGGCATTACCGTGGGCGCGGTAATGGTGGTGATCTCTGTAGTGTTATTGCTGATAGCCAAGAAATACATATCCCTCAAGGACTACACCACTCTTTCATACAGGGCGGTGGAAAGGAAACCACTCGAAGGCAAGAAGCAGGCGTGGGTCCATGTTTTCCTGATCCTGCTTCTTGTTATCAGCTACACCCCGTACTTGGGTGTTGCGCTTGCGTCTTTCTCAAAGAGCTGGTCGATGTCGCCGCTTCCCACTGCTTGGACGCTTGCACATTATGAGAAGATCTTGCTGTATGCACCAGGGTATATCATCAATACCTTCCAATTCTGCATATTGGCCATAATCATGTGCATAGTGATCGGATTGCCCGTAGCATGGATCATGGCCAGAACAGATACGTGGAGCAGTGGAGCGTTAGATATCCTGACCACGTTGGTGTTGGCTTTGCCCGGCACTGCTTTGGGCATAGCATACATCAGAGCTTTCAACACCCCAATACTCGGGAGCGTGCCATTGGCCAACATATGGATCATAATCCCAATCGTGTTGGCTGTGAGACGGCTCCCATACACGGTCCGATCCTCCTACGGCTCCCTCTTGGTCGTGCATCGTTCGATGGAGGAGGCTGCCCAATCTGTGGGCGCGGGAGGATTCAAGACATTCAAGGACATCACTCTTCCGTTGGTTTGGAAAGGGGTGCTGGCGGGGGCGTTGTTCTCCTTCATAACATCTATACAGGAGAGCGCGGCAACACTGCTTCTGGCCATACCGGGTTGGGAGACGATGACCGTCGGCATATTCACCTTCTACACCGGAGGGACCCACGGAGATGCGGCTGCTCTAGGATTCATCCTTGTTGTTGTGGGCGTGATCACGTTGTTCATAATGGACAGGTTGAGCAGCGCCACAGCAGGCGGGTTGTTCGGATAACGCAGCCAATCAGTGGAATGCCTGGACCTCATGGAGAGGTGATTCAGGAAAACGTCTGGGCTGGCCCGGCAGTATCGTGCCTGGCAGTCGGATGAATAAATAGCCGATCGTGGCGGAGCGCGTTGCGCAATGTTGTGATCGGCTTTTCTTTTGCACGTCGTAGGGCAACATAAGAGGCTCTGCGCTATGCAGCAGAAAGAGACAGAATTCTCCGTGCGGCTATGGACTTCTTACCGCCTGAGGATTCAAACCCAGGCTGTCAAAGATGGCTCAAACATCTGCTGCGACTTGCCCGGGTTTGAATCCTCAGTCATTATGCGCGTTGGAGCCCAGCGAGGAGGCGGGATGCAGCATTCTCTGCGTCGGGCAACTACTTTTTAAGCAGTGGTGTAACGAGTGAGCGAAAGAGGCTTCGGTTTTGCGGGAGACCGGCGCGAGTTTGAAGCCAGGCGCATTCATGATCAGCGTTGCAGGGATTTCTTGTGGACTGTGCCGTTGTCCTTATGTGAATTACAGTCGAACGCGGTGGAGCCCTCTTGATCATCGCCGTAAGCCCATGTGATGGCCTGTTTTGTCACTGCCTTGTAGTAATGGTCCATGGTCTGGATGAATGTCCGGCTCAAGTTGGTGTTGCCTTGATCCCGCAAAGGAAGCGGCCCTAGATGCTTGATGGCAACGGCGTCGATAGAGGGAGGCGCAATGGAGATAGCAACATGGTCTAAGTGCTCAACATCGCCGTTCCAGAATTCCTCGGGGGACGGGCAGAGATCTTCGGCCAGCGCGGCTGCAGCATCTGTGCAGCGCGTTGTGTTCTCAGGCTCGGATGCTTCCTGGCATGCTGCTTGAGAGCGCTTGCGCCTCAACGAAATTAGCAGGTCTTCCTTTCTCATTCCCCTCAAGAGGAAGAGGAGAAAAGGGTCGCGGTCGAACTCCTGCGCTAAGACATAGTGGACGGCTGCAATGTGCTTGCAGGGGTTGGCCCAATCAGGGCAAGTGCACGATGTTGCCAAGTCTTCCTCTGAGACGGGAAAGAGGGCCGCATCGCATTGCGCGAAAGCTTCTTCGATGTTCTCAGGCATTTCGCCGGCCAAGAGGCTGGCGGCAAACGCCGCGCTTTCGGCCATGGCGGTTGTCACGCGATCCCAGTCCGATTCGTTTAGGGGCTTCATCCTTATTTGAACCTTGTATGGCCGAGAGCGGGAACCCTGCACCTTGGCTTCCGCCATGCCGGGGCTGACATCTACGGAAAGAACATTACCCGCCCGCGCATATGACCTGCCTCTTTGCAGTCGGTTTGCCCAGCCGAAACTCTCCAGGGCAAAGGTCCACCTTTTCGCCCACCAGCTGCCGCCGAATTCGTTTTTCCGCGCCATGAACCAATAGCCTCCCATGCGCCGCTCGGGTTATCCGCCGAGCTATTGACGCTAGTCGTCGTCGATGATGCTTTCGTCTCTAAGGGTGAATATGTTGCGCAATTCATCGGTGGACATTTCCGTGATCCACTCTTCGCCCGTTCCAATTATGCTGTCCGCCAATGCTCTTTTCTCATCTATCATCTGGTCAATTCGTTCTTCAACGGTGCCTCCGCAGAGGAATTTGTAGACATTGACGTTTTTCTTTTGGCCTATGCGAAAGGCCCTGTCCGTTGCCTGGTCCTCCACGGCGGGGTTCCACCAACGGTCAAAATGAAATACATAACTTGCCTGCGTCAGATTGAGCCCCAGGCCTCCGGCTTTGAGGGAGAGAATGAAGATGGGCGGCCCGTTGGGATCGTTTTGGAACCGCTCTATCATTCTGTCTCTTTCCTTTTGCGGCACGCCACCGTGAAGGAACAACACTTCTTGCCTGAGTGCTTTGGAAAGGTAGTGCTTGAGGAGCGTTCCCATTTCGGAAAACTGCGTGAAGATAAGGGCTCTGTCCCCTTCTTCCACTATCTCATCGAGCATTTCCTCAAGGCGCGAGAGTTTCCCTGACCGTCCTTCCAGCCTGCTGTTGTCATGCAGGAATTGCGCAGGATGATTGCAGACCTGTTTCAGTTTGAGAAGAGCCGCAAGAATAGCTCCTCTCCGCTCCATGCCTGAAGCTTCTTCGATGGTGGCGATCATGTCGCGGACAACTGCTTCATACAGGGTTGCCTGCTCCTTTGTGAGATTACAATAGACTTTGGTCTCATGCTTTTCCGGTAAGTCCTGTATTATTAGCGGGTCAGTTTTGACTCGACGCAAGATGAAGGGGGCAGTCAGCTTGCGGAGCCGGGCGGATGCTGCGGCATCGCCATAGCGCTCTATCGGCGTTGCAAAGTGTTGTCTGAAGCCTGCGGCTGAGCCAAGGTAACCGGGGTTGAGAAAATCCATGATAGACCACAGTTCAAAGAGACGGTTTTCTACGGGGGTCCCGGTCAAGGCCACCCTGAAATCCGCGGTCAGCCTGCGGGCGCTCTGAGCCTGCTTTGTGCCGTGGTTCTTTATGTTCTGTGCCTCATCCAGCACCAGCGAATTCCAGTGGAGCGATGAGAGTGTATCCTCGTCGCGAGAAAGCAGCGCGTAAGTGGTGATAACCACATCGCTTTGCTTGGCTTCTTGGGCGAACTCGTCTCCTATCAGCCTGTCTGATCCGTGATGGAGCATCACATTGAGGGAAGGGGCAAACCTGGCCAGCTCCCGCTTCCAGTTTCCCGCTACAGATGTAGGACAGACGAGTAATGACGGGCCGGGGTCCTTCTCGTAAAGGAGCAGAGCGATGATCTGAATCGTCTTGCCAAGCCCCATATCGTCAGCGAGACAGGCGCCTAGCCCCCATTGCTTCAGAAAGGCTAGCCAGGAGTAGCCCCTGATCTGGTATGGGCGGAGATTTCCTACGAATCCTTCGGGTTGAGGAAGCTCCGAGATCTTCTCGCCGGAATTGAGCCGGTCGAGGAGCTCTCCCATCCAGCCATCTGCTTCGATGGCTGTGACAGGGAGTCCGTTTTGAGCTTCTATTTCCTCCCCCATGCCCAAAGATAGAGAGAGTATCTCCTGCACACTCATTTGCTGTCGTCGCTTTGGGTTGTTCCAGAACCTAATGGCGGCCTCAACGTCATCAGGCCGTATTACAACCCACTCTCCCCTCACTTTTACGAGCGGCACCTTCAGCGAGGCGAGCCTGTCAAATTCCTCTGAGCTCATCTCCTGATCCCCGATGGCCACTTTCCAGTCGTAGTCCACCAGGGTGGAGGCGGTGAGGCGGCTTGACGCTGCCTGGCCGCCTACTTTGAGCGTGATGCCCACATTGGCAGCGTTACCTGAAGTTCGATCCCACCATGGTGGGACCAGCGTTCCATAGCCACCCTCTTGCAGAAGAGGACATATATCGCGCAGAAAGGAGTATGCCTCTGCCGGCGAGAGTTGGCACGATTCGGGGCATGGGTCCTTCAGGCTTTCTTCGACTTGGGGGATGAACGAGCTCACACGGGCCAGATCGGCGAGAAGCCTCTCCTGCGGGTTCTCAAATCTTTTTCCTAGGAACCGAAGGACGCCTCCGCTTTCCTCCCATACCTTCTCTGCGGGTACGAGCACAGACGGGTCGTCTACCGCCTGCAACAGGTATCTCAATGTCCATGGATCTTTTGGGTCTTCGGGCGTC
>Ga0208198_1001458_pt1 | contig 20645 bp, 20 predicted proteins | sample AD_JPNTR2_MetaG_FD_184446 | JGI IMG/M metagenome (GOLD analysis project Ga0208198, IMG submission 184446) | Active sludge microbial communities of municipal wastewater-treating anaerobic digesters from Japan - AD_JPNTR2_MetaG (SPAdes) (version 2) | ecosystem: Engineered > Bioreactor > Anaerobic...
TAATCTTTTTCTATTTTTTCCATTGCCAGCTGCAAGGCTTTTATTTTTTCGGAAGACGGTTTCTTTTGTTCTTCGGTTGTTTTTTCGGCCATAATTAAGTTTTTAATAATTGATTATTTTTCTGAACGGAATACAAATTCACTGACAAAGATAGCAAAATTTTATTTTACCACTTCCAGTTTGGCAAATTTCAGCAACAGTGATTTTACACCTTTTTCTCCAAAATCGATGGATGCTTTCTCGTTCCCGTTGGAGATGCTGGTTTCCAATACTTTCCCAATCCCGAAAAGCTGGTGTTTTACCATAGTTCCCACAGGAAACGAAGAATTATCGGTAATGATTTTTTCGTCCGACGACTGATCTAATTTTTTCAGTTTTCGTGGAGCGAAATGTGTTGTTTGCGCTTCCGAATAAGTTTCTTTTTCGTTCGTTTCCGAGTAAAAACGATTTCGTTCATTTTCCACTTCATCATCCCAATTCATATATTTCTTTTTCTGAAAAGCCGGTTCTTTTTCTTGAGAAAATTCCAGAAACTGTGGATCTATGTCTTTGATAAACCTACTGGGAGTGCAAAAGTTGGTTTTTCCGTTTCTAAATCTCGATTTGGCATAGCTGATAAAGCAGCGTTCCTTTGCCCTGGTGATGGCCACGTAAAATAAACGACGCTCTTCTTCCAATTCCCGCTCATTGGTTATTCTGAACATCGACGGAAAAAGTTCTTCTTCCATGCCAACAATAAATACAGCTTTAAATTCCAGCCCTTTGGCAGCATGAACCGTCATAAGGGTAACTTTGTCGCTCATACTGTCTTTGTCGGTATCCTGATCGGTCAATAACGATACATCCGATAAAAAATCCGAAAGAATAGGCAAACTTTCCCCTTCTTCCTGCTTGTTTTCGCAAAATTCGTGTATGGCTTTCAGAAATTCTTCGATATTTTCTTTTCGGCTGATACTTTCAGTGGAATGATCAAAATTTGCCTCATTTAAGAGTCCTGTATTTTTAACAATATCAACGGCTAATTCGTAGGCATTTTTAATTTCCACCTCTTTGGAAAAAGTTTCTATCATGTTGTGAAAATCATTCAATTTCGAAGCTGTTCCGGCATTAACCGGTACGTTATATTTGTTCAGATTTGTAAGAACTTCCCATATCCCGACATTATTATTTTGGGCACATTCCACCAGTTTTCCCACTGTGGTTTCGCCAATGCCTCGTGCGGGAAAATTAATAATTCTTTTCAATGCTTCTTCATCATTCTGATTACATACCAGCCGGCAATAAGCTATCACATCTTTTATTTCCTTTCGCTGATAAAACGACAAGCCTCCGTATATTCGATACGGAATACCCTGTTTCCGGAAAGTTTCTTCCAAAATTCGCGATTGTGCATTGGTCCGGTACAACACAGCCATGTCGGCATACCGGTAATTGTTGGAAGCATACAGTTCCAAAATATGTTCGGCAACTGTCATGCCCTCTTCATAATCTGTGAAAACACTCAACAACTTTATGGGATGACCGATTTCTTTTTCCGAAAAAATGGTTTTCTGAATTTGCGCTCTGTTTTTGTCGATCAGGCTATTGGCCGCATTGACGATGGTTTGTGTAGATCGATAATTCTGTTCGAGTTTAAAGATACGGGCATCGTGATAAGCATTTCTGAATTGCAGAATGTTGTCGATATTGGCCCCGCGAAATGAATAAATGCTTTGCGCATCGTCGCCCACTACACATATTCTTTCGTGGTGCTCAGCCAGTTTTTTTATTATCAGATATTGGGCAAAGTTGGTATCCTGATATTCGTCAACCAAAATAAATTGAAACAATTGCTGATATTTTTCCAATACTTCCGGATGATTCCGAAAAAGCACGTTGGTCTGAAGCAATAAATCGTCGAAATCCATTGCATCAGCCTGTTTGCATCGATTGCAATAGGTTTGATAAATTTCGCTCAGGAGAGGAATGCGGCTTTGCCTGTCGTTTTTAATAAAATCGATGTTCACAGCATAGGCTTCCGGTGTAATCAGGTTATTCTTTGCGGTAGAAATGCGCGATTGAATCAGTCCGGGAGGATAAACTTTCGTATCCAGATTGCGTTCTTTGAGAATACTTTTTATTAAACTTGAAGAATCGGATGAGTCATAGATGGTGAAATTTTTAGAGTATCCGGTATATTGTGCTTCGTTACGCAAAATTCTCGAGAAAATAGAATGAAAAGTTCCCATCCACAAGTACCGGGCAGTTCTTTCTCCAACAATTTGAGCAATTCGTTCTTTCATTTCACGGGCCGCTTTGTTGGTAAAAGTTAATGCCAAAATGGACGAAGGAGGAAAACCTTTGGTGAGTAAATAGGCGATTTTGTATGTTAATACGCGCGTTTTCCCCGACCCTGCACCGGCAATTACCAGCGAAGCTCCGTCAATATATTCTACTGCTTGCCGCTGACTTTCGTTCAAATCGTTTAAAAAATTGAAATTCATAGATTTGTTCTTTCACCTGTTTTTGAAAAAAAAATTCAAATTTTACCGGTTTTGTTTATGCAAAGTTAGCAAATTGAATCGGTTTTTAAAGACAATTTTTATTTACGTCCATTGCTTTTACATTGAAAAGATTATCTTTGCAGTGTTGTAAAAGCTTGATGATTTGAGCAATTGTTTGTTTAGACGTATATAAGGTAGTTGTAGGATATGTTTGTTTTAAAAAAATATTTTTACCTGAAATTATGAAAAAGCTCTCTTATTTTATTCTGAAATGCTTTGGTTGGGAAGCAATTGTTTGCGGTGAAATACCTCAAAAAAGCGTGATTTGTTTTGCACCACACACAAGTAATCTTGATTTTATAATCGGTAAACTTTTTTCGTGGTCTATTGGCAGGCAATTTTCGTTTCTGATGAAAAAATCTTGGTTCGTTTTTCCATTGGGTTATTTTCTGAAAGCCGCTGGTGGTATTCCTGTCGATCGTTCCAAAAGCAATGCCACAGTGCAGCAAATGATTGAAGCGTTTGCAACGCACAAATGTTTTCATTTGGCTATAGCTCCCGAAGGTACCAGAAGCTGGGTGTCTCGTTGGAAAAAGGGTTTTTACCATATTGCTTCCGGAGCTGATGTCCCTATCGAATTAGCTTACATCGACTATGAAAAAAAACAAATCGGGATTAGAAAGTTGCTTTATCCTTCAGCTAATATTTCTTCCGACTTGTATGAAATTCAGCAATTTTATCAAAATATTTCTCCCCGTTATCCTGAAAAATTTAATTCGGTTATTTTTTAAAAAAAAATTGAATCAGGTGAATTTTTTTAAAGTTATAAAAACATGAAGATCACGCTTATTCAAGATGTTATTGCTTGGTCGGACAAACAGGCCAATTTTAACAGAATAAACAAACAGTTGGAAGCCTTGCAAGGGAAAACCGATTTGGTGGTATTGCCCGAAATGTTTTCGACCGGTTTCTGTACCGATCGTCTTGATCTGGCAGAGGAAGGGAATGGTGAAACGCTTCAGGCACTTTCTTCCTGGTCAAAAAAATTTGGATTTGCCCTGACCGGAAGTTTTATAGCTCGAGAAAACGATTTGTATTACAATCGAAGTTTTTTTGTTTTTCCTGATGGCAAAATTCAAACTGCCGACAAACGCCATTTGTTCCGACATGGTGGGGAGCACCAATATTTTTCTGCCGGCAAGCGTCATTTGTTGGTGAATTATCAAGATTGGAAAATCTGTGTGTTGGTTTGTTACGATGTGCGTTTTCCGGTGTGGTCGAGGAATGTGGATAATCGTTACGACTTGCTGATTTATCCTGCCAATTTTCCATCCAAACGAATTCGCGATTGGGATATTTTGTTACAAGCGAGAGCAATTGAAAATCAGGCGTATGTGTGTGGTTTAAATCGTATTGGAACCGATGGATTGGGCATCGATTATAACGGACATTCTGTGTTGGTCGATTTCAAAGGCCGCCCTTTACTCACGTTTCCCGAAAATACTTCCGACATAAAAACGGCAGAAATATCGCTTGAACCTCTTCAAATTTACCGCCAGCATTTCCCTGTATGGATGGATGCCGATCGCTTTGAAATAATGGAATAATAATGATTTTTTTAATTTGTTTTGAATAATTAAAATTATTGTATAAATTTGTCAGGGTTATGGTAAAGTAAACCCAAAATTAATGGAAACAAGATAATGAAACAATGGCCTTAAAATGGTTGATGATGAGAATAAACGTGAAATGGCTTTCTGACGCCATAAGTAAAAAAATGACAAGACATTCGTAAATGCAAATATTTTTATTAAAAAAATAATAGTTTATTATACTGATATCAAGTAATTTATCATTCGATATCAAGTATAAACTTGAAAGTGATTTACGCATGTTTTAAATTTTGTATTTACGAATGTTGTATATTTATTGCGTAAATAAAATGTTACCGTTCATGCTAAAAAGACAAAAAAGAAAACAATAAAATAATTTGTAACTTTGAGAATTTAAAAAAAGTAAGAATGACACACATTGGACCACTAGAACTGGACAAGTTACATCAAGGTGACTGCATAGAATTATTAAAAAAAATACCTGATAACTCTATTGATTTGATATTTGCTGACCCCCCCTATAATTTACAGTTAAATGGGGAACTATATAGACCAAATCAAACAAAGGTAGATGCCGTTGATGATGCTTGGGATAAATTTGAATCAAAAGAGGAATATGATAAATTTACTACTTTGTGGATGAAGGAGTGCCACAGAGTATTGAAGAATACAGGTAGTTTCTGGGTAATAGGGACATATCATAATATTTTCAGAGTTGGTGCTATACTTCAAAATATCGGATTTTGGATGTTGAATGATATAATTTGGGTAAAAACTAATCCGATGCCGAACTTTAAAGGTACAAGATTTAACAATGCACATGAAACTTTAATATGGGCGACAAAATCTAAATCATCAAATTATACTTTTCACTACCATTCAATGAAGGTTATGAATGATGATTTACAAATGAGAAGCGACTGGTTAATACCAATTTGTCAGGGTGACGAAAGAATAAAAGTAAACGGACAAAAAGCTCACTCAACTCAAAAACCAGCAGAATTATTGTTGAGGATTATTCTTTCAACATCAAATCCAAATGACATTATTTTGGATCCTTTTTCTGGTAGCGGAACAACTGCTGCTGTTGCTAAAAGATTAGGTAGGCGTTTTATTGCATTTGATAAAGAAGAATTTTATATAAAAGTTGGTAATGAAAGATTAGAAAAAATAAAACCTCTTGATAAACCTTTGCTTGAATATAAAATAGAAAAAAGAAAACCTAAAGTACCATTTGGGAACCTTATTGAGAAAGGATATGTAAAAATTGGGGAATATTTGTATTCTAAAGATGGTAAGCATTATGCTCAAGTTATGGCTGATGCATCCTTAATTTATGAAGGCGAAGCGGGTTCAATACATAAAATCAGTGCAAAAATACTTAAAAAAGAAAATAATAATGGATGGACATATTGGTATATAAAAAGAGATAACAGATTTATTAGCATAGATGAATTGCGACATGATTACGAAAAAAGATTCTTTAATGATACTTTTAAAAAGTACAATCAAGAATTGGCCTTTGATAATAGTTTAGTCCAAGAACCTGAAGAAAATTTTTTAGCATATGGCAATAATGGAATTTAATCAATTTAGAAAAATTTTTAATGAAACAATCTTTGAGAAATCAAAGGCTGATTTATTAGAAAAAATATCAAGTTCACCAAGCAGATATATCGGATTGTTCAGGCCGACAAAACCAAAAGCCAAGATTTTGCAAAATTTATTACAATCTCATGAAATTCGGTTTGGGGATGCGTTTGAACTTGTTATTGAACAATATTTAATGATAAAAGGTTGTGAAATTTTGCAGAAAAGATTCACAAATGAAAATGGAGATGTTTTAAATATTGACCAATGTTTCCGTAAAGAAGGCAAAATTTATTTTATCGAACAGAAAGTACGGGATGATCACGACTCAACAAAAAAACGAGGGCAAATAGAAAACTTTGAAAAGAAACTTGACATTATGCTAACCGAGTACTCTGAAAAAGAGTTAATAGGTATATTTTATTTTATAGACCCCGATCTTGTTAAAAACAAGAATTTCTATGTTGCAGAACTACAAAAAATGACAAATGATTACAATGTTGAAACTCAAATTTTCTATGGAAAATCTTTGTTTGAATACCTAGGTTACTCTGATATTTGGACGGAAATTTTACACTATCTTGAAATTTGGAAAAGAGAAATACCTGATTTACCAGAAATAAATTTTGATTTAGATGCTCAACATACATTTAATGAAATAAAAAATATAAAGCCACTTGTATTCAGAAAACTTTTTGAAAACGAAGAAATATTCAAAGAAATAGTACTAACTCTGTTTCCTAATAAAACTACATTAAAATTACTACACGAATATTTTCTTACTAAACAAGAAACAATTTATAAAACCCTTGCATATAATCTATCTAAACGAATTTAAAATTTATTAATATGGCATTTAATTTTTTTGGAGTTTATTTTCAGGACATTAACAGCATTGAATATCGTTGTGGTTTCCATGATGATGACCACTATATGCCAATATTAGAAAGAAGAGATAATAATAATTGGGTTGAGGTAAACTATCAACATGGAACTGGTGCTGCAGGAGGAACATGTAGAGACATTAGGGATAATTTACCAGTGACAATTCAATTCCCAAACGGACACACACAAAATGAACGAATGGAATTGATTAACCAGATTGTTTATAATATGAACAGATATATGACCGAGAGAGTAAATTATAGGGGGGCTCATGGATAATATAGCACGAAACGGTAACAAGCGGTTGCTGTCAGTGGCGAGGCAGTGGCTCGTATGACAATGACGTGCATATTGAAACCTATGTTCTTCGTGGAAAGTTCAGTGCTAAAATTCGCCACCGAACAGCAACCGCCAGCCGTTAGCGGTCAGCTTAAAACGACATAACATAAACAGACAATGATTATAGACTTCAAAGAAATACCACAAGCAAATGGTGGTGACGGACTTCAAGACACCTTTGAACTTTTTTCAAGGGATTTTTTTGAAATTCTCGGTTACGAAATTTTACAACACCCAGACAGGGGTGCGGACGGAAAAAAGGATTTGATAATCCAAGAAACTAGAATAGGCGTTTCGGGGACAACAAAAATCAAATGGTTAGTTAGTTGCAAGCATTATGCACATACAGGTAAATCTGTTTCGGACACTGACGAACCAAATATACTTGACCGTGTTTCAGTCCATAATTGTGACGGATTTATTGGCTTTTATTCCACTTTACCAGCGACTTCATTAGGTAAAAATCTTGATGGACTTAAATCCAAAACAAACATTCAAAGTTTTGACAGAGAACACATAGAAAAAATATTACTTGAATCGCCTCAAGGTTTAAGATTAGCAAGTAGATATTTCCCGATAAGTTTTGAAAAGTATAAAACAGAGAATCCTAAACCAGCTAAAATATTTTCTGACGAACCGACTATCAATTGTGAATACTGCAATAAAAACCTTTTGGAAGACGGCTCAGGTATTTTTGTTACATTAAGAAAGTTTACTGACTACGATGCAAAAGTTGTGACTAAAAATCCATATGAAGAAGCATATTTCAGTTGTAAAGGACATTGTGATACCGTTTTAAAAAATAAGTATTTGCAAAAGGGAAATTACATTGACGAATGGATTGATATTTCAGATTATTTGACACCAACAGGTTATATTAAAAAGTCTATGGCTTGGATGAATGGAATGAATATTGATAACGAAAAACTTGAAAAAAATGCCTTTGATAAGTTGAAAAAACTATTTCTTAATTGTTTTCCATACATTTCACGAGAACAAACAACAGAAGAAAAAGAAAGAATAAAAATGTATTTACAAAATGGTTGGGACGACCTTTTGTAGAATAAAGCCGAACCGCTAACACGGGTTTTGCGTCAGGCGGGGTGACGTGCAAACTTGGAGCTTTGAGCTTCTATCAAAGTTTCTGCTTGGTTGACAGTGAAGTACTCCGAAATCGCCACCTTCGGGTAGCTGCAAACCGTTATGGCTTATAGTAAAAAGAAGCGAATATGAGAAGATTGTTAATAATAGGAATTCTTATTTTTACAGCAACATATGGTAAAGCCTCACAAAAAGATGAGTCTGTATGTAGACAAATAGTTGTTGAATTTTATAAATGGTATAGCCAAAAACTAACTAGTGACAATCCTTCTGAATTTCAACCAAAATTTGCTCAAGACAAAAATGGTTATACAACTTTAGACTTTACTGCTTACGTGAAAAATTTAAAGCGAATGAAATGTTCTGATAATTTTATAAGCCGTGAAATTGAAAGTTATAAACCATGCATTAAGAACTTAAAGAAAATTAAATACAGAGAACTTGAAGATAAATTGCCGGATTTGTCTGACTATGAAAATATAAAATGTGATTTCTTTAACATACACCGATGGACAATGAGCATGGAAAACTTTTCAGGTGTTGAGATAAAAAAAACTATTGTTCAAAAAGATAAGTCCGTAGTCTATGGCAGAATTTATGAGGATACTCCAGATAAAAAGTATTACTATGGTAATGTTGTTGTTACATTACTCAAAGTTGGAAATGTTTGGATGATAGATGATATAAAAATATGAAACTACAAGCCATAACACACGGTTTAGCCAACAAGCGGGTTTCAGAGGTATGCGAAGGTTTGTAGCCCGCTCAAACTGCGTAGCTGTTTGACAGGAAAGAAGCCCGCAATCTGCCACTACTCATACAATTTACCGTTGTGCCACATGTAAAGAGTGATTTTTTTAATAATAATTTTAAAGAACAATTATGGATTTTTCAAATGTAACAAACGGAATTAATCAGTACATTGACAAATGGGAACAAAAATTAATTAATTTACCTGTCGAGACCATTACCCAAAAGCGAAATAAGCAAAACAGGACTATTAAACAGATTCTTGGTCATTTGATTGATTCTGCTGCTAATAATCATCAACGAATGATTAGATTGCAATATAATGCAAAACTTGTTTTTCCAGATTATCAGCAGGATAATGATTTGTGGATTGCTTTGCAAGATTACCAAAATGAAGATTGGTTTACGATAATTCAACTTTGGAAGTATTATAACCTACATATGATTCAAGTAATTAAATCCGTTGACCAGACTAAGCTTGATAACTCATGGCAAAGCTTTGAGAATATTAATGTAACACTTCGACAAATGATTGAAGGATATTTAGGACATATAGAGTTACATTTAAATGAGATTCAAGAATTGATTGATAAATAAAGTGATATGCTATCTATTTTTTCCTGATAATATAATAAATTTACCTGAAGCAGATATTCAATTAAATGGTATTAATGCATATCTGTTACAAGGGACAGAGCATCAAATAATATTAATGGAATTTAGCGAGGATGAAGAGTTGCCACCACATTCACATGGAAGCCTATGGGGAATTGTACTCGAGAGTAAGATTGATTTGATAATTGATGGAGTCTTAAAGACAAGGTGACAGATATTACATTCCCTCCAATGTTATACATTCTGGTAAGATTTATAAAGGATATGCTGATTTTACATTTTTTAATCAAGTAGATAGATATAAAACAAAATAAAACACGATGGCACAACAACGACTCATATCCAATGCGGGTCAAGTAGGTTGAGGTTTTCATCGGTTTTTAAATATATTAGTTCACGGTTAATAGGTCAGTGCTATCTAATCCCTCATTGGGCATATCCGCCACTGTTGTGTGCAAGCCTGAAGAAAATGAATAACAAATAAATAAAAAAACAAATGAAAACTAAAAAATTATCATTTTTACTTATTAATACTGTCCTTATGATTGGATTGTTTTCTTGTTCAACAATCCCGAAAGGAGTAAAAGCCGTTGCTCCTTTTGATAAAGGAAAGTATCTTGGCAAATGGTATGAAATTGCTCGAATTGATTTTAAATATGAAAAAGATTTAAACAATACTACTGCTGAATATTCTTTAAATGCCAATGGTACAATTAAAGTTATTAATAAAGGATATAATCCTAAAAAGGGAGAATGGGAACAAGCGATAGGAAAAGCCAAATTTGTTGGAAATGATACGATTGGAATGCTTAAAGTGTCATTTTTTGGTCCGTTTTATTCAGGATATAATGTAATCGCGCTCGACCCTGATTATAAATATGCATTGGTAGGAGGAGCAAGCTACAAGTATCTATGGATTTTATCTAGAGAGACTAATATACCTGATGAGATAAAATATAAATATTTAAAGATTGCAGAGGATTTTGGATACAATACTTCAAATCTTTTGTGGATTGTACATGACAATCAAAAATAAGGTTAGCACACAACTGACACTTTTACCTTGATTTGAAACAAAAAACAACAACAAGTAAAACCTTCAAATATTTTATGGGATAGCAAATAATGTTGGCGGTTAATCTTAAAGAAATATTGAAAGAAGAATAATGACAAAAGAAATTCAAATAGAAGAAAGCTTAATAACCAAACTGACAGACCTAAAATACACTTACAGGTCGGATATACATGACAGGGTTAGTTTGGAAAATAATTTCCGTGAAAAGTTTCAAGCACTTAATCGGGTTCATTTGACTGATTCCGAATTTGCACGACTTCGGGACGACATTATAAATGCTGACGTATATGTTTCATCAAAACGATTGAGGGAAATCAATACGTTTATGCGCGAGGATGGAACACCTTTGCATTACACATTGGTGAACATCAAAGATTGGTGCAAAAATGAGTTTGAAGTTATCAATCAACTTCGGATAAATACCCAAAATAGCTATCACCGGTATGATGTGATTTTGCTGATTAATGGAATCCCTGTTGTACAAATAGAGTTGAAAGGTTTAGAAGTGAGTCCACGCAGAGCCATGCAGCAGATTGTTGAGTACAAAACGGACCCGGGCAACGGTTATACCAATTCGTTGCTTTGTTTCATGCAGTTGTTTATTGTGAGCAACCGTGCTAATACTTACTATTTTGCCAATAATAACAATAATCATTTCAGCTTTAATGCAGACGAACAGTTTTTGCCCATTTACCAATTAGCAAGTGAAGACAATAAAAAAATCACACACTTAGACGACTTTTCGGAAAAGTTTTTGAGCAAATGCACCTTGGGGCAAATGATTAGCAGATATATGGTTTTGGTGGCAAGCGAACAAAAATTGTTGGTAATGCGGCCCTACCAAATTTATGCGGTAAAGGCTATTGTTGACTGTATTCATCAAAACAGAGGCAACGGCTACATTTGGCACACCACAGGAAGCGGTAAAACGCTTACTTCATTCAAAGCATCAACTTTACTCAAAGACAATCCCGACATCGAAAAATGTTTGTTTGTGGTTGACCGCAAAGACCTTGACCGACAAACCCGTGAGGAGTTCAATAAATTTCAGGAAGGTTGCGTTGAAGAAAACACCAACACGGAAATGCTGGTAAGACGTATGCTTTCCGATGATTACGCCAACAAAGTAATCGTTACGACCATTCAAAAATTAGGACTGGCATTAGACCCAAACATTAAAAACAACTACAAAGAGCGCTTACAACCCCTGAGGAATAAACGCATTGTTTTCATTTTTGACGAGTGCCACCGCTCGCAATTTGGCGAAAACCACAAAGCCATCAAAGAATTTTTTCCCAATGCGCAGTTATTCGGATTTACCGGAACACCCATTTTCGACGAAAATGCCACGTATAAGCAAATTGACGGAACAGTTGGCTCTTTTGTAACTACCAAAGATATTTTTCAAAAGCAACTGCATGCCTACACCATTACTCATGCCATCGAAGATAGAAACGTTTTGCGTTTCCACATCGACTATTTCAAGCCTGAGACAGATATTACGATAGGCAGCAGGGAACATAAAACGGCGGTTGCCAATTCCATCCTCAAAAAACACGATGCAGCCACTCATAACAGACGTTTCAACGCAATATTGGCAACGGCTTCCATCAATGATGCCATTGAGTATTACAACCTGTTCAAAGACATTCAGGCAAAAAAAATCAAGAAAGATGAAAACTTCATTCCTTTAAACATTGCTTGTGTGTTTTCTCCGCCTGCACAACTTATTACTAAAGAGGGCGACCAACAAAGCCAAAAAAATGCAGCCGATATAAGGCAAATGCAGGAAGATTTACAGCAGGAAAAAGAGGACAACAAAGTTGAACCCGAAAAAAAGAAGAAAGCGCTGCAAGCCATTATTGCCGATTACAACAAGCAATACGGAACGAATCACACGATTAACGAGTTCGACCTGTATTATCAGGATGTACAGCAACGCATTAAATTTCAGAAATACAGCAATGCTGATTTTCCACACAAAAACAAAATTGATATGGTGATTGTGGTGGATATGTTGCTTACCGGTTTTGATTCAAAATACCTGAACACTTTGTATGTGGACAAAAACCTGAAATACCACGCATTGATTCAGGCTTTCAGCCGCACCAACCGAACATTGCATTCCACAGGCACGGAAGTTACCATTAAGCCTTACGGAAACATCCTCGATTTCCGCCAACAGCAGGAAGAAGTGGACAAAGCCATTGCCTTATTCAGCGGAGAAGACACAGGGCGAGCCAAAGAAATATGGTTGACGGAATCTGCTCCGGAAATAATTGAGAAATATCGGGAGGCAGTAAAAGCCATGGAAAAATGGATGGAATCGAAAAACATCGTGGCAGAACCGCAGGAAGTTTACAATATCAAAGGCGATGCTGCACGCATCGAGTTTATCAATCGTTTTAAAGAAGTGCAACGGCTGAAAACTCAGCTTGACCAATACACCGACCTGGACGATGAACAAAAAGCAAAGATTGAACAGTTGATGCCCGAAGAACAATTGCGTTCGTTCCGCAGTTCGTATCTGGAGATTGCCAAACAACTCAAAGAAGTTCAACAAAAAGAAGGTGACAAAGCACCTGATAATGTTAAGCAACTCGATTTTGAATTTGTGCTGTTTGCTTCAGCCTTGATAGACTACGACTACATCATGAACCTGATTGCCAAATACACGCAAGGCACACCGAAAAAGCAAAAAATGACCCGTGCCCAATTGATTGGTGCATTGAGTTCAAGTGCTAACCTAATGGAAGAGCGGGAAGATATTATCGAATACATCGAAACCCTGGAAGTGGGCAAAGCATTAAATGAGCAGGAAATTAAAGAGGGTTACCAATTGTTTAAAGCAGAAAAAATAGCCAAAGAGTTAGCCCATATTGCACAGAAAAACGGTTTGGAGCTATCAGCATTGCGACAATTTACCGAAAGCATTATCAGCAGAATGATTTTTGATGCCGACAAACTAAGTGAACTTTTTGCACCCTTAGACTTGGGCTGGAAAGAACGCACCAAACGGGAACTTGCCTTGATGAACGACCTTGTTCCCATACTCAAAAAACAGGCAGAAGGACGGGAAATTAGCGGTTTGAAAGCGTATGAGTAAAGGTTGGATGTACATATTGGAATGTGCCGATGGCAGTTACTATACCGGGAGTACCAATAATTTGGAATTGCGGTTAGCACAACATCAGGCCGGCGAAGGGGCTAATCATACCAAAAAGCATTTACCGGTTAAACTGGTATATTTTGAAGAATATGAAAGAATTGACCATGCATTTTATCGCGAAAAACAGGTGCAGGGCTGGAATCGGAAAAAGAAAGTAGCATTAATAAATGGGATGCCCCAAAAACTACATGAATTGGCCGAATGCATGAATGAAACACATTACAAGAATTATAGTAATGGTGGTTTCGGCTCCGCTCAACCACCTCAATCACCTCAATCACCTCAACCACCTCAATCACCGCGCTCCCCGAGCGAAGTCGAAGGGAGCGAAGTCGAAGGGAGCACAACACATAAACAAGCCGAAGGGCGGTAAATATCAGGACTGAAAGCATATGAGTAAGAACAACGAAAATAAATTGGTGCCACGGCTGAGGTTTCCTGAATTCACATATAAAACTACTTGGGCAAACAGAAAACTTTCAGAGGTTCTTTTTGAACACAAAGAAAAAAGCACTGGGAAAGAAGAAGTGTATTCTGTATCTGTTCACAAAGGTGTTGTAAATCAAATTGAGCATTTAGGACGAACTTTTGCAGCAAGCAATACAGAAAATTATAAACGTGTTTTACCTGGTGATATAATTTACACAAAGAGTCCAACAGGATGTTTTCCACTTGGAATAATAAAACAAAGTAAAGTTTCAAAACCAGTAATCGTGTCACCCTTATATGGTGTGTTTAAACCTGAAACAATTGACCTTGGGTTAATACTTGACGCTTATTTTGAATACCCTGAAAGAACAATAAATTATTTATCATCAATTGTTCAGAAAGGTGCTAAAAACACAATAAACATTAACAATGATACTTTTCTTTCAAAATCTTTAATTTTACCTACTGATAAATTAGAGCAGCAAAAAATCGCCGCCTGCCTTTCGTCTTTAGATGATGTCATAACTGCCGAGAGCAAAAAATTGGAAGTGCTGAAAGAACATAAGAAAGGGCTACTGCAAAATCTTTTTCCGCAGGAAGGGGAAACCGTGCCGAAGTTGCGATTTAAGGAGTTTGAGAATAGTGGGGAGTGGAAGGAAAAATATCTGAATGAAATATCACCTGCAATCTTTGATGGGACACATCAAACGCCGTCATATACTGAAAAAGGTGTTCCCTTTTATAGTGTTGAAAATATAAAAAGTGGAATTAAAAATAAATTCATTTCAAGGGAAGACTACCTTCTATCAATATCAAAGAATAAACCCGAAAAAGGAGATATTATAATTACTCGTATTGGTGATATTGGAACTTCAAAGGTCATTGATTGGAATTATGAATTTAGTATATATGTAACACTCGCAATTGTAAAGAAATCTACCATTTTTAATTCGTACTATTTGCATAGCTTTTTTCAATCAAGCAGATATCAAAAGGAGATATTAAGCAAGTCTCTTTTAAATGCAGTTCCATGTAAAATCAATATGGATGAACTCAGAAGAACTAAAATACTTATTCCACCTGATAAGGGGAAAAAAGAACAACTGAAAATATCTGAAATTTTTTCTTCAGTAGATGATTTAATCAATTCCCAAAGTCAAAAAATAGAAACCTTAAAATTGCACAAGAAAGGATTATTGCAGGGGTTGTTTCCTGATGTAAATGAACATAATGGATAAATTTCAAAACAAATACCGCATACCTTCTGCCCGCCATCAAAATTGGGACTATCGTTGGGACGGGGCATATTTTATTACTATTTGCACCAAAGACAGACAACATTATTTTGGAAAAATTGAAAATGGAAAAATGTTTTTATCCAATGTTGGGATATTGGCAGATGTATTTTGGCACGAAATTAAAAACCACAACAAAAATGTGGAATTAGGCGAATTTGTGGTGATGCCCAACCATGTTCATGGCATTTTAATTTTAAACAATAACGAAACCGTTGCCGGCAATGGAAATGGGGTTGACAAACCATCGGTCGTAAAATCAAACGAACAAACCATCGGACAACAACGGTTTCAAAACATCGGTAAAAATTCCATTTCGTCTATTATAGGTTACTACAAATCTGCCGTTACTAAACATGCCCATCGTTCAGGATTTGAATTCGGTTGGCAAACCCGATTTCATGATTACATCGTCCGAGATGATGACTCATTTCAAACTATAACCCATTATATCTTAAACAACCCGACAAACTGGCAGGAAGATAAATTTTTTCAATAAATAGAATATGACAACAAATAACCAAACTCAATTAGGAAATACCCTTTGGAAAATCGCAGACGATTTGCGTGGAGCAATGAACGCAGATGATTTCCGCGATTATATGCTTTCGTTTCTGTTTTTGCGCTATTTGAGCGACAACTACGAAGCGGCAGCCAAAAAGGAATTGGGGAAAGATTATCCGGTATTAAATGGCAATGGTGGTAAAACTCCTTTGTCTGTGTGGTACGAACAAAATCCTGACGATATAATCGAATTTGAAAAGCAAATGCGTAGAAAGGTTCATTATGTGATTGAACCTAAACATTTATGGAATAGCATTGCATACCTGGCTAAAACCCAAAGCAAAGAGTTACTTCAAACTTTACAAGAAGGTTTTAAATACATCGAAACCCAATCTTTTGAAAGTACCTTTCAGGGTTTGTTTTCCGAAATCAATCTCGATTCCGAAAAGTTGGGAAGGAGCTACGAGGAACGAAACAAAAAACTTTGTACCATTATTCAGAAAATTGCGGAAGGCATCAATCAATTCTCGACCGACATCGATATTTTAGGCGATGCATACGAATATCTGATTGGTCAATTTGCTGCAGGTTCAGGCAAAAAAGCAGGTGAATTTTACACACCACAACGAATATCCGATATTCTTTCGGCCATTGTAACGCTCGACAGCCAGGACCCGAGTAAAGGCGAAAAGAAAAAGATTGAACGCGTATTGGATTTTGCCTGTGGTTCGGGTTCGTTGTTGCTCAACGTCCGCAAAAGAATGATAGAAGCCGGCGGCACCATCGGAAAAATATACGGGCAGGAAAAAAATATTACCACTTACAACCTTGCCCGCATGAATATGCTTTTGCATGGCGTTAAGGATACCGAGTTCGAAATTCATCATGGAGATACTTTGCTCAATGATTGGGATATTTTAAACGAAATGAATCCCGCTAAGAAATTGGAGTTTGATGCCGTTGTTGCCAATCCACCTTTCAGCTATCGTTGGGAGCCAACAGAAGCAATGGGAGAAGATTTCCGTTTCAAAAGTTACGGCCTTGCACCAAAATCGGCAGCCGACTTTGCATTTCTGTTACACGGTTTTCATTTTTTAAGCAAAGAGGGTACAATGGCAATTATTCTGCCTCACGGTGTTTTATTCAGAGGTGGGTCAGAAGAACGTATCCGTACAAAATTGTTAAAGGACGGAAATATTGACACGGTAATTGGACTTCCTGCCAACTTGTTTTTCTCAACTGGTATTCCCGTTTGCATATTGGTTTTAAAGAAATGCAAAAAATTCGACGATGTGTTGTTCATCAATGCCGTTGACCACTATGAAAAAGGAAAACGACAGAATATCCTGCTCCCCGAACATATTGACAAAATTGTTGACACATACAGAGAACGCAGGGAAGAAACCCGTTACTCCCGCAGAGTAACCATGAACGAAATCGAGAAAAATGAATTCAACCTGAATATTTCACGCTATGTAAGCACCTCTTTAGACGAAGAAATAATTGACTTGGAAGAAGTAAACAAAAAACTGGTTGACCTTGACAAAGAAATTAATAAAGCAAGAGAAACACACAATCAATTTTTAAAGGAATTGGGGCTTCCACCGATATAATGAGCCAACGCCATTTGCAAGTGCATTGTCAAAGACCCACGAGCCAACCCTCAATCCAAAGCTTTGTCAAAGAGCTTGCAAATCCAATCCAATTACCGCCTTTCGGGACGGTTTAGGTTTTACCCACGCTCAAAATGCAAAATAAATTTGTGCTTGGTGGATAGTTGGTGCAGATTGACAATAACAAGAAAATGAAGCCAAACAAATGACAAACAGAAGGATAGGAATGAACATCGGCTGCCAACAAGCGGTCATACGCAATTGCCGGTGCAGTGCAGTTGCTAATGTAAGTTATCGTGGCATCATTAGTGGTTAACACGGCCATTAAGCGCCTTGAAATCGGCAACTAACCATACCGCCACCCGTCAGACTGCGCAAAAAATATCAGCTGATGTTTTTAGAAAAAACAATAATATTTTCTTTAAAAGCCAAAACAACTTCATGGTCAGTTTTGTTAAAACAAGAGCGAACATAAATGCTATTTATTTTTTAAAAAGTACATTAACATTTTAATTTACAAAACTATGGCTTTACAGGTAGGAGATAAAATTCCTGAATTTTTGGGTATCGATCAGGACAACAAGGAAGTACGTCGTTCCGATTTTGCAGGTAAAAAACTGGTTCTCTATTTTTATCCAAAAGACAATACTTCGGGTTGCACAGCAGAAGCTTGCAGTTTTCGGGATAATTTCGACATTTTAAGAGAAGCCGGCTATGAGGTAGTCGGAGTAAGCGCGGACAGTGTCAATTCACATCAAAAGTTTATTGGCAAATATCAGTTGCCATTCCGTTTAATTGCCGATACCGATAAAAAACTTTCGGAACAGTTTGGTACTTGGGGCGAGAAAACAATGTACGGAAAAAAATACTTTGGAATGCTCCGTACAACGTTTATCATAGATGAAGAGGGTATTATTAGAAAAATTATTCCACCCAAAGAAATTAATACCAAAGAGCATGCTCAACAAATACTTGAAGTTATTAAAACGCTGTAAAACAAAGAGCGGTTGGAATCTTTTTAATAAAAATTCAACCGCTCTTTCAATTTTTTAACTGTTAAAAACAGAACTTAGATAGCAGTCGAGTACTGATTTGGCCATAATTTTCAGAATATTGTTTTTATACAAATTCAACAAATCGGGGGACAGGTCTATTTTCTCCAAATTGTTGAGGTGTATTTCATCCTTGTAGGCTTCCAGCATTTGTATAATTTCAAAACAAGATAAATTCCTGTTATTCAGTTCAACCATCCAATTTTCGATACTTGGTTGAAACTGCGAAATAGTCAACATTGCATCATCACGGAATGCATCACGGTATGTTTTCGGAGTGGAGGGAACAAAATTGTTGATTTCGCGCTTGTACTGAAGCAATACTTTGTGATAATTTTCGCCGGCCATAATCTTTTATATTTTATGAAGTTTATAATCAATATATTAAATTATTCCCTCACTTTTATATTTCAAGATTTGAAATATTCGCACATCTTTTTTTATTAAAACAATCAAATCCTGAAAAAGTTTTAAGCAAATAATGTTCCAAATCAAAATTTCGTAATTATTTAAAAATCCTTTCGACGTCGGAATTTTGTAATAAAAATTCGCATATATTTGTACCTACAATTTCGGTATCTCAATTTTTTTAAACGAATTTCTTCAAAGAGCATTCAAAATGTCTGATAAGTACCTAACCATTGCTTCAAAAGCCGAAGGAATATATAAGGAAAAAGGGAGCAAGTTTCTTTCTTTTGCCTTTCCGGTGGAAAACGTGGAGGAAATCAAAAAACTGATAAAAGATTTCCAAAATCAATACCATGATGCTCGTCATATTTGTTATGCTTATGTATTGGGGACGGACAAAAAAGAATGGAGAGCAAATGATGCCGGCGAGCCCTCGGGAACTGCCGGTAGACCAATATTGAGACAAATTAATGCCCGCAATTTGACCCATGTGCTGATCATTGTGGTAAGGTATTTTGGCGGGATTCTGCTGGGCACCGGCGGGCTGATCAATGCCTATTCGGAAGCAGCATGCGATGCGTTAAATCATGCTGAAATTATTGAAAAAACCGTTCAAAGCCACTTGAAACTAACTTTTGGATATTTGCAGCTAAACAACATAATGAAAATTGTAAAAGAACAAAAGCTTCAAATAGTTTCTCAGGAAACAAACAGCGAAAAATGTTATGTAGAGTTGGCAGTCTCTCAGAATGAATTACCCGAATTATTTATCAGATTCCAAAATATTGCAGGAACAAAAATTGAAACTGTCCACAATTAAAAATGAATGTGTCTCTGTTGTTTTCATCAGTTAAAATCTTCTTTCTGTCAGTTTCTTACTTTAAAAAAATTCAATGTAAAATCCAAACAAAAAATGAGTATTTATTCTCAGAAAGTCATTATCTTTGCAATTGAAATGAAAACAACTTTTTTAAAATATTTTTTTGAATTTAATTACTTGCCGGCTGTAAGTAATGAGTGGAAAAGAATGAAGTAAACCAATATGAATCCGACTTCGATTTGTATTGGTTTTTTTGTTTTTTAATACAAAGTCAGAAAATTTTTCTGTGAATGTTAGGTGAAGGTTTTAATTTCCAATGTCGTTTCAAAAAGAACCAAATAAGACAATTAAAACGTATTGAATATGAGCAATAGAAGCTTGGTTTCAATTTCAGACTATAACAAGGAAGAAATCCTTGAAATTCTGGATGCTGCTGCCGATTTCGAAGCCAACCCGAATCGGAGTACCTTGAAGGGGAAAGTGATAGCCACTTTATTTTTTGAACCTTCTACCCGCACAAGGTTAAGTTTTGAAACGGCCGTATTAAGGTTGGGCGGTTCTGTCATTGGTTTCTCTGATGCAGCAACCAGCAGTTCGGTGAAAGGCGAAACCCTGAACGATACCATTCGAATGGTCAGTTGCTATGCAGATGCCATTGTTATGCGTCATCCTTTTGAAGGAGCAGCGCGTTATGCCGCCGAAATTTCTCCCGTGCCAATTATCAATGCCGGCGATGGCGCTAACCAGCATCCTTCTCAAACTTTACTTGATTTGTATTCCATTTTGAAAACACAGGGAACGCTCGATAATTTGAAAATTTGTGTTGCCGGCGATTTGAAATATGGACGTACTGTTCATTCTCTGATTATGGCCATGTCGTATTTCCATCCTTCTTTTAGGTTTA
>Ga0208198_1001465_pt1 | contig 20561 bp, 14 predicted proteins | sample AD_JPNTR2_MetaG_FD_184446 | JGI IMG/M metagenome (GOLD analysis project Ga0208198, IMG submission 184446) | Active sludge microbial communities of municipal wastewater-treating anaerobic digesters from Japan - AD_JPNTR2_MetaG (SPAdes) (version 2) | ecosystem: Engineered > Bioreactor > Anaerobic...
TGCAAAACCCGCCAAGGGGCTTTGTAATCTACTGATATTTAATAATTTACAAAGCATCGCGGTAGGAAAAAGACCTCGATTAAGAAGGGATTGCGACATTAATATATATAATTATACTATGGCATGACTGTTAGTAGGAAAAAGACCTCGATTAAGAAGGGATTGCGACCTTTACTCAAGCCGGCTCTGATACCATATAAATGTAGGAAAAAGACCTCGATTAAGAAGGGATTGCGACAAGATTCCCGCCCGACCTTATCAGTCATGTTTGTAGGAAAAAGACCTCGATTAAGAAGGGATTGCGACCTGAATGTAGTGAGTGAACGACTCGAGCAAGCAGAAGAGTAGGAAAAAGACCTCGATTAAGAAGGGATTGCGACTCTACCCTGTCGAGGCACATTAGCTCGCTGTGCGAGAGTAGGAAAAAGACCTCGATTAAGAAGGGATTGCGACGTGGACGGCTCCAATAGACCATTCAACCCTGCCAAGGTAGGAAAAAGACCTCGATTAAGAAGGGATTGCGACTACATCAGATGGGAAATAGATGCGACAGTTCTCACTTTGTAGGAAAAAGACCTCGATTAAGAAGGGATTGCGACCCTACCGGCACCCCCGTCTCGGCTGAAAGCCGTTCTGTAGGAAAAAGACCTCGATTAAGAAGGGATTGCGACCTGCTACTGCCATTTCGGCACCTCCTCATAGATTTCTGAGTAGGAAAAAGACCTCGATTAAGAAGGGATTGCGACATGGTAGAGCTTTAAAGTGTTCAACGCTTGGAGTTGTAGGAAAAAGACCTCGATTAAGAAGGGATTGCGACTTTTTACTCCTTAGTTAAATAAATCATCGAAAAAGTAGGAAAAAGACCTCGATTAAGAAGGGATTGCGACCCGGTCGGGGCCAGATTATAGCCGGATAAGCGCCGGTAGGAAAAAGACCTCGATTAAGAAGGGATTGCGACCTTTCTTGCTCAATTTCGATCCTTTCAACCATCCTCTGTAGGAAAAAGACCTCGATTAAGAAGGGATTGCGACTAGGTTTCTGCGAGTTCACACGATTCGTTAGGATAAACCTGTAGGAAAAAGACCTCGATTAAGAAGGGATTGCGACCCAGCACTTCTGATTACATAATAACCCTGACTTTTCGTAGGAAAAAGACCTCGATTAAGAAGGGATTGCGACCGCCATTAAAATGGTATTTAATCAGCCGGGCCAGGAGGTAGGAAAAAGACCTCGATTAAGAAGGGATTGCGACCAAAGCATTTCCGGGGCCACATCATAGCGCCGGTAGGAAAAAGACCTCGATTAAGAAGGGATTGCGACCCATCCAAGTATAGGTTTCTGCGAGTTCACACGATGTAGGAAAAAGACCTCGATTAAGAAGGGATTGCGACCAATATAAATCGGCTGGGTGGTTTGTCTCCAGCCGTTCGTAGGAAAAAGACCTCGATTAAGAAGGGATTGCGACTCAACAGCAGTCAACACCTTGGCTTTATGCTCATTGGTAGGAAAAAGACCTCGATTAAGAAGGGATTGCGACTTCTATTTCTATTTCTTCGATTGCTTGTTCGGGTAGGAAAAAGACCTCGATTAAGAAGGGATTGCGACCTCTAATCTCTTCGATTAGAGACCTACCCTGACGGTAGGAAAAAGACCTCGATTAAGAAGGGATTGCGACACTTTTCATTTCAGCACCTCCTTCATAAAGTAGCCAAGTAGGAAAAAGACCTCGATTAAGAAGGGATTGCGACCGCCAATTGCCCTGGACATTTCTGTCCAGGACGGCACAGTAGGAAAAAGACCTCGATTAAGAAGGGATTGCGACTTTCTTCCTTTTCCCTATCTACGATTACCTTCCAGTAGGAAAAAGACCTCAATTAAGAAGGGATTGCGACTCCCTGTCTCTAACCAGCTCGATTAGAGACCGACCCCGAGTAGGAAAAAGACCTCAATTAAGAAGGGATTGCGACTAAGTTAGCGTTCCTGGTTCGTGATAGGTCATCATTGTAGGAAAAAGACCTCGATTAAGAAGGGATTGCGACCCTTGTTCCTGATAAATTTTTCTCGCTTTTACCGGTAGGAAAGAGACCTCGATTAAGAAGGGATTGCGACGTCGCTCTCGTCAGTAAGTTTTAGAGCGACAACCTTGAGGTAGGAAAGAGACCTCGATTAAGAAGGGATTGCGACTAGTCTCTGGCTGCTGCGTCAAGGACTACAAACTCGTAGGAAAAAGACCTCAATTAAGAAGGGATTGCGACTGTAAGAAGGAAAAGGAAAGTCGAACCATTTTAGCTTAGTAGGAAAGAGACCTCAATTAAGAAGGGATTGCGACCAAATCAAGGCTAATGCCTTTGCCACTATCCAGGGCACTGTGGGAAAAAAACCTCGATTAAGAAGGGATTGCTACACGTCTGTCCTACCGGTTGAATAACTTTAAGCGCCTCTTCTCGAAAATATTTCTTTTCTACAAAGAAATATTTCAGAAATGTTTCTTTGCTGGCAATTAGGTCGAGATCAAGCTAACTTAATTATGTGAGGATTATGTTGAGGGAGTAAAAATGGCAAGTCGTCCTCTGTACATTATTGCCTATGATATAACAGATGATAATAGGCTAAATCGCGTTCGACTATTTCTCAAAGGCTATAGCACTGGCAATCAAAAATCGGTTTACGAATGTTTTTTAACCGAAGGTGAGCTTAAAGAAGTTACTGAAGAAATTACAATGCTTATTGATGAAAGAGCTGATCGCGTCCATATTTTCCAACTCGATAACAGGCGAAGAATATTTGTCCTGGGAGTTGGTAGGAAGCCTAAAGATCCTTCTTATTTTTATATTGGTTAGAGGCATTAACATGGGAACACTTTATATTGACCAGAAAAATTTAAATATCAAGTTAGAAGGAAATTGTCTTGTTTTCTATGAAGATGGCGAAAGAAAAGGAACAGTTCCAATTGCTCCTTTAGAAAGAGTTATGATAATTGGCAATGTCAAGATAGAAACCGGCGTGCTTCACAAATTCGCTCTTAATAATGTCTCCTGTATTTTTCTTTCGGGCCGTAATCTAAATTTCAGAGGAATGCTCCACGGCCGGCTGCACCGGAATGGATTATTAAGAGTGAAACAATACGAAAAAAGCCTCGGCAATTTTGCACTTTTTGCTGCCCGCGACCTTATTTCAACAAAACTCGCTAAACAAATCTCGTTTCTATCTGACCTGGCCGGATTATTAAACAACCATGGCTTTGAATTAGCTTCTGCCATTGAAACTATAAATAATATCCGCTTGAGTCTGACAGATCAAACCAGTCTCGATTCACTTCGTGGTCTGGAAGGAAGCGCTGCTCACAGCTATTTTAAAGCGTTAACCATGGCCTTTCCACCTGCACTTAAATTTCAAGGACGAAATCGACGCCCTCCACAGGATCCGGTTAATTCTCTGCTTTCTCTTGGTTATACGCTGCTTCATTTCGAACTCGTCCGAGAAATAGAAACGATTGGTCTTGACCCAACCGTCGGCTATTTTCATAGTTTTGAGTATGGACGAGAATCCTTGGCCTGTGACCTTAGTGAGGCTTTCCGGCCAGACATTGATAGATTTGTGTTTGAATTGTTCAGAAGAAGAGATTTTCGCGAATATGATTTCACCCTTAAGAATCAACTGGGTATAAACGCTTGCTACCTGAAAAAACAAGCTAAAAAGAAATATTTCGAATTATATGAAGGCTGGGCCAAGGACAACCGGCCTGTCTGGAGCGAGAAAGTCAGGGTATTAGCAAAAAGGATTGTGGATGATGAGACCTCTCTATGTTAATACTCATGATAAAACTTATTTAACTGCCGACGGTCCCCAGTTGGTCATCTTCGACCCTGACAACGGAGAGACGAGAGTGCCGGTAAAAAATATCAATACTGTTCAGGTCAGAGGCAGAGCTCTTATAGACAGTGCTGCCATCCTTCTTCTGGCTAATAATGATATACCTATAGTCATCGCAGAAACTAAAACGAGAAAAAACGTCTTGATCCTGCCGTACAATCACTACCTGCCAAAATATCATAGGGAACAGCGGGTTATTCTTAAATCTATCCAGAACATCGATAAGTATGTGAAGTGGCTTGAAACACAGCGAATGTATCAACAGATAAACGTCATAAATAGAATTTCACCTTCACTCCAGATTAATAATCAAATTGGAGATGGAAACTATCAGCAATGGATTAAAACCAGGCGGCCAAAAAATTTATCGGCCTGGCAGGCAGTTAAAAGTGCGGTTCGTTTGCTTTTTCGCAGTATTATCACTGAAAAACTTATGAAGGCCAAGCTTGATCTTCATCTCGGCGGCTATTTCCGACGGGTAAATTTCGGACTGGTGCTTGATGTCGCTCTTATTCTTGATCCAAGAGTAGATGAGCAATGCCTGTTATTTTTTAACCAGAAAAACTGGCAGCTCTTATTACAAACTAAAAGTGATGGAAACTTTTTGCTAACAGATGCCGGCCACAGAAATGTTGTTCACCGATTTGAAAATAAGAAAGCTCAGCTCGGTGATGAAATTGAAAGGATTATAGATGATTATTTCTCATTTTTAAGAGAACTAAGAATATGAAAAATTCATATTTAATTGCCTATGATATAACAGACGGGCGGAGGCTAAGCAGAATATGCCGGTATTTAAAAGGCAAAGGTTTACATTTACAAAAATCAGTGTTCTTCTGCGTGCTTGGCTTTGAGGAGGTCCAGAAAATTAAGGATGAACTGGCCACTATGATTGATCCGGTAACGGATGATATCAGAATCTATCCCGTCCTGTTTGATTTTAATACTATCGCTTTGGGCGACAATGAATTATTCCCACCAGGCGTTACTTTCCACCTGAAGTGAGTAATTTCAGTAGCTGATTGCTCAAGTTGAAGCCGAAGCAGGCAACATCATCAAATCATTTACAGCCTGGTTAAATACTGGCAGTTGCCTTTGGGAGTGAACTTTATTAGCATAAAAAAGAGTAAATGCAGGTTAAAAACCGATAAGTAGAGACAACCGAGATCATATTGGGAGAAGCAATTAAAAATGAAACATTTCAGAAATGTTTCAACAGTAAAGTGCGGCGTGAGCGAAAATCCCGCCAAGGGGCTTTGTAACCTGCCGATTTTAAATAAGTTACAGAGCGTCACGGTAGGAAGAAGACCTCAGTTAAGAAGGGATTGCGACTTAGTTAAATAAATCATCTAAAAATCTGCTAATCAAGTAGGAAGAAGACCTCAGTTAAGAAGGGATTGCGACCTCGAAGACCTTGCTCGCTTTTTCCCAGGCTTTCGGTAGGAAGAAGACCTCAGTTAAGAAGGGATTGCGACATTTTCTAGAAGGGATATATCGGCCTTGTAATAGTAGGAAGAAGACCTCAGTTAAGAAGGGATTGCGACTTGTCCACAAAGTTATTTGCCATTCTAAATGCGTAGGAAGAAGACCTCAGTTAAGAAGGGATTGCGACTTTCTATCAAGCCAGATATACGGTTTAATTTCCGAGTAGGAAGAAGACCTCAGTTAAGAAGGGATTGCGACTTCTCTTCTCTGTCAGGACTTTTGGCAGGCTGTTTGGGTAGGAAGAAGACCTCAGTTAAGAAGGGATTGCGACATTCGAGAAAATCTAAAGTGTATTCTGCCAGAGTTGTAGGAAGAAGACCTCAGTTAAGAAGGGATTGCGACAAGTAGAATGTAAATATCCTAAAAAAGCATCTTGTAGGAAGAAGACCTCAGTTAAGAAGGGATTGCGACTCTGAATATTCTTTTTGAATCTGCTTTACAACTTGGTAGGAAGAAGACCTCAGTTAAGAAGGGATTGCGACTAAAAAAAATCAACAAAAATAAAATCTCTCCCTTGTAGGAAGAAGACCTCAGTTAAGAAGGGATTGCGACACCATTTTGAAACCTCCGTTTTGAATTCTGACAGGTAGGAAGAAGACCTCAGTTAAGAAGGGATTGCGACTTCCCGCCCGACCTTTTTTAGAGCCAGGACTTCGATGTAGGAAGAAGACCTCAGTTAAGAAGGGATTGCGACCTCGGATTCCTTTACAGGTGTCAAAGATCCGTCTGGGTAGGAAGAAGACCTCAGTTAAGAAGGGATTGCGACTTAACGGAGGCGACTTCCGTTTTGTCGGAAGTGACTTCCGGTAGGAAGAAGACCTCAGTTAAGAAGGGATTGCGACGAAAGGGGTTCTTCCCCCCCTCATACTCTCCCCTAGGTAGTAGGAAGAAGACCTCAGTTAAGAAGGGATTGCGACCCCAAGTCCACTACCACGAAATCATCCCCATCTTGCTCGATGTAGGAAGAAGACCTCAGTTAAGAAGGGATTGCGACTTTAATAACAAACTGTCCGGACCGCAATGTCCGTAGGAAGAAGACCTCAGTTAAGAAGGGATTGCGACGTGACATAAATTTCACCCCCAAAAAGTCCGGCACCAGTAGGAAGAAGACCTCAGTTAAGAAGGGATTGCGACGTGTAGTCATTGACTCTGATGGCACTGATTTAGGAAGTAGGAAGAAGACCTCAGTTAAGAAGGGATTGCGACCCGAAAGACTCACCTATTATCTTCTGGAGGACGGCAAGTAGGAAGAAGACCTCAGTTAAGAAGGGATTGCGACCTGTTTCAGGAATACATTTACCAGCCACATAGTAGGAAGAAGACCTCAGTTAAGAAGGGATTGCGACCCCATAAGTTAGCCCTGGTCTGCGTTTGACCAGGGGTAGGAAGAAGACCTCAGTTAAGAAGGGATTGCGACTAGCTTCTCATGTATCTTATTTATCTCTGCCCCTAGTAGGAAGAAGACCTCAGTTAAGAAGGGATTGCGACTTGCGGATGACATTGAGTTGTTTTTCTGTCATTTTGAGACGTAGGAAGAAGACCTCAGTTAAGAAGGGATTGCGACTTTTGCATCGCATGCCTCCTATCGGTGATTTAGTAGGAAGAAGACCTCAGTTAAGAAGGGATTGCGACCCCCCGTTCGGGGGAGTTTCGCCGACAGGCAGTGGGTAGGAAGAAGACCTCAGTTAAGAAGGGATTGCGACCCGCTTTCTGCTCCCTGAACTTGCAGATGTGGCTCAGTAGGAAGAAGACCTCAGTTAAGAAGGGATTGCGACATACCTGACCTCGTCACTTTTCTGAATCAGAGCCCTGGCGTTGTAGGAAGAAGACCTCAGTTAAGAAGGGATTGCGACCTCCCGGCCCGGTAGCTAATCACCCCCCGGCCGTCGACGGTAGGAAGAAGACCTCAGTTAAGAAGGGATGTTCAAATATAGGTAAACAAGATTAACTTTATAAAGAATCAACTGAATGAAAAGGGAAATGGCCAATAATGAATTCGATTATGAAAGCTACCGATAACTAATCGAAGACCTTTCAAAGGATTAGCAACCTAAAAACAAAGCTAAAAGCTAAGCACTCGTAATTGTTGAAGCGAGACTTTTTTCACTCTTCTGAAAAATAATCGTTATCTACCTTCTTTAGGGTATAGGTCATATAGTTAGAAACACCAATATCATGGTCAATCATGAGCTGGGAAAGATTTTCGCCATCAATTAGAACAATTTTGCTTTCAATTTTATCTGCATATTCTTTGGCATCTTTAGAAAAACTCGAGGTAGTTATAAAAATACCTTTCTTGGCCTTTTTCCCCAGGAGAGCGCCAGCAAATTTCTGGATTTCTGGCCGGCTGACCGGATTTTCCCAGCGTTTTGCCTGAATATAGACAACGTCCAGACCGAGTTTATCCCCTTTGATTATGCCGTCTATGCCTTCATCACCGCTGCGGCCAATGGCCATGCCGGCATCTCTTCGCGACCCGCCATACCCCATGGCCAGCAAGAGGTCAACAACCAGGCGCTCAAAAAATGCTGGGGAACAGCTCTTGACCTTTTTTAGAAGCTCTGAAGCCAGCTCTTCTCTCAGCTCCTTATAAGCGGATTCTATTAATTCTTCTGGTGTTAAGTTCTCTTTGGGTGGTTCTTTTCCCACTCCCTCCTTATCTATTTTCGGAGCGGTCCGCCATTCCTCAAATTCCTTAAATTGGCTCAGATAATTTACAGTAATCTTGGAAGGAGAATCCTTTAATACCTGACGTCCTCTGTCAGTTATCTTAAAATACCCCCTGATTGGAGAATCTATGAGCCCCGCCTTTTTCAAGTAAGTTCTTGCCCAGCCAACTCTGCTATCAAAAACGTACTGTTGGCCACTTGGAAGAAGGGCCTTCCGTTCCTCATCGGATAGCTTGAACTCTTTCGCAACTTTCTCGATAACTTCTCTCATATGATGCTCTTGGCCATCTTCGAGTGATTTTAAAAAGGGAAGCATAACTGTCTGAAAATCAGGTATTGGCATTTTTGTCTCCTTGTTGGCTGTTAGGAATTATAACGCCGTTATCCTCAACTTTTATCTTGGCAAAGGCATTAGGCCCGCTAAAAATCCTTTGCCCTTTCCTGTATGAGTTGACCTCATCACCGTCAAGCCAAACAACGCCCGGATCCTCACAGCGGCCGCATACGACTGCGCTCTGAGGAAATCCTAACGGCTTTACATAGCAAATATAATCATGCTTACGGCCGTTCGGTGGAGAATGTTTCTCAAGGCATCTACATAGAGCCAATTTCACCTCCTAAAGCTAATCCCGACTTTATTCCTTTTCTATTCTCCATTTTACTTCTATTGCGGAGTTTAGGACCACAACTAAAAACCTTCCTTCTTAAACACCTTTCAGTAGTCGCAAAGGAGCTAAGGCGCAAAGTATGTTTCCTCCATCTCCGACCCGCACCTTACAATTCATGAGTTGCCTGAATTTTCCTGGCTTGTGTCCGCTTCTTCCCGGGCCGAAAGTGCCACCATAGGCTCTCCATCGCATCATGAAAAACTTTGTTTTTCTCTTAACATATAGAGCTGCGCTATGTCAATAACAGGTAGAAGCCGTGAATAAAATACGCAGAAAGTGAGAGAGGTAAATGTCGGTTTACCTGGATGGAGATAATGAACTATAATTAATTAAGTTAATAGTGAAAGGGGAATGAAAAAACATCTCCCTAAAGATTGGATAAAGGAGGGCCTAGTGAATCACGTATTACATGAAAAATTAGCGAAATCAATCAGCGAATCTTTTTCCAGTGAGCCGGGATATAAAGTGATGCTCGATAAAGCCTGTGGAGGCCACAGAACTTTACCGCTCTATATGTCTAAGTTAATAGGAAGCGACACTGAAATTTGCGATGTGGATATTCTCATTGCTCAGGATGGAAAGGTTAAAGCGATCATTGAGATTGAAGAATCGGATGTGACGCCGAATCAGATTTGCGGAAAGTTTTTGACTTCGGCGCTGGCTTCTTACTATTCAGGCGAGGAAGACACCGCTGTCCCCCTCGACGCCCCAATTGCCTTCATTCAAGTGCTGGACGAATCAAAGCTTAAGATCGATAAAACAAAAAAGCCAGGACAATGGGGAAACATAGAAAAAGCAATCTGCAGAATTTTGCCTGTTGGGAACAGCCAGATCAATGTCTATAGGATATTCGGATTTAATGGTTCAGAAGACCAATATGAAAAGCAAGCTGCCCGACTCATAGGCTTCTTAAAAGGCTGTTGTTATTCGATATCACAATAAATAGGTTTAAGCCAGTCAGATGGCTATGGCTATCCTGACCTGGTGTTAACCTTTATCGCTTTAATTTATGACGGAAGTTCCGAACTGTTTGCAAATTATCTTTTAGACCAACTTTGCTCTCGCCTCCCCCGTAACTAAATCCTAATAAAAAAATGCGCCTGACAGCATGGTTTTTGCTGCCAGGCGCGTGCTGCTAACGAGAAACGACAGCTGCGTCAGCTCGGGCAATAGTCAGGTCACAATCATAATAAATTTTCAGTAAATTTCTTCGTCCTCACCAGCGGCGATTTCTTCTGACGCACGGGGCATGAAGCTCATCCGGGGTGGCTCGGGGAGTTTCTTGCCGAGCCGGTTCCAGTCAGGCGGGTTCACACCGAGCAAATTCCGCACAAAGAAATCATTCTTCTTTCTTTCGCCATATATGCCACCCGAACCGTGATTCGCTCCAGGCACTACCAGCAGGTCAAAATCCTTGCCGGCTTTGATCAGCGCATTGACCACCTGATAACCGGTTGACGGATCAACATTGGTGTCGAGCTCGGGGATAACCAGCAGGAGCTTGCCCTGCAGGCGATAAGCATTGACCGTGTTGGAAGACTCTTCATATTGAGGTCCGAGCGGCCAGCCCATCCACTGCTCATTCCACCAGATTTTATCCATGCGGTTATCATGACAGCCAGCCGCCGCAAACGCCGCTTTGTAAAACTCAGGATGGAAGAGAAGCGCAGCCAGGGCATTCTGCCCGCCAGCCGAGGTCCCGTAGATCCCGACCCGCGTTATATCATAATAAGGATATTTAGCCGCTACTGCCTTGTGCCACAGGATGCGGTCCGGAAAGCCGGCGTCTTTGAGATTTTTCCAGCAGACATCGTGGAAAGCCTTGGAGCGATTGCTCGTCCCCATGCCGTCAATCTGAACCACGATGAAACCAATCTCGGCCTGAGCCATCATCTGATTCCAGACTGAGAAATTCTTCGGCACAAAAGAATCATGCGGCCCGGCATAAATATATTCGATGACTGGATATTTTTTCTTCGGACTGAAATTGGTCGGTCTGATGATGATTCCCCAGATGTCGGTTTTGCCGTCACGGCCCTTGCTGACAAAAACCTCAGGCGCCCGCCAGCCAGCTTTGAGCAGCCCTGAAATGTCGGCTTTCTCCAGCTCCATGACGACTTTTTTATCTTCGGTTCTTCTGAGCTGCATGACCGGCGGCAGATCGACGCGCGAATAAAGGTCAACATAGTATTTCAGATCAGAGGACAGGCTGATGGCGTGGTTGGCATCGGCTTCCGTCAAAGCCTCGAGTCCTGAGCCATCAAAGTTCACGCGGTAAAGATGGAGAAAATAAGGGTCCTTACCCTGATACATGCCACTTCCCAGAAACAACACCTGGCGCCGCTCATCATCCACCTGAACTACACTCCGCACCACCCACTCGCCTTTGGTGATTTGATTTTTCACCTGGCCGGTGCGGCCGTCATAAAGATAGAGGTGGTTCCAGCCATCGCGTTCGGACATCCAGATGATCTCCTGACCGTCGTTCAGGTCATGGCGATATTTTTTGCCGGAGTAGAAAAAGAAAGTCGGACACTCTTCATTGACCAGAGCTCGAGCCGCGCCGCTCGTCGCGTCCACCTCGATTATCCGATAAACCTGGTGGCCCCGCTGGTTGTATTCAAAGGTAAAAGCCCGGCTGTCTTTCCACCAGGATAAATTAGAAAGGTCGAAGGCATTAGGAAAGAGCGCCCGGTCAATATTTATCTGCTTTTTACTCTCAACCAGGAAAAGAACCGGTTGTTCGATGTCGAGTGGGTCGCCAGGTTTGGTATAGCCAAGGGTGAAATATTTCGGCTGCAGCTGGTCAGTCGGTGATGAATTAACATACTGAATTTTGCGATGAAGGCCCGGCCGGATATGTAAAGCGACAAGCTTTTTGGAATCAGGCGACCAGAGCAGCGACTGAAAAGTATAATAATCGCCCTCATTCCCGTCCCAGCTCAGCGGAAATTCTTCACGGCTTTCAACCGAGCGAATCCAGACATTGTAATTACGGATAAAGGCTTCCCATTTTTTGTCAGGGGACGCTTTTGATTCCTTGGAGGCGGCCTGAGCCGGCGGACCGCCAACGTCCTGCCAGCCGTCCGGCTGACCTCGAAATTCGCGTGCGGGCCCTGTCTTTTTGAGTTCATAGGTCGCCAGGTCGAAACGCCAGGTGGAGCCTTTAAACTCAAACTCAATGGCTTTTTCACCGTCAATGAATTTAATAGCTCTAAAAGGCAGGGTAATAGCTGTAAACTTCTCCTCGCCCTCTTTGCTCAGCGCAGCCGCCAGCTTTTCATGGTCAAAGGCCGGTTGCCTGGTGGCCTGGTCGGCGTCAACCAGAATAAATTGATGACCACCCTGCACTGTTTTCCGATACCAGAAACGAGACGTTTTCTCGATCCAGACCGGACGGTCGGGAATGTTAATTGCCTGCCCCTCAAATTTTTCTCTCAGGGCGAAAGACCGATCGTAGTCCTCAACCTTTCCCTGCGACCAGAGCGGCGGTGGGGTAAAGGAGAGAATGGATGAAAAAATAAAGAGAGCCAGAAGCAAAGCCAGTGGCCCGGTCATTTTGCATCCGGGTCTTTTCAATTTGTTTTTCATGTGGCCTCCTCGGTTTCACATTCTGTTATATCGAAAAAGTTTTAAATTTTATTTTCTTCAATTTTTCACTCATTTCCCACGGGTAAAGGTGAAGCCACTCGAAGCGTGGTCTCTGCAGGCACCCTGAGTAACAAAAGCCGTCGCCTGAGAGGAACTTCTGCATGGGGAAATCAAAGGAACTGTTCACATTGAGGCTCATCCCCGAGCATCTGACCGAGATGCATACTCGTGATGCCTTTCTTTTGTGTCTTTTATGTCATCAACCACATGAGATTGGCCGCCCACTCAAATACTTCACATTAGATTTAATATATCAGAACATATCAGCATTAACCTAACAAATATCATTTCCAGCTGTCAAGAAAATTTTCCGGAGGCAAGCGAAATTATTCTGGCCCGGGTCCGGCCGGCAGATTCCTTTTTAAATAATCGGTCAGAACAGAATACAAATGCCTGGTGGTATTTTCGCCTTCGCTGATGGCGTGAGAGCGATTGGGGTAGGACATCAGCGTAAAGAGTTTGTTATGCCTGACCAGCTCGTTGATGAGAACTTCGGTATTTTGATAATGAACATTGTCATCCCCTGTTCCGTGAGCTATCAGCAGGTGTCCTTTAAGTTGATGGGCAAAAGTAAGGGGAGAGCCATTTTTGTAGCCCTCTGGATTATCCTGCGGTAAACTCATGTATCTTTCCTGATAAATCGAATCGTAGAGTCTTTGATCCGTCACCGGCGCCACTGCCATTCCCAGGCTGTAGATTTCTGGATAACGAAATATGGCATTAAGGGTCATGGCTCCACCTCCGCTCCAGCCCCAGACGCCAATTCTCGCCGCATCAACATAATTGAATCTGGCACAAATCTCCTGGACCGCCCTGGCCTGATCAGAAGAAGCCAGAATTCCCACTTGCTTATAAATGCTTTTCCTCCAGGCACGACCTCGCGGAACGCGCGCGCCACGGTTGTCGACACTCATTACAATGTATCCCTGCTGGGTAAGCATCAGATGCCACAGATAGCGGCTCCCACCCCAGGAATCAACCACCGTCGAGCCCCACGGTTCCCCATAGACGTAAAAGAGAACAGGATATTTTTTTGCGGCATCAAAGTCCGGTGGTAACATCGCCCAGGCATCCAGCAAGACGCCCTGGCCAATATCAATTCTGAAAAAGCTGGCCTGACCTTTTTGAAGCCGGTCAATTTTATTTTTAAGCGAGGCATTTTCAACCAGAACTCTTTTGGTTTGATGCCCGTTGACCTTTATCAGTTCAGTTGCGGGAGGAACTCCAAAGCGTGAATAAGTGTGAAAAGCCCACTGACAGTCGGGAGAAAATTGATAGCCATGAGTCCCGGTCTGCTCTTCGGGCGAGACGAGCTCCGGGCGACCCCGGCCATCGAGGCTGACTTTATAAAGATATCTCTGAGTCGGATTCCGCGGTGAAGCTATGACATACAGGAAGCCCCGCTTTTCATCCACACCAACCACCTCTTCAACGTCGTACTCTCCGGGAGTCAGGAGCCTTACTTTTTTATCAGCCAGAGAAACTGCATAGATATGACGCCAGCCATCGCGCTCACTTACCCAGAGGAATTCTTTTCCTGGCTTCAGCCAGCGGAGCTCAGGAATCGGCTCCACCCAGGCTTCATCACTGTCAGTGAAAATGGGTGTCACCTCGCCTGTTTTACTGTCACCTGTCATGACCGTAATTTTATTCTGCTGGCGGTTAAGATACTGAAAAATGATCAGGCCCGGGAGAGAAGTCCAATCCATTTGAGGCACATAGTTCTCGTCCGGTTCCCCGGGTAGCTTTAACCAGAGAGTTTCTCCACCTTCCGCACTGACCACACCCAGGCGGCAGGCTGCATTGGGCTGACCTGGTTTGGCATATTTAAAAGAAATAACCTGCGGATAAAGGGCGGCAGTGTTATTAATCATCTGAAAAAGCGGTTCCCGCGTCGCATCGAGTTGCCAGTAAGCAATATAGCGGCTATCCGGGCTCCATCTGATTCCACTGCGCAAGAAAAGTTCTTCCTCGTAGACATAATCAAAATTGCCGTTAAAAATATCTTCGCTGCCATCGGCCGTAATTTGAACGAGCTTCGGGGTGGACAGGTTTTCTACATAAACATTATTTTTATAGACGTAAGCAACTTTTTCGCCATCAGGTGAAAAGGTAGCTACGGTCAAAGAGCCCGGTTCAAGCTTGGAGCCGAGTTTTTTAAATTCTTTCGATTCGGCATCATACAGCCAGTAGTCACCAAAAGTCTTATGGAAAACGCGCCTGGAATTGGAGAGAATCAGAAATCGTTTTTTGGGATAAGAAACACTAAATCCATCTATCTTGATCGGTCTGGATTCGCCGGCAGGGATGAGATTTTCAGCCAGGACAATAATTTCTCTTTTCCCTTCAGGGCTATAACTAACAATATCCTTTAAGGAAGGTGACGATTTATTGTCTTCCAGGGTCAAATAGCCTGAACTATCCGGCAGCCAGGTAACCTGATTTAAATTCCTGGCCGAAAACTCAGCAGAAGCAAAAATCCTGTCTATTGATAACCGGCTTTCGTCGGTACTGGTGTTAGCAGCCGGCAGGTTTAAAAAAATGAGAAAAATATTGGTAATAAAAACCGACCACTTGATTAATTTTTTGATCATCTAAGTCTCCTCGCCTTAATTACCACCGGTGATTTTTTAACTGGAGGCAGGCCTTCCTATTAGCCATATATTTCTCGCTTATTATTGTCACGCCCGAAAATATAAAAGGAAACGGCTGTGGTTAACTTAAAAATTACTTTTTGGCTTCGCTTTCAGCCAGTTTATATTTAACCAGATTGATCAGGCCTGTTTCTTGATTTTCCTCCGTAACATAGATAAAACCGTCACTGGAAATGGTAAATTGAGACGAATGCCTCATACCCTTTTTCGGAAATTCGAGCCAGAAACAATCAACATATTTCCCGTCGAGATCAAAGACATCTATCTGCCATTTCTGGCCATCGTCCTTTTCGGTGCTGGTTTTGACCCAGAGGGTATCCTGAAACATCTGGAGGCGCTGAAGATCAAAAAAATAATCTACAGGAGGAGGCTGGAGCTGCTTCGAGACGTGTTCGTAAGGATCCGGTTCTTCTTCGCCTTCCTCACTTATTTTTACTGAAGCGTAGGGACGGCTGAAAACCCTTTCTACCCGTTCCGTGGCCAGATCGAATTTGACTATCTCATAACGAGCACTGTGAACGTAAAAGAGAAAATGGTCATACGGTATCATCTCAAACAAAGCCCGCTTCCACCAGCGGGCTTGTTTGATATAATGCTCCATGTCAATATCACAAATTTTCCGCATTTTCTTAAAATCAGGCGAAATCTCGCGGAGCTCATAAGGCGTTTTAAAGGTACCTTCACGATAGATATAATCAGAAAACCGGATCATATCCACCACGCCGTAAATTTTGCCATTAGTGAAGCAGAGAAAGTTAAAGGGGACAGGGTCATTCAGCTTTTTTTCTTTTATAAACTTGCCATTAAGATCATATTCGAGGAGTTTGGGAGGAACCCAGGCATGGACGAACAGCCGGTTCCCATCAATAAAATAATAATCAGGATACTCGCACTCGCCAGGGCCCTGACCATTTTTAAGGGCTTTAAAAACAAGCTTCCCGTCTTTATCGAGTTTATAAATATAGGGAAAATCGAAATAGATAATGGAGCCGTCGGGGAAAAAAGAAAAGTCATGCGGCTGGCGAAGAATGAAGTTCTTGCCATCATCTTCGATGCGCAGAACTTCCTCCAGGCGGACGATGCGACCGGCTTTTTTGTTTTCCGGCTTTTCCGAATTTTTGACGACTATTTGACCGGAGGAAGAAGCAGAACGAGAAGAGGATGAAGAGAGGGCAAGAGCCGAAGGATCGGGAGTGTCTCCGAGTACCGAATCGGAAGGCGGAGTGGAAGACAAAGAGAGAGCAGAACAAGAGGAAGATAAAGCAGCAATAGAAGCTGAACTGGCAGGAAAGGCAGAGGCCGGAGTCTTCAGACTAAAGAATATTAAAAAGATGGAGAGTACGACAATGATCGGGGTCAAAACCTTCTGGCCACAATAATTCCCGGCAGCACGATAATTCTCAGAAGCACGGTATTTTTTCAAAACGCACCTCCTCTTGCTGTATTTTTATCACCCGAGATTAATATATCGCTTTTAAAATGGTGAAACAATCTATATTTTTTAATTTTTTCTTTTGAGTGGGCCAAGCAGCACACGTTTATAATTTCTACATTTTAATTATTTCAAATGTAGCCAGCAGCAGTCAGCCGGACAACCTAATTTTCGAACTTGTTTAAGCCAGCATCCGCATTTTAGATTTTAATTGTATGCTGAACACATCTTAAATGCTTCTTGGAATTCTTCCTATCATTTCGCCCACTCACCGCATCTCAGTTGAAAAGGCAAACCACAAAAAAAAGAAATATATATTGGTCCGCTGTTTTCATCTGATCTCGCCAATTAGAAGCTCTTTATAACCTGAATCCTTCTCCTTAAGATAATAGAATTTATTGTCCTTGAGACGTGCCCAGAGATGTCCCTCCCAGATAAAAACATTTAAACTCGTCCTGCCGATAAAAACACCGTCCTTATCGAAGATGTCAAACATAAACTCCCCTGGATTATGACCTTCTTCAAAGGTACAGACAAAGAGCATTCCGTTATCCGCAGCCATTAAGGATTGAAAGGGAGGCTGGAAATCAGGGAAAACAGCCATCTCTCTCATCCCGGCCGGAAACATCTTTAATATTTTTTCCTTATAGCTTTCAGAAACCGGCACCTTTTTATAGTCTTTTCTAATCTTGCGGATTAGCTGCCCATCTGCATCGAATACACTGATTTCATACCCCCTGTCTTCTTTCCCCACATAAATATTATCCCGGGATGAACTCCAGGCAAAGACAGGTGGGGTTGCTCTGAATTTTGTCGTCCGGGGCAACTCCATGATAAATTCATCTATGGTTTTGATCTCCCGAAAGTCAGAATCCACGAGTTTTAGCCAGAACGATTCGCCAATCGTGCCCATAATAAGGAGCCTCCCTCGTGGCCCTGAGGCAGTCATCATCCCACCTGCTGGCATCATCTGATTTTTCACAAATGATCCATCACTGTCATATATCACTACGAGTTGCCTCGAAGAATCACTGACCAGGATATTTTCCTGACCATCCAATGAAAGATGAAATGGAGCTTCTATCTCTCCCGGTCCCTGGCCCTGGTGTCCAAACGATTTAATAAACTTTCCATCCTTATCAAACTTGAAGATGAGATTGCCCTCGCCACTTAATTTTCCCAGGACAAAAATCTCGCCTGCCGAATTAACTTCAAAACCCATAATATCCATCAGGCCAAGCTTTTGAATCTCTGGATCTTCGGTATCAATAGACCAACTTTTCTCAAAGGTAAAAGAGCTTTTCTCGCCGGTCTTGTATGGCTCCAGGTGATTTATGACGACCTCAATTCCGTCTTCTTTAATTTTTTCTATTTTCTCTTTACCCGGCCCGCAGGAGCTTAGCAGAAAGATGCCCAGGCCAAGACCCATGAATAAAATTATAACCAAGGGATGTGGCTGTTGCTTTGAAGCCATTTTAACCTCCCCTGTATTAATTGAAAATTTGGGACAAAAATTCGCGACATAATCTATATTCCCTATTTTTTATCTTTTTGAGTTAGAATCGACTGGCTGAGACACTGGGCAGGCAAACCCCCAAAGCCAATTTAAATTTATATTTATCTTTTCCCGGCTATGAATATATCGTGTTAAAACAGATGAAGCAAATTATTTTTCTGTTATTGCCTTTTTATTTCTTCTTCGTCTCTTTGACCGAAGAAATAGTTTTTGGTGAAGATTCATAGCTCTTGAGATAGACTTTACCACCCATTACGTCCATTTCTATCTGGGCATCTTCATAAAACCGGCCTTCGCCTTTCCCCTCTTTATTAAGATTCAGCTCAATGGCCATAAAATAGTTCCGCCCGACGCCCAGCTGGCTTCCCTGGGACCAGGGCTCGCGACGGAGGACCACTATGACCTTTTTCCCATTTTCCTCTTCCTGAGCCTGAGCCATATGGATGGTCAGATTATAACCACGGGCGTAAAGAAATCTGACCACACCCTTTTTAGTGGAATTGAAGAGTGAAAGAAAGGCATCAGATCCCGAGCTGGCCAGCACACGGTTGAATTCAATAATTTCCTCCGGAGTCGTCCAGCTTTCGATTTCTATCTGAATATCGACGGCTGCCGGCTCGACGGGTGCCTTTCCTGTCAGCATCCGACCGCGATAAACCTCTTTGGCCATGAGGGGCACGGTCAAAAAGGCCAGGATGATCGTTAAGCAGACCAGTGGCTGAATCTTGCCAATGGATTTGGTTGTCATTTTTATTTACCTTCCTTCTCCTGACTTATGTTCCTTTACTATTCTGATTTTGCCAGACCGCCATTATTTTCCCTGAATTTTTATCTTCCTATGGAAACACCCGAAAGTCAACCTGAAAAAATGTCGGCCAATAGTATAAAAAGGGCAGCCCAAATCTGCTAATTTTAATCGGAAAGGCGATATCTGATTAATTTTATCCGGCCGGCCTCATCCACTTCATTCGACCAGAATGTACCCTGATAAAGTTTAGACCGGCTGAAGTTGGCCAGAGTTTCTTTATTTCCGATGAGCCGAACCTGGTCAATAAATTTCCCCTCGGCATCAAAAGCGTCAAGATAGATACCTTCTTCTTCTCTTTTAGGACGATAAGGCCAGACTAAGATGTTGCCATCAGAATCAACTTTGAGATGGGAAAAAGCTGGTTTTTCTGCCGGGAAGTCCGTGTTCTTAATAATGAAATCCGGGATCTGGCTTGTTCGCACACCGTCCACTGAGAAAGTAAGGCCTTCAAAGAATTCCTGTTTATCTTTCGCCGTAACCTTCACCGGCTTATAGGCATGTTTAAAAGAAAAAAGCTTTCCTCCGTCACTGGAGTAAACCTCGATCTCATAATTTTTCGAGAAGCCAATAATAACTTTCCCATCTGGTGAAACATCCCAGCATACCTGAGCAGCAAAGGGCAGGGCTATCGCTATTCTCATTTCTTTTGTTCTGATATTTTTTTGTGTCCAAACCTGTTGAGTATAAAAAGTGCCTTGATGGTCGAGCTCACGAGAATAGATTTCTATTAAATAATCACCCGGCCTGTTTTCCTCACTAGGATAGTTCCTTTCCATTCCGATGAGGATGTTTCCATCAGGCAGAGCCTCCATTTTTGTCGGCATCCCCTGAGAAAACTGAATGGGAATTGATTTTATAAAGTCCCCATCGAGGGTTAGAGAGCAGAGCCGACGGTTGCCCATATCCCAGACAAACAGCCGGTCAGCGGTCACTGCTAAGAGAAAAGGCATATTAAAGTCACCTGGGCCCTGGCCTTTTCGGCCAATGGTCTTCAGGAATTTTACTCCCTGGTTAAATTTCTTAATATTATTCGCTTTATAGTCACAGAAATAAATATTGCCCTGCGGGTCATATTTGACATCGGTCAGGCTCTCAATAAGGGCCTCTGCCGGCAAAGAGCTTTCATCAAGGACAAGGTCTGGCACAAAACGGACTGTGCCTTTTTTGTAAATTTCAGCTAAAGGCTTCGATACCTCCTCGGCAGCAGCTAAGGATATGACCGGCACCAGTAAAAGCAGAAGAGCACAAAGTCTTTTTGTTTTCATATTTATCTCCTCTGCCTATGGTAGAACCTGCCCGAAAAGAAAGTCAAGAACAAAGCCACTAGCTGGCAAAACCTGGACATGAAAAATGGGGGCACAAACTATATTTCCTGATTTCCTGATATTTTTCGCCTTCGCGGTAAAAAGGACTAGGAGGCTTATTTAAATCCGTCTGGGAGTGTTCCAGCACGCCAATTGCGTTGACAATCAATTTGGTCGTCCAGCTTCACCTGAATGGGAAAATTACGGTGTAACCATTTCAGGTCAGGCAGTGATATCTTGACCTGAGTTGTAGCTCGCTAATGACAGAATCATCGGGAGGACAAAAAAACAGGAAATATAGTTCGTGTCCTCTGTTTCCGCCTGACTTCCTGCGGCTTTTTGACTTTAATCGGCAGATATTTGTAAGCTTATCGCGTGGGCAAAGGACAAGCTAAAGATAAAAGTATTTCTGAGTTTTTAGACAAAAAGTTCGCCTGCTCGGGTCTTATATAACGAACAAGGTCAGAAAAGACCAGATGAAATTAGATGAGCTTTATGACC
>Ga0208198_1001466_pt1 | contig 20550 bp, 25 predicted proteins | sample AD_JPNTR2_MetaG_FD_184446 | JGI IMG/M metagenome (GOLD analysis project Ga0208198, IMG submission 184446) | Active sludge microbial communities of municipal wastewater-treating anaerobic digesters from Japan - AD_JPNTR2_MetaG (SPAdes) (version 2) | ecosystem: Engineered > Bioreactor > Anaerobic...
ACCAATTTATCATCCTCAATTTCAAATCTAACCTCCCCTGACCAATCCATCGCTCCTGTCAACATCCTTAACTGACTTGGAGTAAACACAACTTCACCTGAACTTAACAATGCAGGATAGGTGTCATTGGGATAACCTGGAGGAACAACACCACCTTTGGCAAATCCAGGTACAAAGCCCGCAGTCTTCCTCAGCATTGTCAACCACTTCGCACCCAGAGGTGTACCTCCACCTGTAACTGCTTCTATAATGAAGAACACCAATGACATTGCAAGCAATTCGGCAACGTACCTCTCAAATTCACGAACAAGGGAACGTAACATGCTCTTCCAACCCTGGTCAAAGTCCTCAAAGAACTCTTGGAATGCATCGGACAACCTTTCGGCAAGGTATATCTGTCTCTCCAGCTCACTATTCATTTCACCGAGTGGTGTATCTTTGGTTTTTTCATAGAAGTACATAGGTGCGAGTGTTGTTTTGACTTTTTCGAAATCCTCCTTCATCTTCTCAATGTTTCTCTTTGTCTCCTCAATCACATCCTTGATACTCTCCCGCATGTCGAGTATCTCCTTAAGTCTCTTGTATTCTTCCACGTACTCCTGAAGTTTCACATTATCATAATCAACCTCAAGTTTAAGTAAGTCCTCAATGGCTTTGCGATAAAGGTCAACCTCATATTGTAAGGAATCGAAATTATCACCAACCAGCTTGGTCATGTTTTGACTGAACTGTAATCTTTTATCCACACCTTCGACAATATCGAAATATTTATCTTGCTTCTCTGCAGCCTCCTCCAACAGTTTAGCCAATCTCTCCTGCTCCTTATTGTACTTCTTCACCTTTTCGGTTACTTCATCATATATACCCTTCAACTTATTGAGATTGTCAATGGCATTAGGAAGTCTTGCGGACTCCTTCGCTTCCATGCTTTTCAATATACCATCAAGCGTCTTATAAGTGGCTTCCCATGACTCCATAGACGCTTTTGCTTCTCGCCACTTCTTGGAACCTTCAGGAAAGAATGGTAAATCTGGCAGCAATCTGCGAAGTGGACCTTCTTTTCTCGTCCCCATGAATATATCACTCCACCCTTCATATTGTTTTTTAGCCTGCTTCCAGTTCTTATAAAGTGTTTGATATTCCTGATTATTTTCCTTCCATGCCTTTGTGGTTGCTTCAATCTTTAACTTCTTATCCTCCCAGAGTGCAATCTCCTGAGCCAGCTGATTTTGGTAATCACGCAACTGCTCTAGATTCATCTTATCTATGTCTGCATACCGACTCAGAAGCTCCCCCGTGGTTTCCCTCAATTCATTCTCATCCTTCAGGCTGTCAAGGTAACTCCTATAAATCTTGTTGTTTTTCTCCATTGCCTCCCTCTGTTCCTTGACACCCTTGGCTACCGCAACCACAACTCCGGCTAAAATCGTACCAACTGCGGCAATCTCCGCCCAGATAACCTTCGTAGAAACAGATAGAGCATTGAGATATTTTATTCCTCTTGCAAGTTTGTCCAGTACGGTGATGAGGAATGATATAATGTAAAGTATTGAGGAAAGCACCAGTGACACAGGACCGAGTGCGGCAACAATAGCTATCCACTCCAATTTGTGTTTCTTCTGTTCGGCTGTAAGGCTCTCAAATTTGCGAATCAACTTCTCAACCCATTTCACAAAATCCTCTATAACAGGAATAATTGCCTCCGCAATATACTTACCTAAGGTGACAAAACTTGTCTGCAAGGTGGACAACGCTCTATCCAACTTCACCTTGGCTGTATCGGAAACTGCATCCCAGGCTCCCTTCAAGGAACCTGAAGAATCAATAACCTCCTTTATGATTTGGGCATTATATTCATAATTTTTTCCTACCAACATTAATTCACCTGTCATGGCACGAATATCTGGAAATAGTTTTTTGACCAGGCTTTCATCATATTTAAGGTTTATTTCATACAGTTTTTGCATCAAGGCAAGCAGTCCTTCCTCCCTCAATATTCTTCTAAGCTCAGCCCAATTGGCGTTCATATTTTTGAATATTGGAGAGGTTTTACCTGCTTCCTTCATCAAGGCATTGAGCAGGTTTTTGAAGTAAACAGCGGCATTGCTTGCGGAGGCACCTTGTAGTGTCATGGCTGCAATACCACCTGACAACTCAGCAAACGAAACACCTAACTGAGCCGCGATAGGAATAACCTGACCAATTGCAGAGGCAAATTCATCTGCTTCCGCCTTACCTACACGTACGGCGGCAACCAGCTGGTCAGTCACCTCCGCAGCGGTAATGCCTGTACCTGTATAGGCATTCAACACCGAAGTAACAAGGTCTGCCACCTCCTTGGTTTCACCTAATCCTGCTTCGGCTGCCATTGCAGATACACGCAAAACTTCAAGGGCTTCCGCACTCCTTATACCTGAAGAGGTTATGAAATACAAGGATTCTGCCAGCTCGACAGGACCTTTACCAATTGCCCGAGACATACTGAGTACGCTATTCCTCCAACCATCCACTTCCTCCTGGGCAACTCCTGTCAAGCCCACAATCTTTTGCATTTCATATTCAAAATCCTTTGCAACGTTTATGATGGACCTTGTACCGGCTACCATCGGGTAGGTGAACACCGCCGTGGTAAGGTAACCTACCGTACGTACCTTTTGAGCCACTCTATTCAACTTTACCTCCGCAGTCTTGGCAAAGTCTGTAAAGGCAGCGGTTGCCTTATCTATACCCTCTCTCCTAACGAGTATGTTAACAACCAGCCTCCCAAGATTGATGTCCATCTCCTACCTCTTTTTTACGGGTTTCCTATGCTTCGTACTTTTACCTCTTTCAACCGATTTATTCTGCACCCTTGCAATATCCAACAAGATACGTTTCATCTCTTCAACACTCTGTACCTTACCACCACCGGTATCCACTTCACCGAGAGCCAACTTATCCCAATCTGGCATAAAGTCAGCTGGAGTTGAATCTTTGACAGATTGTCCCTTCTTTGCGAAAATTCTCGTAACGATATTTGTCAATAAACTCATCAATTGGGCAAATCTTAAGTCATCCCTCCATTCACCAATCGGGTCCAACCTATCATATGCCTCCCACTCACTAAGCTGCCTTGAGTTCAACATCTCAAGCAGATAGTCAGGATGAGGAATACCCAATTTTAGGCAAAGTCGAAAGTAGAACCTCCGACTTGGCCTTGCTCTAAGTTTTTTACGAGGTCCTCCTTATCCTTTTCAGTTATGCCATTTAACTTCTGTGCCGCTTCAACAATCAAGTCAATCTTCTTGGCATTTAGCAGTTTATTCAGTGTTCCTGCCTCTTCAAGTTTAAAGAGCAGATTGCCTTTCTCATCGCACAGAGTCATGACGACAAGTTTGGCACGCAAATCTTCCATCACAGTCTCATAACTCACCACATTTCCTTTTGCGTCCCTTTTCGCCTTAATGATGGAACTCTCAAAAATATCTCTTTCCCTACCCGTCATCTGTTTGACATAAACAATGCCATCACCTAAATCGACGGGCTGAATTTCAACGGCATCACCTTTCAGTAAGTCCTCTCTGGTTAAAACTTTCTTTTCCATTTTGCATTAGATTTTTGATTAATAAATAAAAACCCTTGATTAGGTATTACAAAATTATATAAAAATTAATTAAGGCTTGTAGCAGAACCACTATTGACAACCACCTGACCACTGATTTTAATGGTAACATCTGCCGTTACCTTATCATCAGTCGGAATTGTCAAAGGAAGCTCCGTTACAAGCCCTTCAAACTCCAATGATGTCTCTTCATCATCAGGCAGAATGATTTCGTAATTCTTCAGGTCATCACTCTCAAAGTCCCCTTTCATTAAATCGTAGGTATCTCTCGTGAAGTTCATGGAGAGAGTAACTGTTCCTGCATCACGAAATCCTGCAATGAATTCCCTGTATCCACCAACGCTGTCCAAAGACGTCACATCAATTGTATCTCGCGACATGCTTGGACCGGTGATGGAAGTAATTTCGGCGATGTCTTCCCATGCGGTACCATTCCATCTCCGAAACTTTGTTCCAACTCCTGCAATTGCATTGCTCATAAATCTTACCTCCTCCTTCTTTGAACATTAAAGTTTATAATAAAACTTGCATTCCCGTTATCATCCCATTCCAGCAGGGCGGGTCCACTGGTACAGATGATTGCGGTATATAATGTATCTTCAACCGCATAGTGATTAATACCATGCAGTGAAGCCATTATATTATAACACAATTCGTATCCATCAGGATAACCGGCATTTCTCACCTTTATCTGTATTGAATTATATTCATAAAAACCACCTTCCTTTCCTTGTAACGTCAACGACGGAGGTCCACCATAGGTATCATATATGGTGACACAATTACGAGGAGCAGGTGGCTCCTTCCCAATGAAAAGGTTTTCACCAAAGACCAATCCTAATGAACTGTCACCTTCAAGTATGTCCTTTATATCTTCACTTACCATGATACACCTCCTTATCCACTCTTTATAGTCCCAGCTATAAGACCAACAATCTTAGCCATATTCCTCTGAATGGCAGCCTGAAACCACTTTGCACCAGAACCAGGTCTCCATTTCCTGTTCTGCCAATACGGATTTGAAGGGTCGTGCATACCAAGATTCTCATGTAAGGCAGCGGCATAAAAAGCGGAATAACCACAGATTAAAGTAAGATTGGGCTTTATCTTGTTTGCCTCCTGAGTATATTCCGCAATTGACTGTTTATATTCGGATGCCATACGGGAAGCAAAGCCAGGAGGCCTAGGACTTTTCTTCGTACCTTCACGAAACTTTCCACTCTTTCCTTCACTATCTGGCTGCACACCACGTCCTGTGATAACGGCAAACCAGCTTGCTCTCAGATTGCCCAAATCAACTGGAGTTACAGGAGCAACTCTTTCAGTCTCATTCCTGAGCAATACGGCAACTCTAATCAATCCATCCGCTGCACGCACCTGAATACGTTCAAGGCGTAAGGCGAGGTTCTGCATCACCTCCTCAAATTCGATTATGTGTTCAACGTAAGCCATGGTGCCAAAAATGCCCTCCTCAAAAACTGTGTAGAAGAACCTAACACAGGATTTTTCTCAAACCTACGTATTTCATAAATCTGTTTGGTGGAGGATTTGGGATTGCTGGCTTCCTCACTATCCAAATCGTCCAAACTCCCAATATAAATCAAGCCACCAACTTCCAAATCCTGATTCACATAAATCACGGCTCGTGAAAGGAACTCATCACCAGGTTGGATTACCGCATCACGTGTCAGCTGACTAACATTCTCCAACCTGCAGTTCACTTCAACAGGCTCATCATAGGTATAGCCACCATAACCGTCATTTTCCGGGTTTCCCCAATAAACAACGGTTTGCACAAAATGACGAGATATTACATCCTGAAATCCCATATCCTATTCATCATCATCAAAACTCGGTATTGCAAATATACGAATTTTCTGCTTTCCTAACCGCGATAATTTACCCGTAAAATCAAGTATCAACGCATTCTGCCCATAAGGAGTGGACTTGAGATTTTCGTCCCATTTACCCGTATAAAAAATCTCTCCATCACCAACTCTTTCCCTGCTGGTAGAACGCTGTATTCCTGAAGCAACGAAATGAGCTGCCAATTGCCTTTCAATCTCAGTAAGGATTGTTTCAGTCATTTCCGTATCATCCTCAAATACCTTACTCAATAAGGCATTTGCAGAGGTAATCAATCCCTCTATGATGTCATCCTCCACCGTGCAACCATCCATGATTGCTTTTACATCGGCTGCCGTTACTCTATTTGCCATCTCCTTCTCCTCCTTTTCTTTGACGAGATTTATCAAGTAATGGGTCAATAAAAGATAGGACTTCACTTTTCCATTTAAGTCCTACCCACTCCAAAAGCTCATATAACTGACCGTAATCACCATAAACCATTCTCTCCGGCCAGATTATCTTGCAGTTCAAACCTTCCTCAATCATTTCAACAAAACGCTTTTCATATTCGTGAACCATCCACAACCATCCTTCACTCTCACTATTAACTCCAACCTTCCTTCTTATATTTTCATCTTTAAAAGCCTTCATATACCCTGTTTTCAAACAGGATTGAATAACATCACCCGTTCTTCTCCTCACAATAACCCATTTGGCATTTGGGAAGGCATTATGCCAAATCCTCCAAAGCAAGCTGGCTCTGGAACTCTTATAAAACCAAGGACCACCTTTGTATCCTTCCGAAATCATTTGAGTTACTACCAGCTTATGCCAACTAACCGGGATATAATCAATCCTTTCAGGTAAAGGATATTGTCCCATAGGGTCACATCCGATTGATTGCAGAAAGGAACCTTCAATCATTCTCATTATTCCACCATTCTCGAATGAACCTTTGTGAAGCGAAACATCACCACAAAATGCTCCACAGATGTTCAGTACTCCAGCAATCATTGAAGCTCCACTGCGTGGAATACCGGTAATCAATATTGGTGACTTATCTATCATTTGTACCAACTTTTAACCATTTCCTTCTCTGCCTTTCTCTCAGAAATAGGTGCCCGCACTTTTTGTAACGGATGAACTCTATAATAGGCAAGGAATGAATCACAATAAGCAATTTTCAATCCTGCCTTCAAACATCTCAAATTAAACTCATATTCCTCCATATGCAATAACCTTTCATCCAACAACCCAACCTTTTCAAAGACTTCCCTGCGATACATCAATGTCTCACTATGTAATACATTATTCACCAATAAGTCCTCAAATGTAGGGATTTTTACCTTAGGAATATACTCTTTCAAAGGCTTTCCTTTAATCAAAAAATAGGCATTTCCATGAATAAAATCAGCTCCCGTATTCAGTAGACAATCTACCGAATCCGAAATACTATTTGGCGTTAGCATATCATCCTCATGCAACCATCTTATATAACGTCCTTTGGCTTCAGGAAGGGCTTTATTAAAATTCGATGGCCAATTTCCTTCACCTTGGCTAACCAATAGCTGAACATCCGTTGGCACGCTGGCTATTGCATCACCTAACCAACCTCTATCAACTTTATAAGGTATGATAACAGTAACAGGATGTACTTTCAGCAATACGGAATCATTCTTTTGGTTTACATAAAGGTTAACCCACAGGACTTGTTTGGCTGCTTCAGGAATACGTGGCTTACCATGGAAGCAAACTATATCCGTCTTAGGTGGCAAAGTCTCAAGATATTGATGAGGTGCAGGCTTAAAATCATGTATTGTATCTGTAAGCTGCTGCCAATAGAAATCCGCCTTCACCACTGAACGAATATAATTATCCATACGAGTTCCTACTGGTCCTTTGAAGGATTCCCATATCTTTTTCACCTTCTCGGAATTCTTTGGCACCCACACCAAACCAGTGGCAAGTTGACCTTTCTGCCAAAAATCCTCAAGTGTTATAAACCTATCTTCTCTACCCTCAACAAGTTTAAAGATATTCTCAAGTGAACGTATGACAGCTGTATCCAAATCAATATAAAGAAATGGCCTGAACTGCTCCATTTCTGGTGAATATAATGCAATACGAGACCATGTTCCTGGACATTGATTTGTTAAAGGAACATACGTCATATTACCCAAATCATAAATCATGCTGGCTTTGTCCCACAGACAAATGATGCGTGGCTGAGGATATCCTTTCCATTTACTACGAATGTGTGAAGCAAGCAAATCGACATCATTCATCGTAAAATCCCCACCACTACGCAAAACCATTACTATGGTACGAAGTTCAGCCATATATCTGTTTATAAATCCACCAATATGTTTTCTCCAATCCAATATCCAACGGTTGTGAGGGTGCCCATCCAAGTAATTTCCTTATCAAATCATTATTGGAACATCTGCCCCTCACACCTGTAGGACCTTCAATATGTCTTATCTTCAAATTCTTGCCTGCAATTTTCATCACCTTATAAGCAAGCTCATCAATAGTCACCATTTCCTCCGAACCAATATTCAAAGGAGGTAAAGGTTCAGGATGGTCCATCAAACGCCTCACTCCCTCAAGACATTCATCAATATAAAGAAAGGAACGTGTCTGCTGACCATCACCCCATATCTCTATCACACTATCAGCCATTGCCACCTTTCTACAAATTGCTGCCGGCGCCTTTTCCCTACCATCATTCCAACTGCCCTCAGGTCCAAAGATATTATGAAAACGAGCAATTCTAATATCAAGATTGTAATTACGACTGAAGGCATCATACATTATTTCAGCAAACAGTTTCTCCCATCCATACACTGAATCAGGTTGAGCTGGATAAGCCGTTTCTTCCCTGCAATCAGGATTTAAAGGGTCTTTCTGGTTGAATTCCGGATATACACAGGCTGAAGAGGAAAAGAAAAGTTTCCCACAACCAACTTCAAAGGCTCTCCTCACCACATTTAGATTGATTAAGGCGGAATGGTGTATTATTGCCGCATCATTTTCCTTTGTAAATACAAACCCCGCCCCTCCCATCTCCGCCGCAAGCTGATAAACCTCATCAAAATCTCTATTAAATACCGTATCCACATTGTTCAAATATCTCAAATCCTTTATCCAGAAATCATCCGCCAAGGTACGTGAAAACTGCGGATATTTCCTATCCACGGCACGTATCCACCAGTCATATCTTTCCTTGAGCCACCTCACAAGGTTATGACCTATAAAACCCCCTGCACCTAAAACCAAAACCCTCTTCATAGAAGCCCTCCATTTTCCAAATATCTTAAAATCTTTGATTTCCAATAACCAAAATTCAATTTTGACCTATCCCATACCATCTTATCTAATCTTTCCTTCTCCTGTAAAAGAAAATCCTCCGTCACATCTTCCCATTCGTTTACATAACAGACTGGGAAATCCTTCTCCCAAAAAGAAGTGTGCTGAGTTCTTATCACTATCGGATAGGAACCAAGATATAACGTCTCCCAAAACCTATGCGTATCTACTCCATTTCCTTCAGGACAAAACACAAATACATGATTTCGAATGGAAGATAGATACTGACTTGGTTTCACATCTTTCTCACCCCCTTCAACCTTAACCCAAGGTTTATCACGAAACATATCATACAGAGGTTTTCTCTTATTGACGTTTGTCTTTATTCTGCAACACAGATATGCCAATCCATCATTGCCTTTTGGTTGTTCCAACAACCTCCTTATGATATGTAACTTATTCACCTTTGACATCCATCTTAGATTCTGAATGCCAATAGGAAGAGGCTCCAACTTCGGATGATAGACATCCACATTTTGGGAAAACCACTTCACCACATTATCAGGTATCTCATAACTTTTATCTATATTCTCATCACCATTGTGCGTAATGACCACAAACTTACCTGGCAGGTGCTTAATTATATTGAACAAGGTTTTGACGTAAAACGTGTGAGTGTAAATAATATTTATTCCAGGCAGCAGATTCGCAGGGTCAAAGGTATTGGGTAATCCATCATAATCATCGGCATGCTTATTATATGGGGAATAGGTGAAGTGTGCCAAACTCGGAAACTTTTCACCTTGAATCCAATCAACCCCACCTTCACCCCGCACAGCCCAGGACACCTCCCAATGATGTATGGCATAGGAATTCTTTCTCACATAGTCCTCATTCTTACCTACAATGGCTTCTGGTTTATTCGGTACAGGATAGAAATACTCAAAAGGTAGGATTACCACACCTGGCTTATATTCTCGTACAACCTCGAAAAAGTTTTTGGTAAAGAATTTGGAACTCGTTCCTGACAGTGTATCATGCATCACCTGATAAGGCTCAATATTGGACATGCTTTCCAAGACGTGTTTGATAATAGGATGACGAGGTACGGACAAAATCAAACCAACATAAATTTCAACGAAGGATGAAAATCCCACACAGGAGACAAACTCAAATCTCCTCAATGGTTCAAAACTCCTCAGGCATTCAAAATCCGTATCCGCATACAATCCACCAAACTCATACAACAGGTGATACCTGAGTACATCACTTTTTGGTCCATAATTACTCAGACTATAATACAGGTCCTTAAGTGGAAAATCCAACTTCTCGACATCCTCATCCGTCCAAAGTCTATACTCCCAATCTGGATGGAATTTCTTCCAAGATTCCCTCCATTCATCATATTTCTTTGGAACTTCACTACCTAACCAAATCTGATGAATTATTTTCGGAATGCGTGGTGTTCTATCCGTTCCATTTATAAAATTGCTTTGATATAATTCTTCCAGGATGTTCCACCCAACATCCTTCACGGATTTAACCCTATAACCACGGGACCTTGACATCATATTTTCAAATTCACTCATGCGTATCTTTTATAAAAAGCATCTCCCCAATTTGCCTTGGTTATAACGGTCTCCAACCTATAAAAATCAAATTGACACAAGTAATCATCAATATTAGGAAGAAGGGAACACCCCAGATAAAGCTCCTCCAAATTCACCTCGGTATAGATATAATCAAACCTCGTAATCAACTCTCCCAAACTCCTCAATACATTCAATTCAACTCCCTGAACATCCACATTGAGAAAGTTAAAATCTGCCACACTCCATTCCCTGAAAAACTCATCCAACCTCATCAACTTAACCTTTTGAGTACCTACATACTTCACATTAGGATGATACCCCTGATGCGTACCCAAAGGTAACAAGGAGGAACTCTGACCGTCATTACTTGAAATATTCAATATACCTTCCTTCAAAGTATCATGTATTCCAACGTTGAACGCCACATGACCTTCAAATCCAACAATGTTTTTCTCCAGCCTTTGGAACAAATCCTTATTAGGTTCAAACCAAACCACAGGCTTAAACCCATGACTTCTATACCAATAACGCTCCTCCCCATCATGGGCTCCCACGTGAATTACACCACGTTTCCTTTTTATATATCTATCTATTGAGGTGAGTAGCATAGTCATTAATTCTTATCCAATCCCTCGGATACCTAATCTCAGATACCTCAGGAGGGTCATCCAAATAATTCCTCGGGCAAATGACAACCTTATCAGGATTGTCATTCAACAAGGCAGCCCAATAGCTAAAAGTACTATTGGTGATTATGTTATGACTGCACCTCCTCATCAAATCCAAGCATAGGTAATCCTCCATATAGACAAAGAACAACTCCCTATCGAAGTATTCCTTTTTAAATATTTTTTTGCACCACTCCAAATCATCGCTGAAAATATATAAATTCCCCTTAGGAGCGATTGAAATTGCATCAAAATAATATGCAGCAGGCAAACTTGTATAATGCCCTGGAGGGTGCTTTAAATAATCTCCACGCCTGACATGTAGGGAAACAGATTTCGAACGTGTAATTCTTTGATAGAATTCCGCATACTCCTCGGTTATATACGTATCCTTCAACGTAAACTCCATCCTCAATTGAGGAATTAAATGCTCAAAATACATTGGATATTGCCAATATCCAATGAAATTGCAATCGGTTTTTAAATCAAGCAAGCCTGGTTCATACTTGCCTATTCTATTCTCATAGACATAAGGATTGCTTGAAATCAGCCTACCTTTCACCAAATGCTGTACATGAAACTTATCCAATCCGAAAGGACGGGGAAATTCATCCTTCTTCCTTTCCTCCGAATCATACCACGAAACATCAAAAACAACATGCCTTCCTTTGTCTAAAAGAGCCAAACCAAATGCGTATTGAAACATTTGATTACCAAGACCGCCATACACTTTAATCACATTCATAATCTAACCATTATTAGATAAAAGCTCCTTGACACTCACCTTAGGAAATTGCGTTATGGCACTATCAGGACTGGCATTTATAATCTCGACACCAAAATCCTTGGCATCCTTGGCAATTTGCTCAAATCCTCTCAAATGCCTTTCGAAAGGTAACTTTCTCAATTTATCAGGTCTGTCATAAACTCCCTTCTTATACAAATCATGCCAGTGCTGTCTCCTGTCCTCATTTAACTTCATATCAAATCCCAGAAGTATAATCCTCTTTGCACCGGTATGAACTGCCAGACTTATGGCAGCAGCTCCACTATTGGAATTCCAACTTACCAAATGAGGGTCATTTGAAATACCTCTTGGCTTTCTGGCATCCCTTCCTAGGCACTTCACCCAGACTTTATCACTACCTATATTAGAGGCACACGTCACCTTCAATCCAGGAAACTTCATCAAAAGCTCCCTGTAACGGAGAAAGAAGGAGTTATCCCCAAAGAACACGATATCAATCCAATTTCCAATCAGGAAAGCGGCATTAATACCAATAACATGCTTATCATGAATTGGTTTTAAATACTCAGAATAGGAGCTGGATGGAAGAGTACCCTCAATCACACCCTGTATCACATGCTTCGGAACACCAAATTCAACAGGTAAGGATGGTCCTCCACCAAGTATCCAGACATCCTCTCCTTCCCACATTCTTGGAACCTTCCATAGGCTCATTGCTCCAAATCATGTTTAAGCTGTTCCGCGACTTCCTTCCTTAATGCCCTGGCATTTATCACCTTGCCCTCGGAATTGACAACGTCAAACCACACCTTACTGTTACCACGTGGAACCACGTTGAACACAGGTTTGAGCTTCTTTAATTCCTCTTCATTCTGCGGTTTTTTCTCCTCGACACCAGGCACTTCATCCAATGGCACCAACACATCCAGAAATGCCTTTGGAATTTTCTTCGGGTCAGCCAAAAACACTTGACCGGGCTTGATTATCTTTCCATCCAGTCTCAATGAGCCTCCACCTATCTTTCTGTAACGTATTAATCCGTTATTATTTGTAGCACGTTCCATACTTACAAAATTTTAATTCAATAAAAGAAAATAGAAATACTTGATTAGTATTCACTTTAAATAATACTGATATTATGACAGATGCACAATACCAGTCTTACCATTCTGGTCGCTACGAATCTGAGGAACCTGAATGGTCATCACTTTATACTTCGTAATAAGTCCACCTTCGGTTGTCCATTCAACGTTCTGCAGGTCAAAACCTTTTACAAGGCGCACGACATCAGGTGTCATCTGAACCAGCAGAACATTGTCTTCTGCAAGGGTATCTATAACCTTGATTCCCTTGATACCGGAAATCTTCAGTATTCTCTCCTTGATTGTCGTACCTGGAGTGGTTGTGTCATAATCATCATCCAATACCGTCTCATAAGCCGTTGGAATGTAAAGCATCCAAGGTCCATAATGATAGGCATTGATGGAAGCCTGCTTCATCTCCAAAACATCCTGCAGAATCATAACACCTGTACATCCTGAAGCATCCCATGGAATACTGAGATTGACAAGGTTACGGTCAGGATGGTTGACGTAGCTATAAATGGTGTTACGACTTCTGCTATCTGTTTCACCATAACTGTGGGTTACATTGGTGAACAGCATATTTTCCAGTTTCTCCAACACCTTCCTTGCAGCACGTTCAACCGAGGTAACATCAAGCGGGTTACCTAAGGAACGGCTGGCTGCCAACACCCTTGCATTGATTTCATAATCAGCATGGATTATTGGGATGGGTAGGTAGTTGTACTGGAATTTTGGTCTATCACCAGGGGACCTTGTTACACCATCCATGGTAACCACTGCCTCCATGGCATCACTTACATCATGCCATTCAAGTATTGTGGTACCAAGTGGATTACCAAGATTATAAACAAGCCCATTTACAACAAGGTCATCTATTCCACCAAGGCGGTAACGGCTAACCTCCAGTATAGCCTCATCTAACTGTTTCCATTCATCACGCCTCAGTGTGGCGTTGATGTTAGGTGAGGAATATGTTCTATAACTCTCAGGTTTCCTCGGGTCACCTCCGACATACACAGTGATGCAAGGTCTGCCTTTACTATCGAAGTAAGGTCTCATTGCACCGATGTCGAAACGACCATTCTGAAGAAATCTCTGAGCAACCATTCCTTCCCCACCATTGCGTCCTAAAATATCAACATAAACATCTGCCATTTCTTTTCTCCTCCATTTAATTTAGGTTAAACAAATCTTACTTTTAGGAACTGTCTGGTCGGATAGGACTCCGATTCAGAAGCTGACAGACTGGAAAGGTCCAGAGCTTCAAGTGCCTGGGCAACAATTCTCAGCGGTTTGATGGAAACCTCGGCAGCTGCCGAACCCTCGGAAGCCTCCTGAGCCACGTGTTTTCTGAAGTAACCATCACCATTACTTTCAAGAAAATCACCAATGGCTACATTCTGCTCATCTGCCAGCTGAACATAACCAATATCACCACGACCAGGAATCCACACCTGAACCTTGTCACCGGCGGAATAGGCATCAGTTAGCCCACCACCTTGAAGCTCATCCTCAAGAGCAATCATGGGAATTGCATTCCCTCCAGCTGTGGCATGTTTCCTGATAGTACTATATCCAGGGCGTAGTTCTACCAGCATACCTGGATATATTGCCTCGTATGCCTCGTACTCCACAATGACATCCGAGTACTTCGTAATTTTAACTGTGTTGTAAGCCATCTCTTCTATCCTCCTCTTTTTTATTTGTTTTCAACTCCTACAGGATACAGTGGTTCAAAATCACTGACATTTGTCTGTATTGCTCCTCCACCTAATGGTGAATAATCAACCACTTTCTCCTTAACAACCGAACCATGAAGCCTCTTCAGAAGCTCATCATTCATGGCACTCAAAATCTCATCAGGCCACTGTTCTTTTGAAGTATTAGCCTGAATTTCACGAATCATCTCATCTCTCCTGGCTTTCAGCTCCTTCTTATAATTCTCAAGAAGAGCCTTATCTTCCTCGGAGAGAACGTTGACCTCCACGACCTTCTCCTTTTCAATGACTATTGGAGTCAGCTTGTCAAGGAGCTCCTCACTCAGTCCTTCAAGGAAAGGTCTGTCACACTCTGTCCAACGTCCATTGCTGTTGGCAATCAGAGCATCAATCTTTCCTTTTTTGTTCTCGTTCATTTTACTGTCTCCTCCATTTTTAACTTTAATTAAACCTAATTTTTCTAAAACATGAGTGACCACGCCAACCACATTTTCAACTGACCCGCCTTCAGCTGACTGGTTAGCAGTCGCCTCCTCAAAACCAGTCGTGTCTATGCCAAAATGTTTGGCTCTGGCAATTATCTTTCTCCTTGCCTTAGCCCTCTCTTCTGCACTGACACCTTTTATCTGGTTAAATCTTGCCATCGCATTTCTGACGTGAGCCTCATCGAAGATGGGCAACTTGCTCTCACTCGGAGGGTCACGCGGTATTGCATAGAACTCTTCAACGCTCATGCCGAGTTCTTTGCGTTTCTTCTCCATTGCACTCACCTGTTCATTCGCATCCATATCCTCACTATTTTGATTGACTCCTAATCCACATCCATCCGCAACGGAGCAAGCTCCTACGCAACCTGAAAGAATTGCAAGGTGGTCAGGTCTATGATTCCTGGCAATGGCTTTGTAACTCTCTCCATTGTAATCCCCTTCCACCTCCTCTTCGTCCACATAAACTCCAACACTGACTTCCAATATTTCACCTGCATAAATTCTTTCAAGTATTTCTGGAGCCACCTCACTCAATTTATTTTCATTCAACCATACCTCCGCCTTCAGCTTCTTGCCTTCAACGGTGGTATTATACACCCTACCAACCACCTGCTTATCCACCACATCAGGATAATTGGCAGATATGTATGTTCCATCCTCCTGAGGATGATTGATTACGACAGGAATGCCATTCCATGATTCAGGAAATCTGCCAAGGTCCTCTATCCTATGCAATAATGGTCCATAACTCCCATGATGCACTCCTTCAACCATCATCACCACGGGAACAATAATGGTAGCCTCTCCTTGATGCACGGTAAACCTCAAATCATAATCCCCCTGCTTGCTCCTCTGATAGGCATAATGTCTGGCAGAATTTCCCACCACACCATTAGCCTGTCTAATGGCACTGGCGGCGCATTCCTCCTCCGACCCACCTTTCTCCATACAACGCTTGAGAACAGAATTGGCAATGCGTACCCATTGTCTCTTCTGTTTTTCGGTGAGTCCTTTCTTGTGGCGGTCCACATCTTCCACAGTCCAAGGCATTTTTATCTCCTCCTCTTTTTAGTCTTCAACTATTACAGGTAATATAATACACCTACAATTCGGATGAAGTGGAATCATACTTTCCGCCTCATCCAAGGTGAAGGTTTTACCTTCCAATTTACCACATCTATCACACACTCTATCATCCCCAGCGGTTAACCATTCCGCCATAATCTTAACTCCCTCTATTCCCCATGCACGATAGGTATTAACCATAGCCAAATGATGAGCCCTTATCAGTTCAGTCCTCGCCAACATCAACGCTCTCCTTTCTGCGGGGATAAATCTCCCCAGAGTATCTGTAATTCCCAATGTGCCCATGCCGGTACCATCTATCGCAGCCACCAGCTTCCGGGCAAGTAGACGAGGTCCATCCCCATCCGCCAAACCCTGTGCAAGAACTTGACTGATTTGAGTACTCATCTGGCTTGTAATACCTTTCAGCTCCGAATACACACGTGTATATATAAAAGCCAATGTCCCCACGTGTATAGGAGCATTCATCAATGTAGCTTCTATCGTTCTCCATTCCTCCTCTGGTATTTTATATCCTGCTCTTCTTAACTCCAACTTTGCTCTCAATAATCCTCTTTTATAGGTATCAACGACAAATTTATTAAACCAAATTGTATTTCCCATCCTCACTGCCTCTTCCAAGTCCCTAACTGTTAAAATCCCATCCTGTATCTGTTTTTCAAGCCACTTTATAAACTCGTTGATTTTCTGCTCATCACGGGTAAAAGCAAAGGCTCTCCAACCGGCAGGCATTTGTGCATGCAACTGAATCTGCTCCTTGGATAACCCAAAGCAGTCATTGTCCACAATACTCCTTACAATGACATTCTTCAACACGGCAAACCTTCTCTTCACCTCACGGGCAAAGGCATTCCTTAACCTTGTGGTGTGAGTAGGGTCATACCTTGAAACACTTTGATATGTACTAATCTTTACCGTTTCCACTTATCTTACTCAATAATTCAACTTCCTCTTCAGTTGGTGCTTCAATACGCTCCTCATTCACCTCCTTTTCACGCATCTGATGTATAAGCTCAATCTGGTCCTGCGTAAATCCAAGGCAGAACTCAAGGAATGCATCAACAGGAACAACATCCTGTTCACTTATATTATAAGTATATTCACGTATTGCACCAGCACGCTTCATACCTATCTCCACACGAGCCATCTCACTCTGAGCATACGGGTCAGCCCACTTAACCGTATATGTTCCTGTAACAGGTTTGGGTAACACTCCATATTCAATACATTTATCAACAAATGGTCTCACTATTGCCACCTCAGCAAACTCCTCTCTTCTGGACTGTATATATGAAAGCCACTGTATCCAGTCCTGTGAACTCGCCAACTCCCCACGTTCACTACCAACAAGTATCCTTATTGGAATGGACGTTACGGCAGAAATCATTTTCAATATTGAATCAACATGAGAAGAGGGGTCAGCAATCTGCTGCTCCAATGCGGATATCTCAATACCCTCATTAACCAAAAACCTCCTCAGGTTATGCTCAAATTCATCTATCTGGTCTTTCAGTTCCTCCTCCGCTTCCCGTGTCATTTGATAATCCTTATCCACCTTACCTTGATAACCAGGACGGGCACCACGCCAAAACATTTCTGCATCACCACCTACAACCTTCTCAAGGTCCATCAACCTATTATAAATAGCCTCAAGCCTTGGAATGCCATAAATCTCACTTTCCAGAGGGTCTTCCACCACATGAATCACTCGTGAATGATGCACCTTGATTACGCTGCTTACATTGGAGTAAACATCATGAACTGTTATATCATATATCTCAGGTAATCCATATCTTGGATTTTTGGTATCCGAAACAAATTTAGATATTTTTGCAGACTCACTACCAAAAGGTTTGACATAATTCAAGGATAATTTGCCACCACGCACAGGATTGATAAAATCCTCCTGGCGAGACACATCACTCAATCCAAGCAATATAACACCATATTTTCCTAAACCTGTCAACCTGTCACATCTTGCAAACTTTGTTTTCAATCCCAATTTCTTATCAAGCTCCCTCCACGCCTTTTCAAGTGGAGTATCCTCCTTCTCACCAGATTCCAAAATCTCCAGTGGACCTTGCCATGTAGCCTTCACCGGACGGTCAATAACTGCTTTAGCCACATCCTGACGTAAGTAACGACCAAGAAACTCGGCAAACGTAATCTCAGTTTCAGGATATCCTAATGCCCGATACAAATTCCTATCCATACCATATTGGTAACCCATTCTGGCTGCCAATGCGGCTCTTGACACAAGTTCGGAAAGCACATGAAGGCGTGATGCATTTAAACCACTCTCCTTCTTTTCCCCCTTATTATTTGGCATTCTCATCATGTTTACCTTTCTTTAACCATTTTTCAATACCCTCCTCATCAAATACTACCCATAGAAACACCAGGAGTAGAACAAATACCAATGCAGCATTTATAACCCCCACTATTTGAAGTATCACCTTCCATATTACATCTCTCTCAAATTTATTAAATCCAATATATGTCCTATCTGTTCTCGGACAACATCACGCTGTTCTTCCGACAGCACAGTAGTTTCTCTAAAACCAATACCAAGAAATCCTTCCTCAATACCATTCCTCTGCCTAATCAGGAACAAATATAAGGCTTTGAAACCATATTTCCTCATATCATCACGTAAATTCAAATCAACACAATCTTCAATATCTGACACGCAAAATATTTCCTGTGCGATTAATCCCTCAAAAGCTATGCAATATCTGGAATTCATCGTTCCTACAAAAATATCCATCATAGGCTTATCACCCCCACCGGCAGTCTCATGCGTTATTGTAAATTTTTTCATTCTCAAACCATTTGCAAATATCCCTCCATCGTGATATCGGCCTATGAAAACTTTTAAAGCATATAATTCATATTTCAGTCTTATAATAATTCGATATATCTCGGCATCACAATATATTTCACGTTTTAATGGAACTTCAAGTGGCTGAACGGTTTTTAAAATAGGTGAATTGAGAAATTTCTGGGCTATACGGTAAAGTACCAACAGAGCCACCAAAACAATTAAACCAAAAACTATCTGTGTTATCGCTGTTACCATAATCGTCTTACTTTAATTCTTGCTGAATCAATAAATTGTTTTCTAAGTATGCTGTCCCTTTCAAATTTTTTTTTAATTGTTCATCAATTCGATTCATATACTCAATTAAAACATCATATTTTTTATCTTGCTGAAGATGTTTACGATAACTTTCATCGAGAGCATTAATTATTGTTGACTGTTTGTCCACCACCTGCTTAATATCTTCCACCGTTTGTTTTGTCCCCCGTATCTCAAAGATGATTATGGAATCGTTACGGCTCATCGTTGAAAGAGTGCTTTTAACTTGCTGAATTTCAGTCTTAACCTCTTTCACCTGATTTTCCTGATGAGACTTCCATTCGGCAATACCCCAAGCCGTGCCTCCAATCACGCTAACCGCTCCGGTGATTGATAAGAAAATTTTTATATTATCTATTATGTATTGAAATATCTTTTTCATGTCAACCATACTATACTTATCAACAATGCTATAAACTTAAACATCCATAAAAAATGTTCTTTTGGAAATTTTGTCCACTCAAAAAACTTCTGACAAAGTATATCGTAAATTTTTGTTGAGCCAATATAAAACAAGGGAAGCTTTGCCGTGATATTAAAAACAAAGTCAAAAATTGCAAATCTCAATAAAACATAACCACCAAAAATATAAAACAACCCGTCATTCTTTAAACTCAAAACCCATCCAGCCATAAACAACGATAACAGAACTATTGTTAAGGCACGATTGAAAAACTCAATAACACCTGAAAGAATGTCCTTGCCTCTTAATTTTAAAGCCTCATAAACGGCTTCCGTTACAATCAAAAACAAAAATACACCAAGTATCATTTTTTAATCACTTTTTCATCCGACAATCTAAACACATCCGCCACTGTTTCTGTCCATTTAACCTTATCTGTAGGATAGTTTGACAGTGTAACATTATCAACAATGAGTTTTTTCAAATCATCCTTCAGCAACTTGTCACTATATGTCACACTCATCTTGTCAAGCCAATCTTTATAACACGACACACATTCAACATCTACACGCTTCTGGATGAGTGCTTCTTCAATCACCTGCTTGTTTTTCAGGTATTCTTCCTCGCTGTTGAAGACCTTACAGTAATACCCATTTTCAGGATAATATGTTATTGTCTTGTCCTCAACTTGTGCTTCTTCAGGTGTTGCCCCGAATACTATCTCACTATCTGTATATACAATAATCCATCTCATATTACAGTCCTCCCACTACGTTAATTGTTGCCCAATGATTAGGTGATACACTACAACTGTCGTTGATTAGTTCATAAGCCGCATTCTTTCCGGTTGTCGGCGGACATTGTG
>Ga0208198_1001467_pt1 | contig 20546 bp, 20 predicted proteins | sample AD_JPNTR2_MetaG_FD_184446 | JGI IMG/M metagenome (GOLD analysis project Ga0208198, IMG submission 184446) | Active sludge microbial communities of municipal wastewater-treating anaerobic digesters from Japan - AD_JPNTR2_MetaG (SPAdes) (version 2) | ecosystem: Engineered > Bioreactor > Anaerobic...
CTCCTTGCGTGCTTCACCCATTGGATTCTCCAGGTTTCAGCGGCTTGAGCTTCGTTTGCGCCTGTATTCACGGGGGAAATCGTCACCTCAGTATACGCCGCCGCAAGTGTCATCTGGGAAATTCGGGTTCAGGTGGAGTTTCCGCGCCAGCCCCACACCTTCCTGTACGAGCCGGACAGCGAGGCAACCAAGTGGCCCGCCGAGCAAGTCATCCGCTTGGCGGTGGCAAACCGCAAGGTCTTCGGCGGCAATAGGAGAAGCGCCAGGCCTCACGCCCAGGATATTCCGGCGGGCAGCTTCACCACATGTGCTCAGCATGCCCGCGATGTCTTGGCCTTCCTGGCAAACATAGTTCGCCTGTCCCTGATCCCAACACTCCATTTCTCAGGCAATTACCGCCGGTTCCTGCCGATTGACCTGCTGGATCCGCTAACAGCTCGTGGCAGAAGACCTGTTCACAGCCTCTCGCAGATCTCGCGCCGCGCGAAGCTGGAAGCTGACAGCCCCGTCATTGTGGCGTCCGGCCATCTTGGCACCGCGACGCTCATCATCCGACGAATATCCGTCTGGAGGCAATCCTGAGGCTTCGAAAAATACCTTTTTCATTCGCCACTGTCAATCACAAGTTAAATACAACATAACTATCCTCGCACAATATAGCAAGTAGAATCCGTTTCAGGATCTCTTGCCGAAAACTTGCGCCAGCAGCGCACTTATGTAAACTCGGCCGGCGAATCCGATGAAAGGACACGCCATGGCCAAGAAGGGGCTCACGGTTGCTTGATTCCTTCTCGTTTCAGTTTTGACGTCCCTTCCAGATCGAAGCCGGTACGTTTCTTGAGATACATGTGGTAAATCTATGGTAGCGCGTGGGCCTGGCCAGGCTGGACTCGTGAGACATCTGATAGGATTGCTCGTCGCTGCGGGCGGCAGCCCGCTTGCCGGTTATTTGGGCGGCATGGGGGCAATGGGGTCCCATACGCATGTCAAGTGGCCAATCCTAGCGGGGTTCCGGTGGGAACGCTCAGTTCTCTGACGGCTCCCAATCGGCAAGTTCTCATTGCCTTCTGTGAGGGCATCTCGCAGTCGTTGCGGCAGTGCTCGAGATGGCTCGGGTCCAGTTCCAGAGTGGACACTGGCCGATCACCGACGAATTCACCATCGCCATGTACGGCGCCGAAACGCAAGCCATCATGCGAGTCGCAGTCATATATGGTATCTCCATCGTTATCCCGTATCTGGTTGCCGCAGCCTTGATCGCTCTGGCCAACCAGCCCAGCCTGCGAACGGACAGGGCCCCGGCCCACCGCCTGTCCACCCCACCTGGCTGCTTCTGAATTTCAGGGCTTCCGAAACAAATACATCCCCCAGCCCATGCAGTTACGGCCCCAGCGGAGATAGGCGTCGCGACTCCTGCGGGTGCTGCGCAACAGGGCCTCCACGTCGGGATCGTCCGGATGGTCGGCCGCATAGCGCTCCGCCGCCTGCCATTGGAGCCCCTCGTAACGGTCCCAATCGTCCGGGCTGGCCACCAGCGTATAGAGCAGCGCCAGCCCCACCTCCTCGCCGATGGCCACGTTGTCGGCATGGGAACCACACAGGTCGGAACCGCAACCCGTGAGCTTGAGGTATTCCGGGTCCGGGTCGCGCATCCAGAACGGCTCGCCGACCAGCACCAGGCCGCCGGGCCGGGTCATCTTCATCAGGGCCTGCAGCGTGCCCCTGTGATTCTGGAACACCCACGAGGCGCCGATGCAGGCGGCCAGGTCCAGACTCTCGGGCGCATTCGGCTGGTACTGGCCGCCGTCCATGTGCAGCAACTCGATGCGGTCGGCCAGGCCCCGGCTATCCACGTTCCGGCGGGCGGCCTCGATGGTATAGGGGGACAGGTCGATGCCCGTGGCCTTCACGTTATAGGCCTCGGCCACGAAGCAGAGGAACTCGGCCTTCCCGCAGGCTATATCCAGGACCCGACCGCCCTCCGGCAGCCGCAGAAGACGCACACACTCCCGGATCTTCTCCAGGCTCAAGGGGTTCATGACCGTGTGGTCCGTGTGGGTGATGCCGAAGTACTTCCACATGTCCATGCCCAGATCCATGGTCGGGTCCTTTCTATCAGTGCAAACGCGTGTACCGTCGGTATTTCTTCACCCACTGCGGGCGACCGCTTCCGGCCAGCGCCCCCAGAGTTCGAAATCGCTCCGGGCTCCGGTGCGAACAGGCCTGTCAGCCGTTCGATCGCTGTCAGTCAGGCCGGGTTGCCAAATCCCGCCGGCCGTCCTGGGCCATCCGCTTGATCGTGGCGGGGGGCAGCGCGTGCCCGAAGAGTTGCACGTCACGAATCTCGCCGCGGAAATGGTCGTGCGGGCCGAAGCCAATCCGGAGCGGCTGCTCGACCGATACGTCGATCGGGCGATCCACTGCGGGCGACTCACTGACCAGTTCACCATCGACGTACAGTTCCAGCCTGCCTCCGCGACGCACGCCGGCCAGGTGCCGCCAGCCGGGCTTGAGCTCATGGTCGTAGGTGACGCACTGACCCGCGCCGATCGAGTAGACATGTCCTGACGGCAGCGTGCCGCAGTACAGCCTGCCTTTGTACACCGCCATGGACCATGCCCGCCGGTACAGGACGTCGGGGGTCCAGTCGAGCCGCCCGATGTTGGTCCACGACGTCCCGCCGTCATAGCGGTAGACCTGCGCCAGCGGCAGCGTGCCGGCGTAGAGCTGGCCGTTGTACACGGAAACGCCCATGACTTCGGTCTCATCCCCCAGGCGGCCGCGGTTTGTCCACTGGTCATCCGGGCCGAGCTGAAAAACGCTGCCGGTCGGCCACGTGGTCACGTGGAGCCGGCCTTCGTAGACGATGAACCCGTAGGTCTGGGTCACGTCGGGAATGGCCGGCAGATCGGTCCATTTGCCGTCGGGCCCATATCGGCAAACGGTGGCGTCGTCGTAGGACGTGGCATACAGGTGGCCGTTGTAGACGCTCAGCGTCTCGACGCGCCGCCCCGGGTTGCCGCAGTACTTCCATTCCCGGCCGCCGACGTATTGGTACAGGCCGAACCCCTCCCGGTTGATCGTACTGGCGTACAACCGGCCACGGTACACGGCCAGGCTGTGCACGTTCACCGCGGCTCCGGTGACCGGGTTTTCCAGCCGTCCGCAATCCACCCATTCGCGCCCGCCGGCGTAACGGAACACCCGGCCACCCGGCGTATCGTTGGGCGACTCAGGCAGCGCGGAACCCTTGGCCAGATACCTGGCCGTACCGGCATACAGCGCCCCGTCGAAGCTGGCCAGACAGAACACCGCGTTGGACCGGTCGGGACTCCCGCAGTCCACCCATTCCGTTCCGCCCGCATAGCGCCAGACGCCACCGGCGGCGTCCGCTGCCCATTCGAAGGTGCCGGCGTAAAGGCCTCCCTCATGCACGGTCAGGGCGCAGACGAACTGATTGGTGCCGGGACGGCCGCAATCGGTCCATGCCTTTTCGAGACGGTTGTTGTCGATGCCGAAGGTTATGTTCCGGTAGTTGGACTGGCCGGAGGTGACCCCAGCGTAGTTCATCGTGCTCATGACGAAGCCCTTGCGCAGGGCGGGGTCATACATGGTGACAATATCCCCCAGCACGTCGTCCAGCTCGCGAGGGGTATGGATCCAGACGCTGACCGAGAAGTCTTGGGTTCCGAGGGCCAGCGAGGAGGCGGACGGGACTTCGAGGTAATCATCCCGTCCATCGAACCGGGCGGCTTTGAATGATCCCGTCGAAGGGGCCACACCAAAGGTCACCCCGTGAGTCACGCCGTGATGGCCCCTGCCGGATGAGTCCCGGCCGTCTTCGCTGAGCGGCCACCACCCGAGGAGCCCTCCTTGCGCCGCACCATCGGCCCCCGGCTCCAGCGCGGCGAGCAGATGGGCGCAGCCCACCACCAGACCCTCGACAAACACGCCGTCACCCCATCCCGTGGCCCGGTCGCGCAGATAATCCATCAGCTTCCCGCGAACGGCAGGGCTGTGTCGCGCCAGGCGCGCCCAGAAGAAGGGCGCGTCCTTGTATCGGTTCGCCCCGCGTCCGGCCAGGTCGTCGGCCACCTTATCCGGACCCAGCAGGACCCGGCTCAGGAACGTCTTTTCCAGTTTGCTGATCAGTCCCGCCGGGGCGAGATTGTGTTCCACACACTGGATCATGAAATCGGCGTTGATCGATGCGTGGGAGACATCCTCGTAACCTTCGCCGGCGTTCTCCAATGGTGGCCAATAAGCCCAGACCATGGCGCCGTCGGGCATGTGGCGGGCGCGGTTGAGGGTGAAGCCGAGCAGACGCTCGGCACGCTGGCGATAGCGTGCCGCACCCGTGGCGCGATGCAGCCACAGGCAGGCACGGCCCACCGTATTCTGCTGGTTGATGGGCAAGACCTGCTTCAGCGAATAGCCGTATAGATAACCTTCATCCGGACCCGGCCCGTCGCGGTATTGGTCCTCATGGGCGGCAATGGCCTCGACCGCGGCTTCGAGCACCCGATCCGCGGCCGGTCCGAACTGCTTACGCAGACTCTCATCCCCCTTCACGACGACCGCAAACTGGGCCATCGGCGCGGTAATCATGCCGGTGTGGACCGCCCACACATAGTGCTTCCCGTCGGTGTACTTTCTGGAACCCCAGGCCGGGAGTATCCGGCCGCGAATCTCATCGCGCAGACCTCGCTTATCATCGCGGGCGGCGATGATTTCGTCGGCCACTTCCAGAAACTGCTGGGCATACCACGGCTCGCGCGTGGCCTGAAGCATCTCCACCAGGCCTTCGAGTATATAGGCGTGGCCCCAGGCAATCGTCCCCTGCTCGTTGGTTAGCGGCCGGGGGCTGGCGGCCTTGGCCCGCTGCAACTTCTCCTGGAAGCGAGCCCGGAGCCAGACCTGTTCCTCTGCTGCGGCCGGACGGCTCGCCGGACTGGTTGCGGGGGGTTCAGTTAAGACGGCAGGACGCGTCTGGGCGGACGCGACGGCGGTCGCCAGGCCGGGAAGCCAGGCGACCGTGGTCAGGATCAGCCCTCCCTTCAGGAGTCGCAATGAACGCTCAACGCCCGCTGTCGATGCAATCCGCTTCATAAAAGCCCTCGCCGAAGAATCAAGAACCGCCTGTCTGAAGAGCCTTCATCATAAGCTATTTCGCAGGTCGTGCCTACACGCCACCCGGCGACACTCACGACCTTCACAGATTCGCAGTACCAAGCACACTTGGTGCGATCAGACGACGTTTGATTCTCTAATCGGGTAATGACGGGCCAAGTGGCCGGCTGAAGCCGACCTACAGGCGATCGTCGGTGGGTGGCCCACCTCTTCAGAGGTGGGTTCACGATTTGGACAACCGATGAGGAGACAGATGGCATCAACCGCAAGCCCGACTGAAGCCGGCTGAATCAGACAGAATAAGACAAGGGCATTGCGAGCACCACAGACCGCCACCTTCAGGTGGACACGCGCCCCGGCCGGGGCGGGAACTTGTGCGCCGGGCACTGGCAACCACCAGTTCCGCTTCGCTGCACTGGTGGCTACTCTCACCTGGCCTCTTCCGGGGCAACTGGCGACTACCTGAGCGACAAACACATCTCCAGCCTCAGGGGCAGCGGTCAGCGGGCGCGCGATAGTCTGGAAGGTGAGAGCCGATCACTGAAACACCCCATCACGCCCGATTCCTGTGCACTTGGCGCCCTGCAATCGTCCCCCACGCTCCATCTCTCCATCTCTCCATCTCCCCTTCCCCATGTCCCCTTGTCCCCGTGTCTCCGTGTCTCCGTGTCACCCTATCCCTCATCTCTCATACTCTCCATCTCTCACACTTCCCCTTCCCAGCACTCCGTGCCCTGATGAGGCGGGCAGGATGCCCGCCCCCCGACAGCGGCGTCCGCGACAGATTCGATTCAGTCAGGTGGAAGCAGGAGTGGAGCTACCGCAGCCCCCCCGCATCCACGTAATCGCGGTCATTCATTCTGAGCCGTATAGGCGTACAGCTCACGTTCCAGCAGACGCCAGGCCGCTATGGGAACCCCCTCTTCCGGGGCCGGGCCCTCCAGCGCTCTCAGGACCGGCCCCACCTCCTCAATACCGTGGCGCTCGCGCAACCCGCCCAGGACGTAATGGGACCGCTTGCGCAGCCACAGCGAATCGCTCCGCTCCATCAGGGCCTCCAGCAAGGGGCGCAAAGCGTCCCGCCCCACGGCGACCAGCGCCTCGCCGGCCACCCAGCGGACGTCATGGTCGTCATCCTCCAGGGCCCGGACCAATGCGGCCGCCGACCTGGGATCGGCAATTTCGGCCAGCGTCTTGGCCGCCTCCCAACGCTCCAGGCGGACAGGACTCGAAAGCATCCGCACCAGCATAGGCACGGCAGGACCATTCACGACTACGAGCTTCCTTCTGGCCCGCAGGCGCTCGGCGGGATGGGTGTCGCCCAGGGTAGCCAGCAGCGGCCGAAGAGAATCCAGCTCTTCATCGCTCGATGATTTCATTTGAGTATCTCCCTCTGTGTGACCGGATCGACCCTGCACACAACACGGCAGACCGCCAGTCACGAGAATTCACCCCCGGTCAGGAAGAGCGGTTCAGGCATTGGGAGATGATTCACATCCTGGCACCTTCTCAAATTCCCGCTGCCTTGAGCCGGCCGCACCAAGGCGATGCCGGCCCGAACCATGATTCCACTGCCGCTCAGCCAGCCAGAACCCCGCGGCCAGCTCTCCCATTGCCAGCAGGCGTGTCAATCGCGGCCGTTGAATGAAGAAATCGATCATCTTTTGCCAGATCGGCGGCCCCTGGCGCCAGAGCAGACAATGCTCCCGTGGAGCCATCGTCCCCAGCACTCCGTCGCCAACCATCAGCATGCCGAACAGTTCTTTGAGTCTGCCAGTCATGATTAGGCCCCCCACAGATCTCGCCGCTTTGTCGACCCCTGAATGATGTCATGTTCCCGGTCGAGGAATTCTCCCACAATGCGGACTTCGTCGTTCGGAAGAACCACGCGGCGCCTCTATTTGTATTTTAGGTACATTTTACTCCGGAATGTCCCGACTGGTTGGGCGTTTCTCCGCGGTCTATAGTGGTGTTGTTGAGAAAGGAGCGGAGTTGGTCATGGCAGGTCGGAATGAACCATCACAGCGGCACAACGATATCTCCATCCCTCCTGAATTCACCGAGCTGATCGAGCTGCGGTCCATGGCGATAGCTCGCAAGCTGGGATATCCCGGGAGGGCCCGGTTCGTCATCTTCGGCTATGCCGAAAGAGGCGGAGAGGTATTCTGGAAAGATGGTCAAACCAGCGGCTTTGGCCTGGGCCATTGGCAATTTCTCCTGGAGAAGATCGAGCCGCTGGCCAGCCGGTATGGGGCCGAGCTCGGCGGTGAAGGCAAGACGGCCACTCACGTCCTGGTGGTGGATCGGGTGCGAAGGCTGACCTACGTGACCTGCCGGGACTGTGCGGCATCGTTTCTGGCCCGAATTCACGGCCGGCCTCTGCCCGCACGCAAGTGCCTGTGCGACAGTGGAGCACAGGCCGGCCCGGCCTTGCGGGAGAGAGGATGAACACCGCGCCCCTGGCAACAGGTGGCTGCGTCCGGCTGCCGGACGGCCGTCTTGGCCGTGTGCGGACGGTTCGGGGGGAGGGCGTTCGCGTGCGCGTCCGCCGCCTTGCCGGCAACACCCATCAATTCCTGGAGTTTCCGCGCTTGCCGGAGCATCATTCCTTGTAGGTCTGCACCCGCCCCCACAGGCTCTTGGTGCCCCAGATCCCCGCGCGCAGGCACTGGAGCTGGACGATCTGGCTGTGATCGACGAACAGGTTGACCTCCGGGCCGTAATTCTTGACGTACCAGGCGAATACCTCCGGATCGGCGGCCTCGAACATGACCTTCTCCAGCCCCAGCGCATCCGCGATCCGGGCCGGCACGTCCGTGCGCCACACTTTGACGTTCTCGGTAATGCCCTCCGACTCGATCATGATCATGTAGGCGCCGGCTTCGAGAAAGCGCCGGGCCAGGCTGATGGCCCGCGCGGGGTCGGAAGTCCCCTCCATCTCCAGTTCCACCGCCGTCGTCGCGCCCCCGGCCCCGAACTGAATGCCGACCTCGGGCTTGGGCTTGAGCCCGGCCCGCTGGACCTTCTCGATCAGCCGGAGCCAGTCGTCGGCGGGAAGGGTGATAAACCCGCTGGAGATCTCGATGATGTCGAAACCCAGTTCCCTGCATTCCTGGATGTACTGCTCCACGGCCGCCGGACCTTGCGTCAGCACGTACTCGATGAAGCCTCCGGTCGAGACCAGCACCTCGTGCCGATGACAGAGGTCGATGAGTTCCCGGATGGCCTCGCGGGGCATCAGGCTGAACGAACCGCCGGCGAACTTGAGCGCATCGACGTACCTGCCCATGGTTTCCAGCACGTCCTGCAGGTAGCGTTTGCCCATCACCGAGTAATAAGGCCCGCGGATTTCCGTGATGCCGACGGCACGGGGCTTGGTCGGCAGGTCGTTGATCTTGAGAAAAGCAAAGGCCCGGTCCGGCGCTGATTGGGTGGATGGGGGCATGGGATGATCCTTCTTACCGCGCAAGTGCTTCGACTAACGGACGCTCGTCCCGGCTCACCGGTGTGCGCACCTTCGCGAGCAGACCCATGAGTTCCGTGACCGGCGTCTTCTCCAGGTTCGCAACCATCTCCACGATGCGTTGCCGCAAACCCGCATCGGTATACGGGTCGCTGAGCCGCTCGAATTTTCGTACCACCGTCTCCCAGGGCATCGGGTTGCTGAGGAACCCTTCGTAGTCGCGCTGTTCCCGGCTGAAGCGCCGGCCGTCGCGCAACGTGACCGTGATCCGGCACGGCATCTCTCTGGGGAACCGTCCGCTGTACTCCGGCCAAGGCCGCACGACCACTGTTCGCAGCAACGCCTGCACGTCCGGACGCTCGACGCGCTCGCGGCGATATTGTTCCGGCATGACCTCCCTGTCGAGGATAGCCACCGCGATCAGGTAGGGCAGGCTGTGGTCGGCCTGCTCCTTGGTGCGAACGACGCGCTTATTGCCCTCCTCGCCGCCGCCGATGATGTGATAGGCCACGTCGAAAATATCCACTTCGATCCGGGCGACGTCCTCGGCCTCGAACGGATGCTCCCGGCGGAGGTTGAAAACGGCCTCCAGCGCCGACTGCGAATGCACCTCCGCGTTGTACTCTTTCAGGATGGTCTGTCTGACGCGCTCGAGATCCTCGTGGCTCCAGTCGATCTCGAACCGTCCGGCGATCGTGTCCATGAACCCTTTGTTACCCTCGAAGACCTCGGGTGGGCCGGTGATGCCGCGCATAGCCAGGAAAGCGGCATGGGTGCACCCGAAGGCCAGATTGGGATAGGCCAGCCCTTTCCAGTGCGAGAGCGCACCGGTCCGAGTCACGCGCAGGGCATTGAACGCCGTGCCGCTGATGGCCAGGGCGTTGGCCGTACGAGCTACGTCGAGACCCAGAAGCCTGGAGACTCCGGCCGCCACCGCGTACGCGCCCTGGGTGGTATGATCGAAACCCCTGGCCCGCACAGGAGCCACGTCGCTCAGCCGACATTGCACCTGATAGGAGATAGCCAGAGCAGTCAGCAGGTCCTCGCCGCTACGGTCCGCATATTCGGCCGCCGCCAGCAGGGCCCCCAGATTGTCGCTGGGATGACACGTTTCATAGGGGGCCAGGTAACTGTCGTTGAAATCCAGGTAGCGTACCAGGGCGCTGTTGTAGAACGCGGCCCGGTCAGGAGCGGTCCGGCCGCCACCGATGAGCGTACACAGGCCGGCGCCGCCAAAATCCTCGATCTGCGCCCGGACCAGACGGATCGGGGGCCCGGCAACCGCACCGATCGCACAGCCCAGCGAGTCGAGTACGCGGATCTTGAGCTGCTCGCGGGCGGCGACCGAGATGTGATCGAAAGAGGCTTCTGCGACGAACCTGGCCAGTTGCTCAGCCTGGGTCACGGCTGATCTCCCGTTGGTTATCCGCTGGCCGGAGGTTTCCGGCCGCCAGCCAATTCTATTCGCTGCACCTGCTCAACCGGGCGGGCACCTTCGTGCGCGCCGGCTTATATGTAGCCGCGATTGAGCTGAGCGATGAAATCCAGGCTGATGTCCCTGGGGCAGTAGTTTCGGCATCGATTGAGCCCGAAGCGCAGCCGATTGAACCTGAAGCGCATGAGCCCGAAGCGCCAGCGAGGGCCGGCGAAGCCCACTCAGCAGTCCCTCCCTGGCGCTCATTGATATCCGGCCAACTTCCTCGCGGCTTGCGAGGATCTCTGCAATTTGAGACTGAAATCTAGAATCCGCAATGGGCTGCGGGCGAAGCCCGCCCTGAGGGTTCAATTGGCGGCCCTTCGGGCTCCCCGAGAGCAACCCTAGCCGAACTACTCTCAACATGAGCATCGCTCATCACCGGCCATAGGGGGTTCAGCGTCAGCTTTCCTCTGAGTCTGTATTTCCGACCACGGAAAGTAGACGATGGAGGGAAAATCTGACACACCCAATTTCCAAACAGCTGCTTAAGTCGATCTTCATTCCCAACACGACTCACGCGTTGGTACGTCACGCTATGAATAACTCTTATAGAACGCTTCTGCCGTGAACTTGACGAACTCTTCAGTCTTCTGCGGACTTCGACTGATCACCTGCCATGGCTCGAGCCTTGCGATCTCTGTCTGCAAGTCCTTTGCAGTCTTCGCGCTGCAGCCCAAGATGTCCTGAATGGACCGAGCGGTAACCCCTTCGCACTGAAAGACAAAGGCGAACTCAAGCAATTCCTGGAAGTTGAAGAAGTCCTGCTGGTAGTCGTTCGGGGACTGGCTGGCGAAGAACACGACGATGCCCTTGGACCGACCTTCCCGGATGATGCGCTGAAGGAAGATGTTCTTCTGGCCGAGGTAGTTGTGGGCCTCGTCAATCACTAGGATCATCCGTATGGTCCGACGTCCTTCCGTCACCGGGCTATCCGGCATCGTGGACATCTCTTTGTAAAGCCGCTCAATAACCAGATATGCGACCAATTCCCTGAGAACCGGCATCGCATGCACATCAATCAGCATTGTGCGACTTGACAGACGATCCAACGGCGGCGAATCACTACCGTGTTTCCAGAAGAGGTCGAACGTCGCGAGGTCCCTGAGTACCTCGATCAAGCTATCGTCCTTCTTGTTGTCCTCCTCGTACATCGCGGACGCAATTTCTAGGACATCATGGAAGTCTGGATACGGCAGGGCCGAATCAGCTCGCTTAGCATAGGCTGCTCGAAGGGCCTCTGTCAGTGCGCCCTTCTGGACGACCCCCAGCTTGCTGTTGATCGATGCGAAGCTCTCTGCCTTCTCGCGGCATGAGACGTTGATCGCCTGCTCGTCATATCGAGGCAAAATGAATGGATTGATGGGTAGGTTCTGCCCGCCCTGGAGCAGTCTATACGGCACGACCTTGGCCGCCTCCAGGAAACGTGCGTTGTCCTGAACGTCACCCTTGTAGTCGAAATAGATGAAGTTCGTCTGGAAATCGGATTGCACACGAATATCGGTTAGAATCTTCAGCAGGAACTGCGTCTTGCCGACGCCAGGCTTGCCCATGATGGCAAGGTGCGAGTTCGCATGGACCAGCGTATTGTTGAGCTCGATGACCAGGTCCTGCTTCTGCAGGAGCGTACGGCCGATGAAGATGTCCAGATTGCGGCCAAGCCCTTCACGACGGCCAGAGAACTGCACCTCGGACACAAGACGGCGCAGCAGGCCGTCCGCGCTCCGTCCGCATTCCTGAAACATTTGGCCGAGCAGCTTAGCGCCGTTGTCGATGTGGTTCTTCACAATCGACCGGTTCGAGAAAAATTCGTCCTCGCCAAGTTCCGATTTGCGGTAGACATTCGCGATCAAAGTGCGGATGAAGACCTCATCCTCGCCGACGAACGTTGGGCGCTTCATTTCGCCGCCGGTGAAGTTGAAGCTCGGCTCGACCGATGCGCCGTCGCGGACAAGGGATAGTGTGAAGGCGATCTTCGCGAGCGTGACCTTTTCGAGCTTCGTCTCGAAGCGAAGGGCGCTAAGGACTTCGTCTGCGTCGCTGGATGTATAGAGTCTGTCTGCCATCGGTCAGTTCTCCCAGAAGTACCCGGGGCGGAACGTTGTCAATTCCTGTCGCTGGTCGAACTCCAGTCTCCCGGCTCCACTGAGGTGAGGCTTCAGCGAACGGTAGTAGTTGTTATCGATCTCCGTGTCCGTGGACAGGATGATGACCTGCTCTCCGGCGTTCGGAAAGTAGTTGTTCACGATGTTGTCGCGATGCGTGCTATCCAGCCGCGATAACGGCGTATCGATGATGATGGGCAGCTTCAGTTCGCTCGTCTGCGCCAGGCCCCACAGCAGCGACACCGCGAACACTTCCTTCTCGCCAGCCGACAGACCTGACTTGCGAATCTCGTGGCCGTTGCGATCGGTGATCCTGATCTCGTAGGTCTTGTCGTCGATGACAATATCCTTGATCAGCCCGCTGCGGCTCGACAGCAACCGGTACATCTCGAAGGTACGCTCCTGAAGCAGATGCACCTTGTTCTTGCGCAGTCGCACCACGAACTGGTTGAGGACGCCCGCAATGGAGTCGCACTCGTTGATGAAGTCAGCCTTCTCCTTGGACACGTTGTGCTTCTCGTAGAGCTTCTCGATCTCGACCTCGATGTCAGTGATGCGTTTCTCGAGGGTGAGAATGTCTTCCTCGATCAGCCGCAACTGCTCGGTCTTGCGGCCGATCTGGATCGAGCAGCTTTCCATTTCGGACTGAAGCTGCTCGAATAGCTCACGCTCAGACTCGGTGAGGCTGGTTACCTGTGTGGCGGTTTCAAGCTGCCGGATTTGGCCTTCCAGTTGCTTCGCTTCATCGAGCAACGGCTGCAGGAGGAAGATGTCGCTATGCTCGAGGGCTTCGATCTTGTTCAGAACCCTGGCCGCGTCCCGGTCAGACAGGTCGAGCACCTTGGTGACGTTCGCACGGCTATCGCCTTCCTTGAGCAGCCGGTAGATGCGTCGCTCCAACTCAGCCATGCGTTCATCGGACAGTTTCTCTTTGTAGATCGGCTCCGGTTCCTCGACCACCCGCACGATGCGCTTTGCCAGTTCCGCTGCGTGCTGCTTTATGGCTTCGCCACTGGCCGACTCGCGCTCTAGGTCGATCTGTCGCCGAATGTCGTCGAACATCTGACCCGCCAGGCTGAACGGCAGTGCCTTCTCGCACAGCGTCCTGATCTCGCTTTCCACCTGCGCCAGCCGCGTGGACGCCTGAATACGCTTCTTCTCCTGCTCCCGCATGGCCTCGCGAGATTCGGGAGCGACGTTGAATGCCGACTCAAATCGTTTCTTCGTGTCGGCGAACTGCGTCTTGAAATCTGCAAGCTCGGTGGCGACGGCGTCGCGTTCCTGGTTCTTGCGGGCCAGCTTGCTTTTCTCTCGCTTCAACTCGCTCTGCTTGAACTCTAGGTCCTCGTCGGAGATTTCCACGAAGCCCTTCCGCTCTTCCTGCTTGATGTAGAGGATGTCACTGGCCAGGCGGTTTATGTACTGGATGCCAAGTGCCGCCTCAAGCGATGACTTCAGGCGGACCTCAGAGTGGTCATCGGCGGCGATCTCCTGAATCTTCTCGCCGTCGAAAAAGAAGAACTGCGTGATGCCAGGCGGGATCGCCGCGCGGATGTAATCTTGCCAGATATCCTTGTTCTGCACGGAGACCCGCTTGCCGTCTCGGACCACGACGAGCCGTTCGGTCAAGTCTCTGGGCTTGGGGTCCTCAACAGCCCCGGCGCTCCACGAACGCTTGACGATCAGCTCCGACATATCGTCCATCTCGACGACGAGTTCGAAACTGACGCTGGCGTTGTTCTTGGCCTTCTCGCGGCGGTTGATGTTGCGGAAGATCTCGTCAGGCTTCGCACCGTAGAGACAGAAGTTGATCGCCTCAATGATCGACGTCTTCCCCGCGCCGTTCATGCCACCGATGAGGAAGATGCATCGTCCGTCCTCACCCACTGGGAATGTGATTTCGATCGGGAACTGGAAGGACTTGTAGTTCTCGATGGTCAGCTTTCGGAACTTCATTTCTGGTCCTCGCTGAGCTGCCAGTGACCTCGCGGGGAGTCGGACCGTAGCAGCCCATCCTTGATCATCTGGTATCGTTCCCATTTGACGTTGTTCTGCCAAGCGTACTCGTTCGTCGCCTCGCGCCATTCAAGATCGCCGGGCAGCAACTTGCCCTCAAGCTGCTTGCCGATCTCCTCGATGACTTCGGCCACCCGGCCGCTTCCGCCGAGTTTCCTCAGCGCCTGCAGGATCTGTTCGCGGAGCACTTCCTTGCCCGTCTTCAGCGATAGTGATCGCTTGCGACGTTGCTTCCTATTGCCCGCCGGATGCCCGTTGCGACCTATCCGCTCCTTCAGATCCTGGAGCACTGCCTCCATCCCATCCGCGAGGCGGTTCAACGTCGTCAAGCCTTCGCTCTGCGCGGCCAGTTCTGATGCCAGGCGGGTCTTCTCTCCACGCAGGGTGTCAGGCACGGGCACGCCTGCCTTTTCTAGCCTCTCGATGGTCCTGGCAATCTCCCTTAACTGGGCCTCTTTCTCCTGCGCCACGTCATCTTCGCCCGAAGAATCCAGCGCCTCGATCACCGCGAGGAAAGTGTCCATGAGCAGTGAAGGATCGTCCAGGAATGGCTTGATGTCGTGGTGTCTGGCCATCATGTGGTCCTGCCTGAGCTGGAGGAGTGCTCGCCACGAAGAATTTCACGCAGCGCGTCGTACACACCCGTGCGGCGATCCTTGAACTCGTACTCCCGGATGGTCTCCAGGAGCTTCAGCACCTTGTCCTTACTGACGCCGTGCTGCTCGCACAGCTCCTCAAGCAACCGTTTGTCTTCGACGGATAGGTTCATCGCGTAATGGCCTCCTCGATCAGTTGCTCGACGCGGGCCTTGGCCTGTTGCAGGAGTGCATCCGACTCCCGCTTAGCTTGGTGGGCTTGAATGACTAGCTCCGTGACCTTGTCCTGGAGCTTCTGCGGAAATCGCGGGACAATGACGTGCTTCAAGCGACCGTCGGGTACAGCACTGAGGATGCCGCCAGTTGCCTGCTGCTGGAACTGCATACTGACGCAGCGAGATCGCACAAGCATCAGCAGGTATTCCGGAGACACCGTCTTCGGTCTGAAGTGGAAAAAACCAGTTGAGGCGATGTAGCCATTTTCGTCGGCCGAGATGAGGGCTACCTTATCTGCTGATCCAACAACTGCCGACGCAATGACGTCACCCGCACTGACCTGACGCCGTGCGCGAGAAGGAAGGCTTGCGCCGGACGACACGGTATTGCCTTCAACCATGCCAAGCGCCGAGTTGATCTGCGACAGCTCGATGTAGTTAAATGTTCTGGCGGGTGTCTGGGACGGATCGATATTAGGTTTGAGGGCATCCGCGACCTGCAAGAGTACATCATAGCCATGCCTGTAGGATTGAATGGTGTTTCGCAACGCTACATATTGTGGCTGGAAGTACTCGCTATCGATTCTTGCGCCCACCACGGTATCGCTTAGGCATGCCAGATACCCGATAGGTGTTTCGAACTCCCTGTGGTTCAGTGGTAACTCCGCATCCAATAAGTCGTCTGCTTGATCAAACAGATCGTGCGCCTTACGAGCGAGGCTCCGTGATTGCTTGAAGACCGCATCAATGCTCTTCTGCTCGGTCTCCGCAAGCGGTGGAATCGGCAAGCGCTTCAGCTCTGCAATCGGTAGTGTGATTTGACCTGTAGTGCCACCCGTAGCGCAGCGGTCCAGAAGAAGCTGACCATGCCGCGACCACAAGTAAAGGAGTAGCACCGATGGCAAGTATGGAGCTCCCGGTGCAAGGCGAATCAACCCGACGTTGCGTGAAAAAATGCGAGGCTCATCGTCTTCTACCAGCCACACACGCCCGATCTTCGTGGCGTGTTTCAAGGTAATCACAAGGTCGTCCTTGCGCAAGACGTAACCTCGCAAACGCTCGAACTCCGCTGGCGTCACATAGTTTGGTTCCCCGGCAAGCATGGTGCCGAAGTACACGTTCTTGCCGTTGACGCACGGCATCCCCGAACGGGAAAACTTGGGGTTTGATCCCTGGGTGATGCGTTCGCAAATGTGACCGAGGCGAACAATGCCAGGAATATCTTCGATCTCTTGGGATGCCTGCATGTAAATAGGCTTGAAGAACTCGGGGTCCATCCGCACAAAGCTGGACCGCAACTTGCTTGCCTGGGCTATCGAGCAGATTGCCATTAGTCACCCTTCCAAAAACTAAGGCCCTGATCTACGGCAAACCGCACAAATGCCTCGGCGATGCATACTTGGTCGGGCGACAGAGCCGATGGATCGGCCAGATCTTTCGGGTCAAGATATAAGTTAACGAGATCCTGATCCACAACGAGCTGGCCCTCCTGCGGATGGCCAGCGGGGAACTCGACGAGACTGCCATCTTCATCGATGACGTACTCATAGTTGCCAGAGTTGTTCTTGCCACCTCGCTCGCTGACGGCCATGAAGATCGGGTAGTCCAGCCGCTTGGCGACCTCGGCTGCGATCCAACGCTCCTTGAGTGTGCCGACAAGGTCGGGATCGTCGAGGATCAATTCAATCTTGCCACGCGTGGTCAGCACCTTCAATTCGTACTCGGCGTCCGGGATGGCCTTCTCCAACGCCTTGATCTCCGCCTTGAGCAGCTTCTTTCTTGCCTTGTGGCTGTCCTTCAGGGCGTTCAAGGCCTTCTTGTGCTCCGCCTTAAGGCCTTTGAGGTGCTTGTTGCATTCGGTCTTTGTGCCCGTCCATTGGGCGGTGATGGCCTCAATCTCCTGCTTCTGCTGAAGTTCGAGAGCCTCGACGTCGCTGTCGAGGTCCATCAGCTTCTGCTTTGTTTTGAGCAGCGTTGCTTTCAAACCCTCCAATTTCTGCTCGGCCTGTTCGATCCGGTCACCGTTTTCCAAGTCGTCGCGATCGTCGTCTCCATTGTCCTCGGCTGATTCGTCGGATTCGACATCCTTCTCCAGCTCTGGTTCGCTGAAGCTCTCGGCCATCAGGTCCATGACCGCTTCAGGTACATCGTCTTCCGGCACGTCGGCCTTGCGCTTGTGTTTGTCGAGCAGGGCCTTGAGTTCTTCTTCGTAGTCCGGGCAGTCCTTGGCGACTTCCTCATGGATCTGCTGGATCTTGGCGAGTTCGTCCTTGGTGTACTTCTGCACGAACAGCACGGAGGTCTTGGTGCCGGTGTGCGGCTTGAACGTGTTGGGATGCAATCCAACCACCGCGAGCAGCCGAGCTTTCTTGAGAATCCACTCGCGAATGAATGCCAGCGACGAGTTGTTGAACTTGCCTTGCGGGAGGACGATGGCGGCACGGCCGCCGGGCTTGAGCATTTTCAGGATGCGCTCGATGAAAAGCACATCGCGCTCTTCTTTCGGGGCTTTGTCCTTGGCTCGCTTGAGGGCGGGCTTGGCAAGTTCGTAACGAGCGAGCATCTTACGGTCCTTTATCTCGCCCGCGAAAGGCGGATTGGCGAAAATCACGTCAAACTTCAGCTCGTCGAAGTACTCCCATGCCTTGTCGTCGTCCCGCAACGCTTCCTCGTCGGGAATCTTCTTGGCCGTGAGTTTGGCTTGGCGCAAACCCTGCATCAGCGCCTGACCGGAGGCGTTCTCGTACCAGGTTCTGGGGTCCAGACTGGAGACATCGGGACCGAAGATGTTCGTGTGACCGTCGCCTGCAATCAGCATTAGGGCACGGGAGGTCTTGGCGGCGCGCTGCTCAAAGTCGATGCCCCAGAGGTACTTCGCGGCATACTTGTGTTTCCGACGCTCACGAGCGTCGTTGTCCGAGGCGGGGTAGGCCCATTCCATCGCATGTAGAAGGAAGCCGCCGGACCCGCAGGCAGGGTCCATAACGTACTCGTTTTTCTTCGGATTGAGCATCCGCACGCACATCTCGACGACGTGGCGCGGCGTGAAGAACTGGCCCTTCTTTTTCTTGGCCTCGGTCGGTAGGAGGTATTCGAAAGCATCGTCCATGATCCGCAGGTTGGACCCCATGAGGCGCACGCCTTCGATGGGGCCGACGCAAACCTGCAGGTGGCGCTTAGCCAGTTCGATGTCGTCGCCCTCGCGGAAGATACCCGGCCATTCCTCGCAGGCCTTGTGGAAGAGGGTGTTGATTCGGTCGTAGGTGATCTCCGGGTCGAGCGCCTTGCGGAACTCGACGACCTTATCCTTGCGGTTCTCCTGCGCTTCCTTTTCGTCCCATATCTTGGCAAAGATGAGCTTGAAGATCTCGTTGAACTCGTCCTTGCCGCTATCGGCCAGGACCAGCTCTTCGAGGTCCTGGATGATCTTCTTGAAGTTGAAGTCGCGCTTCAGGTCGAGAAGGGTCTTCTTCTTTTGTAGTACGTCCTTCGGGTCTTCGCCTTTCTTTGGCAGATCGAACAGCGTGTCGTCGAACTGCGCGGGGTATGGGCGATAGAGGATGACGCTGTCGCTGCCGTTGGACCAGATCGCGACCGGCGCGCCCTTGGCGTTCATGTAGCTCTTGAGTTGCTCGATACCGTCCTTGCGCTTGGGCTTCTTGCACTCGACGATGATTTTGGGCGTTTCCTTGGTCGCATCGGTGTAGACGATGATGTCGGCAGCCTTGGTGCTGACCTCGGTGCCGAACTGCACGCTTTTTTCCAAGTCGATCTCGTCGGCGGTGTACCCGTACTGGGTCATCAGCTTGTAGACCCAGAGTTGCCGAACGATTTCTTCCGGGGCGGACTTGCCGCCCTCGACGTAGACCTGGACTTCTTCGTTACCGGTAGAGAACGGGATGAAGCTCTTGAGGTAGTATTTCGTCTTCCCGGCATCCTTGCCTGTCGTGACTGTCTTCGCCCGGATGTCCAGGATTTCATGGATCGGCTTGCCCAAGTTCTCGAACTCCGTGAGTTCGTACCGGACCCCGGGCTCCTTGAAGATGCGGTCAATGACTTCCTTTGTTGTCATCAGCAGTGTCCTGTCTTTCGATGTCGTGGCCATGCAACGAGGCTTGCGAGCATTTGGCTATTTGGGTGCTGGGAAGTACTTCTCCAGCAGATCCTTTCCATCTTCGCCCATGTTGGAGATCAACTCCCGCAAGGTTTGGATCGCAAGCGGCGATGGCTTCGCGCGACCATTCTCCCACCGATTGATCGTCGGTAGCGTTACCCCCAGCCTGGCCGCGAACTTTTCCTGGGTCAGCCCGAGGCGTGCTCGAAGCTCCCGGATCAGCGGCGCGGGATCGGTGTTCTGGGTCAACTCGGCATCTCCTAGTTTCGTGGGCTGTTTATCAGATGATAAATCACTTGAATATTGCACGGCAGAGCCTGCATTGTCAATGCTCTTCTCTTGACAGATGAACCTGATGGTGTATAGTGTGTCCTAAACGGATGACACGCGCTATGACTCAAGGAAGCGAGATAGAGGAATATGGCCGGCAACCGATTATTCGGTCACAAGATACGCGAACTTCGCGAGGCCAAGCTCCAGGAAGATCCCCGACGGTTCACGCTGCGCCAATTCGCGGTAGCCGTGGGCATCAGCCCGACTTTCTTGAGCAAGGTTGAGCGGGGCGAATTCGATCCGCCCGCAGCCGACAAGATCATCAAAATGGCCGAGCTGCTGGGCGTGAATGCGGACGAACTGCTGGCGCTGGCCAACAAGGTCGATCCGGAACTGGAGAAGATCATCAAGGAACAACCGCAGGCCCTGCCGGACCTGCTGCGTACGGTGCGCGGCATGTCGGCGGAGGAGCTTCGCAAGCTCACGGAACGGGCACGGAAGGAACAAAAGGACTGACGGGCGAGGCGTCAGATGGCCAAGGTTAGGTTTCTCAAGCACGACCAGATCGAGAATGCGACGTTGTGCCTGCTGGCGGAGTACGGTCGCAAGTACGGAGAGGTAAGCGAACCGCCGGTACCGGTGGAGGAAATCCTCTCGGCGCACCTGGGGCTGACGCTGGATTTCGATGACCTGCCCACGCGTCTGGGCACGCCGGACGTGCTGGGGGCCACGTGGATCGCCGACAAACTGGTAATCATTGACCAGTCGCTCGACCCCATCGAAAACCCGCGCAAGGAAGGTCGCTACCGCTTCACCCTCAGCCACGAGAAGCGGCGCTAACGGCTTCCCCTGGCAAGCGAGCATCGGCGCGGCGGTGATTGAGGCGGAGTTCATTCCCGCCGGTGCCACGGTCAACGTCAACAAGCAGCAGTTCACCGGCCCTGTGCATGTGGTGCGTCGGGCGGTGCTCAAGGAGATCAGTTTCGTCGACAGCGCAGCCGATCCGGGCACCACCGCCCGTATTGCGGCCCAGGACAAGGAACCTCAGCCCGAATTTCCCAGATGACACTTGCGGCGGCGTATACTGAGGTGACGATTTCCCCCGTGAATACAGGCGCAAACGAAGCTCAAGCCGCTGAAACCTGGAGAATCCAATGGGT
>Ga0208198_1001471_pt1 | contig 20506 bp, 18 predicted proteins | sample AD_JPNTR2_MetaG_FD_184446 | JGI IMG/M metagenome (GOLD analysis project Ga0208198, IMG submission 184446) | Active sludge microbial communities of municipal wastewater-treating anaerobic digesters from Japan - AD_JPNTR2_MetaG (SPAdes) (version 2) | ecosystem: Engineered > Bioreactor > Anaerobic...
TTTGGTTTGACGTGCCTCAATAATCATTTTTCACAATATAATGAAACGATTTGGTAAATTTTTAAAAAATTTTTTTGTTCTATTTGTCATCATCTCAGTTGGATGGGTAATTTTTTATCGCTTTGTACCCGTTTTTGTTACCCCATTAATGCTGATTCGTTCTGTCGAAACAATTTCAGACGGTGAGGTTCCTAAAATTAATAAAAGATGGGTCCCGATAGAAAAAATTTCACCCAATATGATTCAAGCTGCGGTAGCAGCCGAAGATGACCAGTTTATGGAACATCATGGTTTTTCATTCGAAGCCATTAATAAAGCCATCGAACACAACAAAAGAAGTAGACGAATCAGAGGAGGAAGCACTATTTCACAACAAACGGCAAAAAATGTTTTTCTTTGGCCTCATCGTTCTTATTTACGAAAAGGGTTGGAAGCTTATTTTACAGTTTTAATAGAATTATTCTGGACAAAAGAAAGAATCATGGAAGTTTATCTGAACGTTATTGAAACAGGGGACGGCATTTATGGTATAGAAGCAGCCTCCATGAAATATTTTGGAAAACATGCCTCAAAGCTTACAAAATCAGAAGCAGCTTTGATAGCAGCCTGCCTACCAAATCCACGACGTTTTAATCCAGCCCATCCTTCTCCTTATATTTTACGTCGTCAAGCTGCCATTATGAGAATGATGGGAAAAATTTCACCGGTAGAATTTCATAAAACATCTTTACCTAAAAAAACCAAACATAAACATCGATAAAAAAATGAACTCTCAAATTAAATATTTTGATTGGGGAATCATTGAATATGAAGAAGCTTTAAAAAAGCAAGAAATTCTTTTTTTAGATACGATTGAAAGAAAAAAACGTGGACTTTCTACTTTGAATTATTTCATTTTTTGCGAACACCCGTCTGTCTTTACCTTAGGGAAAAATGGGCAAACAAATAATTTGCTTATTTCAGCCAATGAACTGGAAAAGATAAATGCCACTTTTTCGATGACCAATCGTGGCGGAGATATTACCTATCATGGACCTGGACAAATAGTGGGTTATACCATTTTTGATATGGAAAATTTTCAATTAGGACTGAAACAATTTGTTGAAAAAATAGAAGAAACTATCATTCAACTTTTGAAACTTTACCAAATATCAGCAACCAGGCTCAAAGGTGCTACAGGTGTGTGGATGGATGTTACAACTGAGAGAGCAAGGAAAATTTGTGCCATTGGACTTCGAAGTTCTCATTTTGTCACCATGCATGGTTTTGCCTTAAATGTAAATACGAATATGAATTATTTTAATTATATTCATCCCTGTGGGTTTGTGGATAAAGGAGTTACTTCAATGGAAAGAGAACTAAAGCAGAAAGTTGATATCATTCAAGTGAAAGAAAACTTAAAACAATGTTTGGAAGAACAATTTGCTTAGAGATACTGAAAGTTAAAACTAACTTTTTGAAACTTATGCACTCAATTGATATTAAACACACTTACTACTTTTCTGCTAAATTTTCCCAACAAAACTTGATATTTCGTTTAATCCAAAAGTGGAAAATTTTTCCCCTTAATTAAAGCTTTTTTTGTGCAAGTTATTATACATACAACTTGAGCGTAAATTCAAGTAATTAATGCAACTTTTTCAAGGGAGAATAAAAATTATTGTCTTGACGAAACAAGTTCTTTATTTCCTTTTATAAAAAATTATAAAAAACATTTAACTCTACTGTAGAATAAAAGTACAAAATCTTGGCATTGAGAAATAAAAGAATTTAATTATACAGTAGCAGAAACATTTCTTGACATTCGTTTTCGTTCATTCTCATCAAGATAGATTTTTCGTAATCGAATATTGGAAGGAGTAATCTCCACATATTCATCCTCTTTTATATATTCCAAGGCTTCTTCGAGGCTAAATGTGACAGGAGGAGTAAGTTTAATTTTTTCGTCTGAGCCAGAAGCTCTCATATTGGTTAATTTTTTAGATTTAGTGACATTTACTACAATATCACCCTCTTTTGAACTTTCTCCTACCACCTGTCCCGCATAAACTTCTTCTTGGGGTAAAATAAAAAATCTACCTCGATCTTGTAATTTATCCAATGCATATGCAAAAGCTGTGCCTGTTTCCATTGCAATTAATGAACCATTTGTCCTTTTTTCGATAGGTCCTTTATAAGGTTGATATTCAAGAAAACGATGACTCATAATAGCTTCACCGCCTGATGCAGTTAACACTTGATTGCGAAGTCCAATAATACCTCGCGAAGGAATTATAAATTCTAATTGAATACGATCGTTCATCGTTTCCATTTTCAACATTTCTCCTTTACGGGAAGCTACCATTTCAATAATTCTGCCGCTGTATTCTTCGGGTAGATTAATTATCAGTTGTTCAACAGGTTCACAACGGACACCATTTATCATCTTGAAAATTACTTGCGGCTGTCCCACTTGTAATTCATAACCTTCGCGACGCATGGTTTCTATTAAAATGGATAAATGAAGCACTCCTCTGCCATAAACATGCCAAATATCTTTATCGGGTTCCTTTTCTACTCGTAAAGCAAGATCTTTATCCAATTCACGCATCAATCGTTCATGTAAATGCCTTGAAGTGATGTATTTTCCTTCCTGCCCATAAAAAGGAGAATTGTTAATGGTAAACACCATACTCATGGTTGGTTCATCAACAGCAATAGGTTTTAAAGGTTCAGGCTGATTAATATCCGCAATAGAATCTCCAATTTCAAAATTATCAATCCCGATTAAAGCACAAATATCCCCTGATTTTACTTCTGAAATTCTTTTTCGTTCCAGTCCTATAAAAGTATATAGTTCTTTAATTTTAGTTTTAACGATAGAATTATCCCTTTTTACTAAACTCACATCCATACCTTCGTACAGTGTACCACGATGAACACGTCCTACTGCAATTCTACCTACATAAGGAGAATAGTCCAAAGAAGTAATCAGCATTTGAGGTGTTCCTTCCAGATAGAGAGGCTCAGGGATATATTTGATAATAGCATCCAATAGCGGAAAAATATTGTTTGTTGGTTTTCTCCAATCTTCTGACATCCAATTTTGTTTGGCAGAACCAAAAATTGTATGAAAATTCAGTTGTTCTTCGGTAGCATTCAAATGATACATTAAATCAAAAACTGCTTCCTGAACTTCATCAGGGCGACAATTAGGCTTATCCACCTTGTTAATCACAACAATAGGAATAAGTTCCAATTGCAAAGCCTTTTGTAAAACAAATCGTGTTTGAGGCATTGGTCCTTCAAAAGCATCCACCAGCAGTAAAACTCCGTCAGCCATGTTGAGTACCCGCTCTACTTCACCACCAAAGTCGGCGTGACCAGGAGTATCAATAATGTTGATTTTATAGCCATTGTAATTAATCGAAGCATTTTTTGCCAGAATCGTAATTCCTCTTTCACGTTCTATTTCATTATTGTCCATGATTAATTCGCCGACCTTTTCATTGTCTCTGAAAAGATGACCAGCCAACAACATCTTATCAACCAGCGTGGTTTTTCCGTGATCAACATGAGCAATAATTGCAACATTTCTAATTTTTTGCATGTATCCAACTCCTCATTTTTTAAGCTTGCAAATTTAATCAAAAAAATTGAATTTTAATTGGTTATGTTATTAAAATTACTTGAGCAATCATCTATTATTAAACAACAAACTTTGTCAGCAAATAAAAACGCATGTAAGACAGGTAAGCTTGTAGAGAGACAATAATTTTTTTTTCAATGGATTAAATTTTGTTTAAAAAATTCAAATTTTTAATTGAAATTTGATGGCTCGTTTGTATTTTGATCTTAGTAAATTAGTTCGCTATTTAAAAGTTTTTTAGGATAGCAACCATATATTGGATTTTTTTCATAAGTTTTTCTTTTCACAATTTACGTTAACTTGTAAAAATTCTGATTTACCATATTGTGCATTTTTACTAAGGGGAATAGTTTTCCTTATCGCTTTTAATTGGTTAATAAATTTACTCAAATAAAAAATAATATTTCTTTGTCGTGGATATTTAAAACATACAACTTTTCTTGTTTTATCCATTTTGAGGGTAGAAGCATAAAGGGAATGATTGATAATATCGTAGGTACATTTTTCCCTTAAAATGTTATTAAGAAATAAATATGCCAGAAAAAATTATTGTAACAATATTAAACATTAATATCGCTTATATCAAGATATTGGTCAATTATTTTATAAAATTTGTTTCGTCAAATGAATTGATTTTTTCAGAAGAATGGATAACCTTGAACATGTTTATTAAATTTTTTACCTAAATAATAAGTGAAAAATTTTTATTCAGATAAGCTTTCAACAACTTTTTTCAAGGTCCCCCGATTTTTTTAACATCTTTTGATGCGGATTTTAAAGTCTAATTAGAGTTTTATTACTTTAATTTCTGTAATTTTGTAAAAAATTCTTTTATCTACATAAAATTATGGTAATTTCTGATTCATCTTTTAAAGTATTTTCAGGGACGAACAGTAGATATCTTGCTGAGAAAATTTGCAAGTTTTTAGATAGTCCTTTAGGAAAAATGAACACTGAATTTTTTTCAGATGGAGAATTTGCAGTTACTTATGAAGAGTCCATTCGAGGTCAAAATGTTTATTTGGTACAGTCCACTTTCCCGAATGCAAATAATTTAATGGAATTGCTTTTAATGATTGATGCTGCAAAACGAGCATCCGCTTATAAAATTATTGCTGTGATTCCTTATTTTGGCTGGGCTCGTCAGGACAGGAAGGACAAACCCCGGGTATCATTAGGAGCAAAACTTATTGCTGATATGCTAAGTGTTGCTGGAATTGATAGATTGATTACAATGGATTTACATGCTGATCAGATTCAAGGTTTTTTTGATGTACCAGTGGATCATTTGTATGCTTCTACTATTTTCGCTCCTTACATTGAGTCGTTGAATTTGCCAAATTTGGCAATAGCTACTCCTGATGTAGGAGGATCAAAAAGAGCGGGTTCCTATTCAAAATATTTAGATGTGCCGATGGTATTGTGTCACAAAACTCGCGAAAAGGCTAATGTGGTAGATGAAATGAGAATCATTGGTGAGGTAGTAGGCAAAGATGTAGTAATAGTTGATGACATAATAGATACGGGAGGCACTTTGTGTATGGCTGCTAATTTAATGATGGAAAAAGGCGCTAACAGTGTACGAGCTATTGTATCGCATGGAGTTATGTCTGGATCAGCATCCGAAAAAGTTAGCAAATCAGCTTTGGTAGAATTGGCTTTTACTGATTCTATTCCTTATGATACAACTAAATGTTCAAAAGTAAAAGTATTGTCTGTAGCAGAAATGTTTGCCGACACCATTTGTCGAGTTCAAGAGCACAAATCTATTAGTGAACAGTACATTTTTTAGGTGATTTGATCGTTAGTTAATAGGAAGAATATACATCAACACCAACGAATGTTAAAAAATCAAGGAAATTTAAAAAAGAATTGGATGGTTTGATGAAGAAAAAATAAATTTTTTATTTATTTAGCACTTTAATTGTAAGATTCTTGTCTATTTGGTAAAAATTTAAACCCAAGCCCTAAATTTTTAAGTAATAGATATTTTCATTTTCTCCAGTAGTTTTTTTGGGGTTTATTAATTTCGGCAATTACGAATTCATCAGGTGCAAATTTTATTTTTGAAAAATTACCAGCAGCAAATAAAACGGCTTCCAAAGCATGTATTAACGCATTGAAAAATTGTGATATTTATATAGGAATTTTTGATAAAGAAGGTAGTTCCGAAGACGAAAAGAATAGGTACTTAAAAGTAATTATAATTATCGCATTCAATAAATTATTCTTTACACATTTTTGGGATACTACTAAAAAATGATTTTTTATTACTTTAAACTTATTATCAAAGGATGTTGAATTTTTTCTGTAAATTGATATAATGCATTAAACCAATCACTATCAGTCGGATATTTCCATTTGTTCCATCCACCACCGAAATAATAAATAAAATTATCTCCCACCATATAATCAGAAATAAGTAAAGCATGTAAATTTTGAACTTTAGCCTCCTTGATTTCACAAGGGACAAAAACAGCTACATAATTTCGTCCTGAGGGAACTTGATTATCAGAAACTGCATCTTCACAATAAGCAGCGATTCCTTTTTCTGCATTTAATAAGAGATTTCCTCTGTTGTCGTGCAAAGCAATACCGGCTGCCAATCCCATTTTTTCGTCTTTACCTTTATATATTACTTCAGCTTTATTAAGCAAAGAACCTGCATCGACAGTAATTGTTAAATCTTCTTGGTAAAATAAATCATTCACTTTTACTGAATCATAACTAAGAGTAAATTTAGAACGTAGTGGTCCACTGAAATGCAATTTATAGCTATCAAAGTGTCCATCAATCCATAAAGAATCATTAACATATGGTGCAATTCCACCAGCACCTAAGGTATAACCCACTTTGTAACAATCTAAGCCTTTTCCATGATCAACATGATAGGAAAGGCCTTTATTAAATTCATTGTAGTAAAAAGTATCTACTACTAACTCATCAGTGCATTTTAGCCAAAGGTCAACACCGTTACTAGGATTTTCGTCAGCTAAAGCTGGACCATACATTCTGTAAGCGGCTAAATCGTTTTCCCAGGCAAAATCATCTTTGCGTTCTGGAACAAAACGAGCAAATGTTTTTGGTTTCACAGGAGTAGGTTTACCCTTGACAAAATGATAAACAGTTTTTTGATTAGCTTTTACATTTGCTTGAAAAATAAAGGCTTCTGCTTTCTTATTATCGTCGACAATAATTTGATATGGTACTTCTTCATTTTGTTCATTTTTAAGTATGTATGAAGCAGAATGATCGAAATGCTTTAAAATTTCTTGATTCTTAATTTCGACTATCTCATTCTTTCTGTCAAATGACGTTGGATTAATTATTTCTATTGATTTTGGCAGAGAGCTACACGAAGCAAAAAACAAAACAATTAAAATAAAAAAAAGATTCCGATTCATATTCAAATTTTTTAAAAGCCAATTAACTACTTTGATCAACAAAGAAATTAATTGGCTATATTTTAATTTATTATGAAGGTTGTTTACCAAGATATGCCAATATACCACCATCTACGTATAAGATGTGTCCATTAACAAAATCAGAAGCACTCGAAGCAAGAAATACAGCTGGACCTTGCAAATCTTCAGGTGTTCCCCAACGTGCCGCCGGGGTACGAGATATAATAAAATTATTGAAAGGATGACCATCTACTCGCAAAGGGGCTGTCTGTGGAGTAGTAATATAACCTGGTCCTATTCCGTTTACTTGAATGTTGTATTGACCCCATTCGCAAGCAAGATTTTTAGTTAACATTTTTAAACCTCCTTTAGCAGCAGCATAAGCAGAAACTGTTTCCCTTCCTAATTCGCTCATCATAGAACAAATATTAATAATTTTCCCTCCTCCTTTGTCAATCATTCCTGGAGCAACAGCTTTTGAAACGATAAAAGGTCCATTTAAATCTACATCAACTACCTGTTTAAAGTCAGCAGCACTCATTTCTAATGCTGGAATACGTTTAATAATTCCAGCATTGTTTACCAAAATATCAATAACACCGACTTCTTTGGTAATTTTTTCAATGGCTTCATTTACAGCTTTTTCATTAGTTACATCAAATACATAGCCATGTGCTTTGATTCCATCTTTCTGATAGGAAGTTAAGCCATTGTTAACTTTTTCTTCATTAATATCATTGAATACAATAGTAGCTCCTGCAGCGTAAAAAGCTTTTGCAATAGCATAGCCTATTCCATAAGAAGCACCAGTAATTAATGCAATTTTCCCTGTTAAATCAAATTGATTCATTTTTTTAATTTTTTTAAAGATTAAGTTTAAATATTTTACAAGATTTTGTTCTTCATTGATAAAAATTGAAATTTAAAAAACAAAAAAGTTTATTTCCAGAAAATTATCGAAGATCCGTATTTTTGTAAAAATCCTGATCACCATAGTCCAGATTTTCACCTGCCATTCCCCAAATAAAAATATAGTTGCTTGTGGCAGCCGCTGAATGAATTGACCATTGTGGTGAAATAACAGCTTGTTCATTTTTCATCCAGATGTGACGAGTTTCGTTGGGTTCTCCCATAAAATGACAGACAACTTCATTTTCAGGTACTTCGAAATAAAAATATGCTTCCATTCGCCTGCTATGAGTATGGACTGGCATAGTATTCCATACGCTTCCTGGAGCAAGTTCTGTCATTCCCATTTGTAACTGGCAAGAATCAAGTACTTGAGATACAAGCATTTTATTAATGTTCCTATGATTCGAACTTTCCATAGAACCCATTTCAGCTATTACAGCATTTGCTTTAGTAACTTTTTTGTCAGGATAGTTTTTATGGGCAAGTGTAGAATTGAAATAGAATTTTGCTGGGTTTGAAGGGTCTAAACTTTCAAAATAAACTTTCCTATTTCCTGCACCTAAATAAAGTGCTTCTTTATAATTCAATTCAAAAACATTTCCATCAACGGAAATTTTGCCAGGTCCTCCTACATTAAACGTCCCGAATTCACGTCTCGAAAGAAAATATTCCGACTTTAACGGTTCAATGGTTTCCAGAGGAAGAATTTCATTTACTGGCATAGCACCTCCTATAATGATGCGGTCAAACAATGAATAGACCATATTCACTTCATCTTTTGAAAAAATCTTTTCTACAAGGAACTCTTTTCTCAATCGAGAAGTGTCATAATTTTTTACATCTTGCGGGTGAGAAGCATACCTTATTTCATAATTTGTTTTCATATGGGTAATATTTTAAATTTTTTGATAAAACGAAAGGTTATAAATAAAATTAATGTTGTCCTGAATTGATTTAAAAAAGAATACGAAATTTCCTTTTAAGCAAAGTTAATAAAAAAAGGGAGGTAAAAAGTGCAATTTTGTTCAAAAAAGGTGGAATAACTGTTTTTTTTCTTAATTTTTGATTAAAAAACTATTTTATTTGTAGCAGCCAACCAAGATTTACCGAAAGATTGATATTGTTTGAAGTTTCAAAGTAATCTTTTTTACTGTTCGAAAATATGTCGCTTAAGCTATAATTGAATCGTGTATCAAATTGGAAAATGTTTTTTTTCACTTTAAAAAGCATACCGAGTCCACCGCAAATGCCATAATCAAAAGGATGCTGTACTTTCGTAATATGTTGCGTTTCAGTTGAATTTGCTGAAAGATTTTTTAGTACATTTTCAGATAACAAATAACTTATTTTAGGACCTAAATTAATAAAAAAACGACTGCTATTTCCAAAATAGATATGAGTCAAAAAAGGAAGTTCAATGTAATTTAATTGTTTGGCGTAAATATTTCCTTTTTCTTTCCATCCCCGTTGGAAAAAATTTAACTCTGCTTGTACTCCAACGTTTTTTTCATCAATGTATCTGAAAACAATTCCTCCATTGTAGCCTAATAAAATTTCCTGTTCTACAGAAGGAGAAAAATGTATCATGGAAGCTGAGACTCCATGACTTGTCCCCAGGTATATTTCAGGTTGGTCTAATCGACTTTGCGAAAAAACAATTACTGGGATAATTAGTAAAATTAAAAGATAAAGTTTTTTCATAAATTACTTGAAATTCCTTTCGCCCCAATAAAGTTGAACATTGATAAAGCCTGATTTTTTGGAGTTACGTTGAAAATTAAAATCAGATTGTAATCCTTCGGTATAAGTAAGGGAATTTAATTGAGTATTTAAACTGTTACCATATAGATGCAAAGTTGGAAGAAAACAATTCATTAAATCATATCCCAGAAGATCGTAGCGAGGCAATTTCGAAGTTATTTCCCAGTTGAAAAAACGATTGAATTCATCTTCATATTCCTTCAATTTTTCAGTATCTATGTCAGGTTTAAAAGGAGCCACATAAAAACCCTTAAGTTTTTGAATATTAGAATTATTTCCCCAACTGTATTCTTCATACAAAATAATGTTATATTTATCGTTAATATTCAGTAAATCTAATAAATAGGGATTCACTCCTGATATATTGTCTGTATTGAAAAATATCAGATTATCAACATCCTTCTTTAATATATTCTCTATTGAGGAAGATTTGGAGGAAAGAGAAAAAACTGTAAATTTTTTGTGATTGTTGGCTAACATTTCCTTAAATTCTTCCATTAACTGGTAGTTGTCATTTAAAATGTTAATATCAGGAATTTCAGCAAAAATAATATTTGGATTTTTAAATTTCTCATAAAGTTTATCGTATAAAAACTTCAGTTTTACATTTCTGTTGTTAGGATTGAATTGAAATACATAAGGATTGTAAACAACGTCGTAAACTTTTGAAGAAAAAGGTATTAAATTATTAATTTTATTTTTTAGAGCAAACTCCGTTACGTAAGAAACCTGAGTGCTATAAGCAGGCCCTACAATCAAATCTACGTTTTTAAGTTCTGGCTGAGAAAGAATTTTTTTTATTTTTTCTTCTGATTTTTCAGTATCATAAGTAAATATTTCCATTGAAATATTCTTTTCCTTCCCTTTTTTAATAGCCAACAAGCTTCCTGCGTAAAAGTCAATAAAGTTTTCACGACTTAATTGCGATTTAGTATCATTGAGCATAAAAGGCAGGAGAAAAGCAATCTTAATGATTTTTTCTTGTTTGCTAACCGTTTCTCCTTCACTTGTTGCCTCTTGCATAATTTTTTCAGTAGTTGCAAGTTGATTTAAGTCCGGTTGAATATTTAAAACCGGAATTTTTAGTTTACTTCCTGCTTTTAAAATTTCAGCCGAAGAAGGATTGTATTTTATAATGTCAATTACTTCAACATTATATTTTCGGCTAATGGAATATAAAGTTTCACCTGCTTCAACCAAATGAATAAAATAAATACTATCTCCTTTTTGTATTTTTTCAGGTTCTGGATAATTATTTTTTTCAAGCGTGTCAGTTTTGATTATTTTTTCTGGTTCTTTGTTTTTTTTAGGTATAAATAATACATCGCCTTCACGTAAACCTTTTTCAACCTGCGGATTAAATTTTATAATTTCTTCCTGGCTTACGTTATAGAGGCGGCTGATACCGAAAAGTGTTTGTTTTTTTTCTACTTTATGCTGAATAAATTGAATGGTTGAAGTTGTAGAGCTATCTGTTCGATGGTTATAAGAAGATTGTTCTTTTTCTAAATTTGTTTTTTTTACCGGGATTAAAATAATTTGCCCAGCTTTTAGACCGTTTTCGATAGAAGGATTGGCTTTGAGAATTTCCTCTTGCGTGATGCCAAATTTTTTGCTGATAGCATAAGTTCCCTCAGCAGGTTCCACAGTGTAAATATAATATTCAATATCATTAATGATTTTAATGGGATATTCATTATTTTGACTAAATAAGTGATAAAAAGATAATAAAAACAGAAATACCAATAAACTGAATAAATTTTTCTTCATGACGGTATTTTGATGGTTTTTTATTCTTAAGCTTGAAAAATAATAAAACGTGAAATGTTTGGTTAATAATATATTTTTGCAAAATTACATGAAAATCGAAGTATTTCCAAACGCGTGAAAATAAAAATCAATGTCACAATAACTTGAGCGACTTACCATACGATGATAAAATCATAAATATTTACCTTATATGGATAACCAGTTGCAGTGATGCAACATCCGTTTCAGTAAATATGTTCCCAATAAGGAAAACAAGGTATCGGTGCACAAAGTTATTGAAGATATTTCTTCAAATGGTTTTTTCAATATTTTTTGAAGTTCTTTAACTTTGTGGTGAAATATTAAACGATAGTACTCCATAATAAGCAAAATAAACAACTGTCTTTACCGACAACGAAAGCTTTTTATTTTCCTATGTTCCTGATTTTCAAAATGAAGACGGATACTTTAGCTTTGCTTTTTGCAGGATCAAAATTGCCAATAGCTTTATTATCAAAATAATAGGCTATACAATTTTAAGAATAAGCTATTGATTTATTTATCGAAGAAAGATAAACATTTTTGTTCTCAACTTGATATTGAGAAAAAATCACATTGGTAATGAAACCTCAATTTTTCGAACCTTCTGAATCTTGAAATTGCCACTGAAACGATGTTGATGACATTCAGCCACAATGAATTAATTTTTTAGTAAATTGTTATGTTAAAGCGGTCAACTTATTTCAGGCATTGATAAAAAAATCAAAATCTTATAATTAAATCGTTTGATAAAAATTCATCAAAATAGTTATAGAAGCAATATTTTTATTTTTAAATATCCCAGAAATTTCTTATTTTTGTACAAATAATCAGAGTTAGATTTGCTCTGAAACAAGAATTACTATCATCTTAAATTTAAAAATCAGCTCCAATAAAATAATTTTTAAAGAGAATTTTTAAAATTCAAGAGATTGTTTTTGATTTTTTAATCAATATGGAAGAAATTTTAGAAAAAGATTTGTTGGTTGATTACGGCGATAGCACCATTGTCACGCTGGAAGGTTTGGAACATGTTCGTCGTCGTCCAGGAATGTATATTGGTAAACTCGGCGATGGTTCACACCCTGATGATGGAATTTATGTTCTGTTGAAAGAGGTTTTGGACAACAGTATTGATGAATTCAGAATGGGCGCAGGTAAAACCATTGAAGTTCAAATTCAAGACGGCGTAGTGCAAGTACGCGATTATGGACGTGGAATTCCGTTAGGGAAAATGATAGAAGCTATTTCTGTAATGAATACGGGTGGTAAATACGATTCTAAGGCTTTTAAAAAGTCGGTTGGCTTGAATGGTGTTGGTAGCAAAGCTGTCAATGCACTTTCTTCTACTTTTATTGTTCAGAGCTTTAGAGAAGGTCAGTCTCGCCGGGCAGAATTTACACAAGGGAAACTGGTAAGTGATAGCGGAATCATCCCTGACGAAGGTGAACGTGGCACTTTAACCATTTTCGTTCCTGACCGAACTATGTTCGATGGATACGTTTATAAAGAAGAGTTTGTAGAAGCCATGTTGCGTAACTATGCTTATCTAAATACTGGGCTTACTCTTGTTTTTAATGGAAAAAAAATTTCTTCTCGCAATGGTTTGAGTGATTTGCTGAATGAAAATTTAACTTCTCAACCACTTTATCCTATTATTCATCTTATAGGCGAAGATATTGAAATTGCTTTTACGCATACCAATCAATATGGCGAAGAATATTATTCTTTTGTAAATGGTCAGCATACTACACAGGGAGGAACTCATCAAAGTGCTTTTCGTGAAGCAGTAGCACGTACCATCAAGGAATTTTATTCTAAAAATATGGAGTTGGCTGATGTTCGAAACGGTATTGTAGCAGCTATAGCCATAAGTGTTGAAGAACCTGTATTCGAATCGCAAACAAAGACCAAGCTTGGCTCTCGGGACATGGCTCCAAATGGTATTTCTATCAATAAATTTATTTCTGATTTTGTTAAAAAGGAACTGGATAATTATTTGCACCGTAATCCTGAAACGGCAGATATTTTATTCCAGAAAATTCAGGAATCAGAAAAAGAAAGGAAAGCCATTGCCGGCATAACCAAAATAGCACGTGAACGGGCAAAAAAAGTCAGCCTGCATAATCGAAAATTACGCGATTGTCGGATTCATTATAACGATACAAAAGGAAATACAGAAGAATCATGTATTTTTATTACAGAAGGCGATTCGGCAAGCGGTTCTATTACCAAAAGCAGAGATGCCAATACGCAGGCTGTTTTCAGCTTGAGAGGCAAACCTTTAAATTGCTATGGACTGACCAAGAAAATTGTTTATGAAAATGAAGAATTTAATCTATTGCAAGCGGCTTTAAATATTGAAGATGGCATTGAAGGACTGCGTTACAATAAAATTATCCTTGCTACCGATGCGGATGTAGATGGAATGCACATTCGCCTGCTATTGATTACTTTTTTCCTTCAATTTTTTCCTGAACTCATCAAAAAAGGACATTTATATATTCTTCAAACACCACTTTTCAGAGTAAGAAATAAAAAAGAAACAATTTATTGCTATTCAGAAGAAGAAAAAAAAGTTGCCATTACTCGTTTGGGTGACCAAGTAGAAATAACGCGATTCAAAGGATTAGGTGAAATTTCTCCTGATGAATTTAAAAATTTCATTGGCGAAGATATACGGTTGGAACGGGTAACACTTAAAAAGGAAGATGCTTCTGCTGCATTATTGGAATTTTATATGGGAAAAAACACTTCTGAACGTCAAAACTTTATCATTGAAAACCTGAAAATTGAAGAGGAAAATGTGGAAATAGAAGAAATGTAATTCTCTTCTCATTTTTGTAGAATTTTTTTGATTTAATTTGTACGATAAATAAATGCCTGAAATCAAAACAGAAGGAATAAAATATGTTGGTTCAAAATTAAAAATCATTCCTTACATTTTGCAGATTCTTTCTGAATTAAAAGAGATAAAAAATGTACTCGATGGCTTCAGTGGTACTACGAGAGTTTCTCAGGCATTTGCTCAATCAGGTTACAATACTACTTCCAATGATATTGCAGTTTGGTCAGAGGTTTTTGCTACCTGCTATCTCAAATCAAAAGGTAGCGATACTTATTACCAGCAACTGTTGGATTATTTAAATAGTTTGAAAAGCTATGATGGCTGGTTTACAGAACATTATGGGGCTGATGAAGCCAACAGCAAACGACCTTTTCAGCGAAAAAATACCCAAAAATTAGACGCCATTCGCAATGAAATTGACAGATTAAATTTGAATTGGGAAGATAAATGCGTTCTACTAACAAGTCTTATTTATGCACTGGATGCCGTTGATAATACCATTGGACATTATGCAGCTTATCTTTCTACATGGTCGCGGCGTTCATATCATGATTTAAAATTAAAATTACCTGCACGATTTAAAATCATTTCTGAAAATACCGTTTCCCGAAAAGATATTTTTGAAACCATTACTGAAAAATCTTTCGATTTTGCTTATTTTGATCCACCTTATGGTTCCAATAATGAAAAAATGCCGCCCAGTAGAGTGAGGTATGCTGCCTATTATCATATCTGGACAACTGTAATTCTTAACGATCAGCCAACGCTTTTTGGAAAAGTCAACAGGCGATTGGATACCAAAGATTTATTAGCAGGCTCTGTTTTTGAAGAATTCAGAAAAAATAAAAATGGAAATTATCTTGCAATGGAAGCATTACAAAAGTTAATCAAAAATACGCAGGCTCGTTATATTCTTCTTTCTTACAGTTCAGGTGGAAGAGCAACTAAAAAAGATTTGATGGATATTGTACTTTCTTCTGGAAAACTTCTAAAATCTATTGAAATTGATTATAGAAAAAATGTAATGAGCAATATGTGCTGGACTAACGAATGGGCTCATCATGATAATAAACATTTTGAATATTTGTTTTTAATGGAAAAATTTTAAACTTAATTTATTTAACTATCTGATTTTTAAAAATTAATAACATATAAAAAATGAAGAAAATTGCAGTTTTAACAGGAGCAGGCATGAGTGCCGAAAGTGGACTTTCCACTTTTCGTGATGCTGGTGGACTTTGGGAACAACATCGGGTAGAGGATGTAGCCACACCCGAAGGATTTATGCGAAATCCTGAAATGGTACTGAATTTTTACAATGAACGTCGCAAGCAGTTACTGGCTGCCAAGCCAAATGCAGGACATTATGCATTGGCAGAGCTGGAAAAAGATTTTGAAGTACATATTATCACACAAAATATTGATAATCTGCATGAGAGAGCTGGAAGTAGGCATGTGGTTCATTTACACGGTGAACTGATGAAAGTAAGATCTACTGGACCTGGTCAGGAAGTTTATGAATTGAGTCCTGATCACCTCGAAATTCATGTTGGTGATAAATGCCCAAAAGGTTATCAATTGCGACCGCACGTGGTATGGTTTGGCGAGCCTGTACCGGAAATTGAAAAAGCCATCGAAATTGTTTCCGAAGCTGATATTTTTGTTATCATTGGTACTTCGATGCAGGTTTATCCAGCAGCAGGTCTAATTCATTACGTAAAGCCAGGCACGCCCATTTTTTTAATTGATCCCAAAGAAGTAAACATCACTTCCCGTAACGTAACTGTTATTCAAAAAGGAGCCAGCGAAGGAACAAAAGAATTGTTGGAAATCCTGAAAAAATACAAAGAGTAAAAAAAGATTAAATTTTTCGGTAATTTTCTTTTGTTGAGTTTCAGTCTTTGATTTTTGCCGCTTCGTGTTACGATATTTGTAATTTCGTTCGTTTATTAATTTTAATGGGTGTTGAATTATATTCGTTTTTAACACGTTGTTTTTATTGCTATTGTAAGAAAATTCCTTTTTTATTATCAATAAAATCGTGTAAATTTGTATCAAAATTCTTTTTTCGGGGTGTGGCGCAGTTGGCAGCGCGCTACGTTCGGGACGTAGAGGTCGCAGGTTCGAGTCTTGTCACCCCGACAGATTTTTTTTGGTATAATTTTTGTTTCCTTTTTTAAAAGAAATATTTTAATGCCATTATCATGAAAAAACAATTATTTATTTTATTAGGATGCCTTTCGATTTTATTGTCATCTTGTTTGAAAGAAGAGGATACTAATTCAACTCCTACTATCAGTTTTTTGTCGTATCCTCTGACTAATAACAATGATTCTTTGAAAATCAGAATTATAAATGGTTCTTATGTGCTTGACACAATAGAAGTGGGTGATACAGTTTTTTTTGAATTAGGATTCAATAGTTACTACAACAATTTAACTTCCTTCTATTTACAACAAAGTATTGATAGTGTTGGGAAAATTTTACTTCCTCCCGTAGAAAGTTTAAATACTATTTTTTCTTCTTCTCTTTCAGATTATGAAAAGGGGAAATTTATTTTTCTAAGTAATTTAAGTGCCATTTATTTTTCCTTTGAATATGTGGCTCTAAAGAGGAGCGATGAAGCAACGCTAAATTTTACCCTTTCTTCCGATGCTGATTTTAAAGACGGATATGGCTATAATACAGTTGTTTTCAAACTAAAAACTCCTATAAAGCGGAAAAACACTATACAACAATAAATTTTTAAATATGGCTAAAAAAGGACTTTTTCAAAAAAGAAAATGTCCTTTTTTTTATAACTTTATCTTAATTGTGTTAATTTTGTAAATTTCTGTTTTCTAACATTTTTTTGAAGCAAATTTTTAATATGGAACGAATTTTTTTAATCGGTTACATGGGTGCTGGAAAGTCTACTGTGGGTGAACTTTTAGCACAAGCTCTTGACTATGAGTTTATTGACATGGATTATGAAATTGAAAAAAGAACACAACAAACTATTTCTAACATTTTTGCTGAGAAAGGTGAAAATGAATTCAGAAAATTAGAATATGATTGTTTACATGAAATAGGTCAGAGAAACCGTGTTGTTATTTCAACTGGTGGTGGTGCACCTTGCTTTTTTAATAATTTGTCCTTTATGAAGGAGAATGGTTTGACCGTTTATTTAAAAGTGCCAGCAGAACAACTTAAAGAAAAACTTGAGATGTCCCGACATGATAAACGTCCTCTTATTTCCGGCAAAAAAGGTAATGATTTGCTGCAATATATTAAAAATGGTCTTGCTGAAAGAGAACCTTTTTACCTACAAGCAACTCTTATAGTAACAGGTACTTACGAGGAAATGGTAAACCAAATCCTGACTTATCTTTCCATACATCAAAAAAACAATTAAAAAAATTGAAGTAAAAGATTTTCCTTTCCCGTGTTGCTGTTTTAACAAACAGTTGCCTTTTCAACTTTTTCAGTAGTAAAAATAGAGGTATTTATCTCTATTTCTGAAATGGTCAATCGAGAACTGAAATAATTCATCCTCTTTCGATTTTTTACATTTTTTTGAAGCATTTTTTTATTAACTTTATCCTTCAAAAATTTATTAGCTATTTTATTCATATTCAAAAACCAATTAGTTTGATTTATCATGAATTCTTTTGTTCATCTTCATGTTCATTCTCATTATTCCATTCTTGATGGGATGTCATCTATACCTGATTTGGTTGAAAAAGCAATAGCCCACAATATGCCTGCCATTGCTTTAACAGATCATGGCAATATGTTTGGAATCAAGGAATTTTACAATTATGTAAAGAAAAAAAATCAGCCTATTCATGATAAAATTGCCTCTTTAACTCAACAATTTCAAGATATTCAACTCACAGACGAAGAAAAAAAAGAAATTCAACTTCAAATAGATAAGGAAAAGAAAAATTTGTTTAAACCTATTATGGGATGTGAAACCTATGTAGCTCATCGTAGTAGGCATTTAAAGGAAACACCGGAAGATAGAAGTGGTTACCATTTAATTCTTCTAGCAAAAAACAAAACTGGTTATCGCAATCTTTGTAAAATCATAACATTAGCTTATACAGAAGGAATGTATTATCGTCCCCGAATTGATAAAGAACTTCTTGAAAAATATAGAGAAGGATTAATTGCAACGTCGGCTTGTCTGGGTGGAGAAATCCATAAAAAAATAGAAAGTGGAGATCTTGTAGAAGCTGAAAAAGTTATTCTGTGGTACAAAAAAGTTTTTGGTGATGATTTTTATATAGAATTACAACGTCATCAGACAGATAAACCCGGTGCCGATGTTACCACTTATGAAAAACAGAAAATCCAAAATGCTGAATTAATCAAATTGGCTCGAAAAACCAATACCAAACTTATAGCTACTAACGATGTGCATTTTGTGGAAGAAGAACATGCTGATGCACACGAGCGTTTGATTTGTCTAAGTACGGGTACAGATTTAGACGATCCCCAACGGATGCGTTATACAAAACAAGAATGGCTTAAAACGCCACAAGAAATGGCAGCTATTTTTGAAGATATTCCCGAAGCACTCAACAATACTTTGGAAGTTGGTGAAAAGATAGAATTTTATGATATTGATTCAACACCAGTAATGCCTCTTTTTACTATTCCAGAAGATTTTGCTACCGAAGCTGAATATCGTTCCAAATTTACTGAAGAAATGTTACGCCAGGAATTTGAAGAAAGTTTTGATCGTTTGGGCGGCTATAATAAAGTAGTGCGTATCAAACTGGAAGCAGATTATTTAACCAAACTTACACTGGCAGGCGCAGAGGAACGTTATGGGAAAAATTTACCTCCAGAAATTGAAGATCGTATCAATTATGAATTGAAAGTAATAAAAACAATGGGATTCCCTGGTTATTTTCTTATTGTACAAGATTTTATTCAGGCAGCAAGAGATATGGGTGTTGCAGTTGGTCCAGGACGAGGTTCAGCAGCAGGATCGGTAGTAGCTTATTGTTTGAAAATAACCGATATTGACCCACTAAAATATGATTTGCTTTTTGAACGTTTTCTTAACCCTGACCGAATTTCTATGCCCGATATTGATATTGATTTTGATGACGATGGAAGAAATCAAGTATTACGTTGGGTTACTGAAAAATATGGAAAAAACAGAGTGGCTCATATTATTACTTTTGGAACGATGGCGGCAAAAATGGCTATTAAAGATGTGGCACGTGTCCAGAAATTACCTCTTTCGGAAGCTGAACGTCTGACAAAATTAATTCCTGACAGATTACCTGATACTCCTGATGGGAAAAAATTAAAAGTAAACTTATCCAATTGTTTTGAGTTCGTTCCAGAAATTCAAGTGGAGTTAGATTCCTCCAATAAAAATATTGTAGAAACCCTCAAATATGCAGAAATGCTCGAAGGCACTGTTCGTCAAACAGGAGTTCATGCTTGCGGAGTAATTATTGGAGCCGACGATTTAAGCAATTTTATCCCTTTAAGTACAGCAGAAGATAAAGATACAAAGGAAGAAATTTTAGTCACTCAATACGAAGGTTCAGTGATTGAAGAAGTAGGATTGATAAAAATGGACTTTTTAGGATTGAAAACTCTTTCCATTATCAAAGATACGATAGAAAATATAAAAAAATCAAAAGGCATTGAGATAGATATTTCTTCTATTCCTATTGATGATCCTGAAACGTATCAATTATTCAGTAAAGGACAAACAGTTGGAACTTTTCAATTTGAATCAGCAGGTATGCAAAAATACTTGCAAGCCTTGCAACCTACTCAGTTTGAAGATTTAATTGCCATGAATGCATTATATCGACCCGGACCTATGCAGTATATTCCTCAATTTATTAATAGAAAACATGGGCTTGAAAAAATTGAATATCCTTTTCCAGTGATGGAAAAAAGGTTGAAAGAAACGTATGGTATCACCATTTATCAGGAACAGGTAATGCTTTTAAGTGTTGATTTAGCAGGTTTTACCCGAAGTGAAGCTGATGAGCTTCGTAAAGCTATGGGCAAAAAGTTGAACAGCAAAATGGAAGCCTTGAAAGAAAAATTCATTATCGGTTGTCAAAAAAATGGTTATGGACCATTAGAAAAAATAGAACAAATATGGAATGACTGGATAGAATTTTCAAACTATGCTTTTAACAAATC
>Ga0208198_1001473_pt1 | contig 20446 bp, 19 predicted proteins | sample AD_JPNTR2_MetaG_FD_184446 | JGI IMG/M metagenome (GOLD analysis project Ga0208198, IMG submission 184446) | Active sludge microbial communities of municipal wastewater-treating anaerobic digesters from Japan - AD_JPNTR2_MetaG (SPAdes) (version 2) | ecosystem: Engineered > Bioreactor > Anaerobic...
GCAGGCTCCTTAAAGCCCCCTACTTCTTCGATCTCCGCAATGTCTACAAACGCCAGGAAGTAGAATCCAAGGGCTTTAAGTATTTTGCGGTAGGAAAATAAAAGAGGAAAAATGATGGTTCAACAGGCAATTATTTTAGCTGCAGGAATGGGAAAGCGGTTAGGTAAATACACCCAAAATGGAACAAAATGTATGGTTACCGTTAATGGGAAATCTCTTATTGAACGGGCTTTGGAAGCATTGGAATATGCAGGTATTAAAGAGATTATTATCGTTATTGGTTACAGAGGTGAACAACTAAAGTCTTTCCTTAAAGGGAAATTTCCAAAACTTTCAATTACTTACATTGAAAATCCTATCTATGATAAAACTAATAATATTTATTCTTTGTATCTGGCAAAAGATTGCCTTTCTGCACATGATACACTACTTCTAGAAAGCGACTTGATATTTGAGAAGGATATATTAAAAGAGCTTGTTGATAATCCTGATCCCAATTTAGCGGTAGTTTCACCATTTGAATCATGGATGGATGGAACAGTAACGATGATGGACCACCATGACAACATTATCAGTGTGGTAGATAAGGCTCATTTTGATTGGGAAAAAATTTCTGATTATTATAAAACCGTTAATATTTATAAATTTTCAAAAGATTTCTCCCTTAAATATTATATTCCATTTCTCGAAGCATATCTTAAAGCCTTTGGTGAAAACGAATACTATGAACAAGTCTTAAAGGTTCTTGCATTTCTTGAAGATTCGGGCTTAAAGGGACTTAAAGTTTCTGGTAAACGCTGGTATGAAATTGATGATCCCCAGGATCTAGCTGTAGCGGAAACGATTTTCAGCGAGGATACACAACGGCTTGAAAGAATGCAATCTCGTTATGGAGGTTATTGGCGCTTCCCCTCGGTTATCGATTTTTGTTATTTGGTAAACCCCTATTTCCCACCACAACGAATGATCGATGAGATACAATCCAGCTTCCGCGAACTGATTAGCCAGTATCCATCCGGATCTAAAATACAATCGGGACTTGCAGCTAAAGTATTCAGTACCGCAGAAGATCAGATTGTAGTCGGAAATGGAGCGGCAGAACTTATTGCACATCTCTTTAATTTGATACCAGGTAAAATTGGTTTACCCCTTCCTAGTTTTAATGAATATGCCAGCCGTATTGGTTAAGATCGTTGTATTGGCTTTGTATCAAACTCTAATGATTTTTCTTATACTATTACAGATATTTTAGATTTTTGTAACAATAAACAGCTTTCTGCGTTCGTTTTAATAAATCCAGATAATCCATCTGGTTATTTTTTACATAAAGATTCAGTTGAAACGTTGTTAATTGAAACCAAAAAGCTGGGAATCACTCTTATTGTAGATGAATCTTTTGTTGATTTTTCTGAACCAAATATTCGTTTTTCTTTGCTTTCAGAAGATTATCTTAAAAACAATAAACATCTTATCGTAATAAAAAGTATTAGCAAAAGTTATGGGGTTCCCGGTTTACGGCTTGGAGTTCTTGCAACCGGTAATACAGAATTGGCAACAAATATTAGAAAACAAATTCCGATTTGGAATATTAATTCTTTCGGTGAATATTTTCTTCAAATAGTAGATAAGTACAAAAAAGATTATATTTATGCTTGTAATGCTATTGTTGAAGAACGGAAACACTTTATTCAAGCTCTCTCGAATATTCCCAGTTTGAAAGTATTTCCTTCGCAGGCTAATTATGTCATGGCAGAATTACAAAACACAATCAGTTCTAAGAGATTAACAGAAAAGCTGCTCACTGAACATCATATTTTTGTAAAGGACTTAAGTGGCAAACAAGGATTTCCAAATAACAGACAGTTTCTTCGTTTTGCAGTAAGAGATGAATATGATAATAAAAAGTTAATAAATGCATTAAAAATAATTTTAAATAGTTAAACTTAATAAGATTGTTATTGGAGTATTATTTTGAAAATTAATTCATTAAAGATTATATTTTCACTCTTATCTAAAAGAGAAAAAGTAAACTTTGTTTTTATTATTATTATTGCAATAATTGTATCTATAATCGATTTAATTGGCGTTGGTTCAATAATGCCTTTTATCTCTGTTGTATCCAATCCTAATTTAATTAATGAAAATAAATACCTTTATTATTTTTATAATCATTTTAATTTTAGCGATCAAAAAACATTTATAATTACATTAGGAATATTGGTGCTTTTTTTTGTAATCATTCAGAATGCAAGCCATGCCATTCTAAATTATTTAAAAATAAGATATACTACAATGCGCAGACACTCTTTATCGCTTCGTCTATTTAAAATATATCTATCACAACCTTATTATTATTTTTTAAATAAAAATAGTTATGATTTCAATAAAAATATAAATACAGAAATTGAAATTTTGATAAATGGAACTTTAACTCAATTAGTTGATATTACAAGTTATGGTATTCAAATATTATTCCTTATTATATTTTTATTTTTTATTAATCCTTTTAGCACATTAATTATTTCTTTTTCAATAATATCGATTTATGCAATTGTATATTTTTTTATAAGAAGAACTCTAAAAAAATTAGGGACAGATAGATATAAATTAAACACTGAATGTAATAGAATTGTTAATGAAAGTTTTTGGGGTATTAAAGAAGTTAAAATCGCTGGAATTGAGTCTTCTCTTATAAAATCTTATTCTTTACCTTCAAAACAACTTTCATTTAATCTTTCCAAACAAGAAATTATTAGTGATTTACCCAAATATTTATTAGAAACCACAGCTTTTAGTGCTATCATATTAATAATTTTATTTATGATTTTAAAATCACAAAATATTGAAAATGTTATGGTATCAGTAAGTGTATTTGCATACGCAGGATACCGCTTAATGCCTTCTATTCAAAAGATTTTTAAAGCTTTTAGCAAATTTAAATATAGCATACCTGCATCAGAACGAATCTTTAAGGAATTTAATTCTATTATTTATAATACGCCTACAAATTCATTTTCAAATAGTGAAGTATTACCATTTAATCATTCTATTAAAATTGAAAATATTTTTTACTCTTATCCTCAATCATCAAAGTATGTTTTACAAAATATTAGTTTAACTATTAAAAAAAATTCAATTATTGGTATTGTTGGTTCTACTGGTTCGGGAAAAACCACTCTTATTGACATTATATTAGGACTATTGATACCAAATAAAGGTAGAATATATATTGATGATATAGAGTTAAATGACGGAAACATTCGTTCATGGCAAAAAAACCTTGGTTATGTTCCACAAAATATTTATTTATCGAATAGCTCAATTGCAGAAAATGTTGCATTTGGTTTACCTAAAGATGCGATTGATATGGATGCTGTAAAAAAAGCATGTCATATGGCACAGATTGATTCCTTTATAGAAGAAGAATTACCTGATAAATATAATACCTATATAGGTGAGAGAGGAATAAAGCTTTCTGGTGGACAACGGCAGAGAATAGGTATTGCAAGAGCTTTATATCATAATCCATCACTTTTAATATTTGATGAAGCTACTGCAGCACTTGATATGCAAACAGAGCAGGCTGTTATTGATGCCATAAACACTATTGTAGGCACAAAAACTATCATTATGATCGCTCATAGAATCTCTACCTTAGAATCATGTAATATGATATATCGTCTTGAAAAAGGTAAAATTACTGAACAAGGAGAATATAATGAATTATTTAAGAAATAACCATTTATTTTCATTTTTAAGCTCAATTCATGTATTATTCAAACATAAATCGTACATTCTTTTTATATGTTTTTTTATTTTATATTCTACATATTTTTCTTTTTCTCAAGAAATTATTAATAGCCCTGAAGAAGAATATTATGATTTTTTGGCATTACAAGGACTAATTGTAAAACCCACACTTAACTACCGAACGCTTTCTGATTCTGTATGGGAAGTCCCTAATTCCTTGAATCATGTTTGGATTAATAATCATTTAAGCTCAAAAATATTTTTTAGGGAAAATACATCTTACCGTATTTATGGACCAAATTTATATAATTCTTATAACAGCACTGTTCCTTATGGCCAATATGATAATCTTTTATGGCAAGGTAGGGGGTTAAATTCATTTCTTTCTGCTGGGCTTCGTTTAGAATTATATGGTTTTGAATTTACATTTAAACCTGAAGTTTCTTTTTCTGAAAATCAATCTTTTACTATCCTACCTTCTAATTATGATAGTCCTTATGGTTATTTTTGGGGATATGGTCATAACATTGGGATTGATTATCCTCAACGTTTTGGGAATAAATCATTTTTTAACTTTGGATTTGGTGATAGTGAGATAAGATATACATATAAGCAATTTACAATTGGTTTCGGAACTCAAAACATTTGGCTAGGTCCAGCATATGTAAATCCTATGCTTCATTCAAACAATGCACCACCATATCCCAAAGTAGATATTGGTTTTCGTAAAATTCATGTTTATACACCTTTTTATAATTTTGATATTGGTGATATTGAAGCAAGATTATGGACTGGTTATTTATCCGAATCAGCATATTTTGACAATGACAATACTAACAATCACAATATGATACATGGTTTAGCACTTGCATTTGCACCGTCATTTATTCCTGGTTTAACTTTAAGTGCAAACCGCACCTGCTTAGTTAAGTGGAAGTTGGAAAACCTACGATATATACTACCAGCAAAGGCAAATACCTATGTAGGTGTTGCCGATGCAGGTGAAGATCAGAAAGCCTCGTTAGCCTTTAGCTGGCTTTTTACTGAAGTAGGGTTAGAGCTATATGGAGAAATTGCGAAGGATGACTATTCAGGTGCAGGTTTTATTGTATATCCATTCCATTCGATTGGATATACGGTAGGTTTACAAAAACTGCTTGATTTTTTCCCCTCTGAAAAGATTTATGGGAAATTAAATATTGAAATTAATAGTCTTGAGATGTCCCAGGATTTCCAGTTCCAATGGCCCTACTCATTTTATTTTCATTATCAAGTAACACAGGGCTATACGAATAGAGGTCAAATCTTAGGCAATGGCTATTCGCCGGGGGGTAACAGCCAATATGTTAGTTATAGTATTTTTTATCCTAAAGGGATGACTAAAGTATATATACACCGTTTTAATCCAGATAATAATTATATATATAAAGATACAATTGGAACTGAAAATAAAGAAGATGCATCAATTAAATTTAATTCATGGAAAACATATTTTATTTATGGTTTTAATTCTAGTATTTATATTGACAAAAACACTTTACTGAATATTGGTTTTGATATTGTAAATATTGATAATCTTTTATATTATTTTGATAATACTGATATTTCAAATTTTCATATTTATTTTGGAATTAATTATTATTTATAACATTATGATTAAGATATACAAAGATACCATTGTTTATATTGTTTGTCCTGCCTCTACTGCAACAGGTGGGCCAGAATTATTACACCAACTAGCATACCATTTAATAAAACGTGGTATAAATACTTTCATGTATTATTACCCATGCTATACTAATAATCCTATTCATCCTGATTACTTACAATATGCTGTACCTTTTACAAATCAAATCATTGACAATGAAAATAATTTATTAATATTTCCAGAATCGTATAAATATATTGCTGTTCCATTGTTATATAAACATATAAGAAAAGCAATGTGGTTTTTAAGTATTGACAATTATTATATTTCAAGATTAAAAAAATTGGATCTTATTACTAGAATAAAAAATAAAATAAATTCTTTTTCTGAAAACGAAATATTTGATATTACATTGTTAAGAAAAAGACATTTTAAAAAAATAAATATTCAGAATGATATAATAATAAATAATTCTGAATTTGTTTTAACGAATTCATTTAGAGGCTTAGATTATTTAACTTCTGTTTTACATAGAGATGTATTTTATCTATCTGAATATATTAATGATTCTTTTTTTAAAATAAGTGTTGATATAAGAAAAAAGGAAAATATAGTTGTTTATAATCCTAAGAAAGGATTAAAATTTACTAATTATTTAATTAAGAGGGCCAATGGCATTCAATTTATACCAATAATTAATATGAAAAGAGATGATGTTATTGAATTATTAAAAAGGGCTAAGGTTTATATTGATTTTGGCAATCATCCAGGTAAAGACAGACTACCAAGAGAAGCAGCTATCATGTATTGTTGTGTAATAACAGGTACTCGCGGCTCTGCCGGAAATTATAAAGATGTGCCTATACCAAGTTCATTTAAATTTAATGATAAAAAAGAAAATATAAATCAAATTATCAATACAATAAAACATTGTTTTGATAATTATAATAATATTATTAATAAATATGAATATTATAGAAATTTTGTTCGAAATGAAGAATATGAATTTATTCGATCCATTAATTTGATATTTAGAAAAGAGTAATAAATAATGAATAAAAGACCATTAATTTCAATTATAATTCCTACATACAATCAAGAAAATTTAATATCTGATGCTATCGAAAGTGTTTTAATGCAAGATTATGATAATTTTGAAATAATAATTGCTGATGATTGTTCTACAGATAATACAAAAAATATTGTCAATTCATATACTGATCCACGTATCAAATATTATAAAAATTCAACAAACTTAGGAAGAGTGAAAAATTATCATAATGCTTTATATAACTTAACTAATGGTGAATGGGTTTTAAATTTAGATGGTGATGATTTTTTCACTGATAATACATATCTAAGTTCTGCAGTTAATGCATTAAATTCTTTTAACGATGATAATATAGTATTGATAAGTAGTAACAGACATATTTGCAAACATAATTCTAAACATAAAGATTATTTGTCATCAAATGCTATTAATACAAAACCATATTTATATTCTGGTAATGAATATATTTTATTATTACCAAAACCACCGTTTAGAATATATCATGTCACATCCTTATATAAAAAGGATTATGCTTTACAAATTGGCTTTTATAATCAAGACATTATTAGTACTGATTTAGACTCATTATATCGTTTAATAGTAAACAAATATATTATTAGAATAGAATGCAAAACAGCTGCTTGGCGAAGTCATGCAAATAATATTTCTACAAATAAGAATATTATTGACACTATTAATAATTACAACCTTATAGTTAATATTTACAACTATATAAAAGTTAATATAAAGAAAAATTATAATTTCAATAGATGGCTTAATAAAAATATTAAAAAAAAATATTATAATGATATTTTAAGCTATTTAGAAAAGTTTGACTTAAAATCAATTATCATAGTTGATCGATATATTCATAAACGTTTTCCAATTGCAAGATTATTAACTTTATTAAATATAAAACTTTATTTTAAAATTCTTTTTAGTATTATTATTACTTCGCTAAAACGTGTCACTAGGTTATAATAAGTTATAGGACTCTCGACATATTTACAGTTCATTATATCATAAAATTATCAAATTAAGCTTTTTAATAAAATGTATAATCTATATCATTATTACAATTAAAGATCGGTTATGTCTTTTGTGTAAAAACAATCTTTCAGCTTTTTCAAGCCAGCGCCTGTATTTTTGATAAAGCAAAAGTATTCAGCTCGATAGGTTATTTAAATCTTTTATATATTTAGTTGTTGATAGATTAGGATACTTATCTATATAAAATTTCAAAAGGCTAAAACAGTATAGGTATTTTATATGAATAAATTAAACATTGTTGGACTTTACCTCTATAAAGAGATACGAACTGGTGGACACAGACGATATATTGAACTAATGGAAGGTCTTGCTTCAAAAGGAAATAATGTAACGATAATTGTAAATAAAGATTTCACTTTTCCTTTTAAATATGTACGTTATATACCTATAGAGGTACAATATAAACAAGGGCAACGCTTTCCTGTTTCTCTTATTTTTAAAAAAGTTTTGCAACGTAATAAAAAAGCAATTTTAGAACAATGTATTGATACAGATTGGATACTTATTTTTAGTGAAACCAATATTTTTGGGGCAATTTATCTTAAAAATATTTTGCATGCAAATATTCTTTATGGACATCGAAGCAATACTGTTCAAGAGGCTTTGCAATATATAAAAGAACATAATGGCAAACCTTTAAAACAAGTTAAATTTGTTTTAAATTTTATAAAATACTCTTTTTATGAACATATAATTAGCAGTATTACAAATGCAATCGTATTTCAAAGTACATATGATAAAGAAGATTTTCTTTCTAGAAATAAAACAGCTCGAAATAAATCTTTTGTTATTGGTGGACATATAGGTTTACCCAGATATACACAGGAATATAAAAATATCAATACAAGTACACATGTAGAAAAGTTGCTCTTTCTTGGCACTACTGGCCCACGAAAAGGTTTAAAATATTTACTAGAAGCATTAGTTATTTTATATAATAAAGGGATGCATAATCTATCTTTAAATGTAATTGGCCCTGGTGATTTAGAGCCTCATACTTCATATTTAAAAGAAAACAATCTTTTAGATATTGTGAAATTTTATGGTCGAATAGATAATCCTTTTCCATATTTGAAAGAAAATGACTTAATGGTAATACCCTCTCTTTTTGATAGTTATCCTAATACCGTTTTAGAATCTTTACATGCTGGTATTCCTGTTATCGCTAGTTCTGTTGGCGGAATACCAGAAATGTTACAATATCCTGAACTTTTATTTCCACCAGCAGATTCGTATGCCATTGCAGATACAATATATAAAATCGTTACTGATAATGAATATTATCGTTATATTCGCCGGCTTTGTGCTCAACGATTACCATTTTTCCATTTTGATTGGGAATTAAAATGGGAAGAAGTGATGAAATCTTTTATAAAGGTGTAATTTTTATGGCAAGAAGTAAACCTATTCAAAATCCTCGACAATTATTAGAAAACATGGTTATAATACGGGACATTTTATTATCTAATAATATAAGATGTTTTCTACATTTCGGAACATTATTAGGCGCTATTCGCGAAAAGAATTTTATACCCCATGACGATGATGCTGATTTAGGAGTATTTATTAATGATTTTGATAAAGTAATAGACCTTTTGCCTGTTTTTCTATCACATGGATTTGAATTTAATAGTCAACGATTTGGTCGATTATTACAATTTATTAGAAATGATGAACAAGTAGATATCTTTTTTGTTACTCAAGCATATGGACTATTTGGAAAAAAGTGGGCTATTGATGAAAGGACAACTGTTCCTTATAAATTTCTTAGTGATTTTGAAATAATTAATTTTTTAGGTTATGATTTTTTAATACCTAAACAACCTGAAAGATTAATGAGAAATCTTTATGGAAGAACTTGGCAAATTCCTCTTAAAAATATACCATCTAGAACTAATCTTTCTTGGAGAATTAAAAAGCTATTATTACATCCAGATAAGATTATTTTTTATATATTTCGTTTCATAAATACCCAAAAAAGAAAATTATTTAAGAATGGTGGATAAATTATGAAATTTCATAAATATATTTCTTATTTTTTTAAATTTTATATTTTAACAAAAATTAATCTTTTATTTTCATTTTTAAGTTCACTAAATATTCCTCATGATATAGATCTTTTAGAATACAATAAACAAATTAAACTTTTAATTCCAACCCCTGAAGGATCTAAACAAGCAGTACATCCTGATATTATATATGATAGCGAAGCAAAGATACCTTTCATATTAGCCTTTACACCATATCCATTTTCTATTGATAAATATGAAAACCCTTGTTTAGTTATATCTTATGATGGATTACATTTCTTTGAAGAACAAAAAGGTATAAATCCTATTGTTTCCACCCCTTCTTATGATCATAATGATGATCCAGATTTATATTATAAAAATGGTAAATGGTATATTCTTTATTTAGAAACTTTAAGACCTAATGCTCAAAATTTGGTATTATTAGAAAGCTTTGACAGAATAACATGGACATCACATATTATTTATTCAGCAAATCTTAAAAACCCAAATGATTTTTTTATGCTTTCTCCTTCATTTATAGCTCAAAACGATACGATTAATAAAATATTTTTTGTAAATCGTTCAGTATCACCTTATCGTATTGAATATGTTATGCAAACATCTGATGATAATTTTGATTTTTACAAACGTTATCCTGTTAGTATAGATCTTAATGGTCTTGTCCCATGGCATATTGATATTATTTATAGAAATAATTCATATTACATGTTATTATGCACTGTAAAAAATAATAGAAATAATAAAGAGTATTCCCTTTATATAGCAAAAAGTAATGATCTAATATCTTGGACGTTATCACCTAAAATGGTCCTACATAATTCATATAGAGCTTCCGGTTTTATAAAAAATAATGATATTTTTATTTACTATTCTCGACAACAAGGTCTTTTTAGACCATGGCATATTGGTATATGTCGTTTTAAGCTATCGGATTTTTTTAAGGAAAATTTATGAATATAGCAATTATTGTCAATTCCTTCCCATCTTTATCAGAAAAGTTTTTATTAAATCAATTTGCAGGTTTAATTAACGAAAATATAAATATTGATATTTATGCTTCTGTAAAATCTAATGACACTCAAGTTCATGATTTATATTATAAATATAATTTTGATAAATATACTTATCAAGTAAATATCCCTAGATCTTTAAAAGAAAGGCTTAACAAATTACCAAAGATTTTATTGAAAAATATGTTTTATTCTTTAAAAAACACTTTACGTGCCTTTAATTTTATTAAATATCAACGCGCTGCAAAAAATCTAAAAACATTATATTTTCTTGATGCTTTTCAAAGTAAAAAATACGATGTTATTCATTGCCAATTTGGTCAAAATGGACTTATTGGTGCATTTCTTAAAGATTGTGGATTTACAAATCGACTTATTGTTACATTCCATGGATCAGACATAACTGTTTTTCCTAAAAAAGATGGTAAAAATGTTTATAATTATATGTTCTCTCGAGTTGATGCTGTTACTGCTGGTACTCATTTTACAGCTAAACATATTAGTGAACATGGTTGTCCTAAAGAAAAAATATATATAATTCCAGCAGGTGTTTTAATTAATAAATATCATAGTATTAATTTTAAATTAAAAGATGCAAATATTATTCTATCCGTAGGTCGACTTGAAGAAGTTAAGGGGTTTGAATATGCTATTAATGCAATTGAGAAGATTGTAAAAGATTTTCCAAATATCAACTATTTTATTGTTGGTAATGGATCAAGAAAAGAATTATTAGAAAATCTTATTAAAGAAAAATATTTAGATAAAAATGTATTTCTTCTTTGTGAAAAAAATGATACAGAAATAGAAGAACTATATAAATCTGCTTCTATTTTTATAGCTCCCAGTATACGTGCAACAAATGGAAGTGAAGAAGGACAGGGATTAGTAATTCAAGAAGCTCAATTATATGGAATTCCTGTTATTGCAACCACAACAGGTGGTATTCCAGAAGGAATTATTGACTCAGTTACCGGCTTTTTAGTTCCAGAAAAGAACTCAAACGCGATTGCAGAAAAAGTAAGATTACTTTTAACTAACAAAGAACAAAGAGAGATTATGGGAAAAAATGGTTATAAATTTGTATCAGAAAAATACGATGTTAATATTTTATCAAAAAAAATATTAGGTATTTATAAATGTCTTCTATAACAGTATTTGATATCATAACTACTGCACAAGGCGGGAAACGATTACTTGAACATCGTGTTCAAGTAATTAATCAGGATCCTTCATTTATTAATTACATTATATGTCCAAAAAATGATATATTTACAGCAGATTTTTATTCAAAAAATATACCTTATATTCAATTTTCTATGACGAGGGGGTTAAACCCCATTTTCACTATTAAAGAAATCATAACTTTTTATAGATTATTAAAAAAATATAAACCTATAATTGTTCATGCTCATACTTCTAAAGCTGGCGCTGTTTCTCGTATAGCCTGTCGAATTTATAATATGCTTAATAAAAATAAAATATATGTTTGTTATCAAGTTCATTCTTTTTATTTTAATACCATATATGGTTTAAAAAGCTATCTTTTTTTATTTATTGAGCGTTACTTATCAAAATATACTGATTCTTTATTATTTCAAAATAACACTGAATTACAACAAGCTAAAAAATTTAAAATGGACAAGCATGCATTGCTCATTAATATTGGTAATGGCATTAATTTAAATAATTTTCCTATTCCTAATTCACCAAAAAGTTTACCGACATGGAAAACTGACCATGATAAACCTGTATTAATAATATGTATAGCCAGAATAGAACCCAAAAAAAATCACAAAATGATTGTTGACACAGTATATTATTTAAAAAATATTCTTACCAAACAATATGGTGAAGTTATTACAGAACATGCTTTCAAAGTTATTTGTGTTGGTGAAATTGGTGAAACCGATGCAATTACCTATCGTGATAGTTTAGGGCTCCAACATTATATTAATTTTGTAGGTTTAAAAAATCATCAAGAAATTATACATTTTTTACAGGAATGTCACATTTCTATATTAACAAGCACAGCAGAAGGGAAACCTAGAGCACTTATTGAATCTATGTGTATGGGGCTTCCCTGTGTTGCAACTAACGTTGTAGGAACTGATGAAGTAATTGTGCATAATGAAACTGGTTATCTTATTCCATTACATGATTATCAAGCTTTTGCTGAAGCAATAAAATTACTAATGGAAAATCCAGAGCTTTATATTAAATTTTCCAAAGCTTCTATTCATCGCGCCATTAAAGAATTTGATGAAGCTATTGTCATCGACAAGTTAAAAACCATTTACCGCGACAGACCTACTAAAAGCAATCCAAATTTAAACTTCTAAAATCCTTTTATACAAACTTAACAATTCTCTTGCCGCTTTATCCCATGAAAAGATTCCACTTCGAACTCTTTCTAATCCTTTAGAAATTAATACATTTCTAAGCTTTTCATCATTAACAATTTTACCCATTGCTTCTGCAAAACCTTTTACATCATTTGGATCTTTCACTAATAATGCACAATCATCAACAACTTCTGGAATTGCAAAGACTGATGAGGTAACAACAGGACATCCAGAAGCCATAGCTTCTATATTTGGTATCCCAAAACCTTCAGCCAAACTTGGAAAGATAAAGAGATCTGCCTCTGACATGAGCTCAGCAGAATCTTGTTCAGAAATGAACCCTGGGGTTATAAGTCTATCTTCTATTTGTAAAGCCATAGCTTCTTTTTTTACAGTATCATTATCCCACCCTTTCCCTGCACATACCAGCTTATGTGGGCGCCCATTGTTTTGTTCAATAAAACGTTTAAAAGCCTTTAGCAAAACCCATGGATTTTTTCGTTCAGAAAAACGGCTAATATGATAAATATAAGGTGATTTTATTCCATATTTTTCTAGAATAACACACTTATTAGTGTTCTTTGGATTGTACACATCACTAATACCATTATATGCAACAACAATTTTTTCGCTTGGAACTTTAAAATTATCAACTAAGTACTTTTTAGTTGTATTTGATACTGTAAAAATACCATCCATTTTTCTTGCAAAGCGAGGTACTAAATATCGTTCATGAAACATTTCTACTGGGCCAAAAAATTGCGGTATTAATAACTGTTCTACACCATGTATCGTTGCAACCTTTTTATTAGGTACACCGTATATTGGTGCATATATCGTAAGTGGCGTATAATGAACCAGATCAAAGGCTTCTTTTTTTAAAATTAATGAGCTTAATAGTGGGTTTCTTGGTACAATAAGTTCTCGCACTTTTTTATATATAGGATTTGAACTAGGTTTATAATGTATAAATGTTATATGAAATAGTTTTTCTTTAGTATTTATATCAACTATTCTTTGCATTATCTGATCAAGGTGATGCCCAGATCCGCTATTCCAATTATCCAGTTGTTTGGTAAAAACTGCTATTTTAGGTATAGACGTCATCTTCATAGTTGCTATATTATACTCTTAAAGCATAATTATGAGCAATATAACAGTACTTACACTCGTAGATCGTATCGCAACATTTTATTCATTAAAGCCCTTTATTTTTTTTGGCGGTTCTAAGCGATTTACTTTTACTTCAGATCCTGTATTTTGTTTAAAAAAAGATAAAAACAATATACTCATTATGGTCCGTCAATTCATCAAACCAGACATCGTAGATCTTGAATTGATGAAAAATCTTAGAAAAAAATATGAAGTTATCGCTTTTTTTCATGATGATGCAGGTGGTGGAATACCAAGATTAGAAGTTTTACCCTACGTTAATTTATTTTATCAAAAAGCATTATTTAAAGATATCAATCTTTATAAAAAAAGACTATATGGTAAAGAATTATACTCTGATTATTACCACACAAAATATGGTGTACAAGATAAAGAACATAAAGAAAGAGCTATCGTTGAAGATGATGCCCAGTTAAATAAATTACGGCTTTCCTGGAATATTGGAATTGGCGATTATCCAAGAGAACAATTCAGACAAAGGTTTGGAACAGCCTTAGCGAAGGTATTTGGACCATCGATATCAAAACATATCTATTCCCGAAAAAAGATTAACTATAATCCTGTCGATTATAATAAAGAAATCTTTCAGGTTCATGCAAGATTAGGATTAACCGGACGACCTTCTATTGCCTACCAACGCTATTTAATCCTAAATAAGATTAAAAATGATCCTCGTTTTCTTATTGGAGAAGTATCACAAAAACAATATAATTACGAAACCAAGCATTCAAAAATGATATTATCCCCCTTTGGATGGGGAGAGTTATGTCTTCGAGATTTCGAAGCTGTTAGAGCCGGTTCAGTATTATTAAAGCCAGATATGGGACATCTATTAACTTGGCCTGATATTTTTATACCCTTTGAAACCTATGTCCCCTTCTCTTGGGATGTCGATGATCTACTCGATAAAGTAGATGCCTATTTAGGAAATGACCAAGCAAGAAAACAGATTGCATATAATGCATGGGATGTCTATAGAGATCAAATGAATCAACTAGAAAACCGATTTGAATCTATTATTGGAGAGATTTGTTCATGCACTACTCAATAAAGGATATCATTGCATCACTTCCAGAAGAAAAAAAATATTCCGATTCATACTGGACTCGTTTTGTATTACGACCAGTCTCGTTTCCTATCAGCTGGTTTTTTCTTAAACTTAATTGCACACCTAACGGAGTATCTTGGATTGGTGCGTTTATTGCCGTATTAGGCGGCTTATTATTCGGTATCAATTATTTTATTCCAGTTCAAGTAAACATATTATACTGGTTAGGTTTACTGTGTTTTTTCATTTTTTCTATATTTGATTGTGTTGATGGGAATATGGCACGAACTATTAATTTACCTAACCCATGGGGCTCTTGGGTAGATGCAGTTGGCGGATATATTGCCTATACAGTTGCTCTATTATCGCTTGGACTTGCAACAGGGGCTATGCATAGAGAATTAAGTGGCTTATATATCTTCCTTGGAGGTTTTTCAGCTGCTACCAATATGCTGATGCGGGCAACCGTTCAATCACACAGAGCTAATAAGGCAAAACTTTTTGGTATAGAACAATCAGCATCACCGGAATCTGAAAAAAGGCTCTCTGAACATTTAGGTATTACGGGAATAATGTTTCCTTTATTTGGTATTGGTGTTTTATATCATGTATTATCTTTTGTATTATTTTTTTACACCATAGTATATGGTATTGGATCAATATGGATTCTTTTTAAATTATGTAGAAAACTATATTAAATAGGGAAGTATTGCATGTCTACTTATCTCATTACTGGAGCAGCAGGTTTTATTGGTTTTCATCTTTCTAAACGATTGATAGAACAGGGCCATACTGTTATAGGGCTCGATAATATTAATGATTATTATGACATTACATTAAAATATGCAAGAATAGCACAATTAGGAATTAAAGAAGATGAAGCAGAAAAATACAACCAACTTGTTAAAAGTACAAAATATCATACTTTTTCGTTTATCCGATTAAATCTCGAAGATTATAATAATCTTATAGATATTTTTAAACAACATAATTTTGATTGTGTAATTAACTTAGCGGCGCAGGCCGGGGTTCGGTATAGTATCGATCATCCCTTTTCCTATGTTCAAAGCAACCTTGTAGGATTTTTATCAATTCTAGAAACCTGTAGACATTATAGGATTCCCCATCTAATTTATGCTTCAAGTTCATCTGTTTATGGAATGAATTCAAAATATCCCTTCAGTGAAGATGATTCAGTTGACCATCCTGTAAGCCTCTATGCAGCTACGAAACGGGCAAATGAACTTATGGCCCATACCTATTCGCATCTCTATGGTTTTCGTACTACTGGACTTCGTTTTTTTACAGTTTATGGGCCATGGGGTAGACCAGACATGGCCTATTTTAAATTTGCCAGGTCAATAATGGAAGGGAAACCGATAGAGGTTTACAATAATGGTGATATGTACCGAGATTTCACCTATATTGATGACATTATTGATGGAATTGTCTGCATATCAAATAAAAACAAAGAAAATAATGAACTTTTTAAAATTTACAATATTGGTAATAACAATCCTGAAAAGCTTTCAAAATTAATTACAGTTTTAGAAGAATCTCTTGGGAAAAAGGCTCAAAAAATCTATTTGCCTATGCAACCTGGTGATGTATACCGAACTGCAGCAGATATTACTGCTTTAAGTAATGATTACAACTGGAAACCTCATACATCCTTAAAAGAAGGAATACTACTATTTGCAGATTGGTTTAAAGTGTATTATAATACGAACACCTTTGAGGAAGCCAAATGAAGCTCGCAGATTTTGATATTTGGTATCGTTCTCGTTATAAACGTACTACATCGGGATATGCAACGTTTTTCTTTATTATTTCAGATCTTTTCGCACTTTTTCTCTCTTTTGGAACAGGTTTTTTTATTGTCAATCTTTATGATTTACATGCAATTAATTTTAAATCTTTTGTAACCTATTGGCCCTATTTACCAACTTTTATATTAATTTTTTATGCTAACCAGCTCTACCCTGGTGTAACCCTCGCACCTGCAGAAGAATTACGTCGTTTTTTTATCGGTTCAATAATTGGCCATGGTGCAATTCTGTTAACTATGTATCTAGAGCATCAAACGATCAATTATATCATGATCGCTTTTATTATAAGCTGGTTTTTCTCTTACTGGTACTTGCTTATCTGTCGTTCTTTTACAAGATGGCTCGTTAGTAAAACTTCATTCTGGGGTATTCCTGCAGTAATATATGGCTGTGGTGCTTCTGGTAAATTAGTAGCAGACCGACTGCTTGAAGTACCATCAATTGGTTATGTCCCTGTATTATTTCTTGATGATGATCCTTCAGTAGGTGAAACATATAAAAATATTCCCATTATACATGATACCAGCATTGGGCCAGAACTTGTAGAAAGGTACAACATAAAAATGGCTATTGTTGCGATGCCCCGGGTTGATCGTCATCGTTTAGCTGATATTCTTAATGAATCGGTTTCTGCTTTTAGATATAATGTATTAATTCCTGACTTTTTTGGTCTTACCAACATGTGGATGTCGGTACGAGACTTTGATGGCATACTCGGTCTTGCAACGAGTCAGCGACTTCTTATGCCTTGGAACCGACTGCGAAAACGAGTATTAGACCTTCTGTTAGTGCTTGTTGGTGGTATTTTACTTCTGCCATTATTTCTATTTATAGCACTTTTAATAAAAGTTTCATCACCTGGGCCGGTTCTTTACGGTCATACCCGTATCGGTCGAAATGGAAAACCCTTTAAAGCTTATAAATTCCGTTCAATGGTAAAAGATGCTGATAAAAAGCTTAAGGACCTTCTTGAAAGAGATCCTGAAGCTAGAAAAGAATGGGAAACGAGCTTTAAACTCAAAAATGATCCACGGATTACTCCAATTGGCAAGTTTTTACGGAAGACTAGCCTAGATGAATTTCCACAGCTTATCAATGTGCTTAAAAATGAAATGAGCCTTATTGGGCCTCGGCCTATTGTTGAGGCTGAAATTGAAAAATATGGAAAACATTTCAAACGAGTTTTTGCAGTTAAACCGGGATTAACAGGTCTCTGGCAGGTTTCAGGACGATCGGATACAGATTATGATGAACGGGTTGCTTTTGATACCTATTATATCCAGAGTTGGTCAATTTGGCTTGATTTATGGATCCTTTATAAAACTGTTTGTGTTGTTTTTAGAGGAAAGGGTGCGTATTAATGAATATAAAAAAAAGTAATATCGCAATTTTATTTTTTATTACCCTTGCGCCTTTTTTATTTTCACAAAATAGATCTCTTTCTGATCTATATCCTGAAAAAAGTAAAGATTCTTTAAATATTCTCTTTTCTGAACATGGCTTTATTCAGACACTGGAAAAATCAACACAAAAGCCAATGTTTGAGCCACTATTAGATACTCCATTATATTTTAATAATATTATTCAACAAAGGAAACCAAGTTTTATTATTGAATCTGCCCGTATAATTTCATTACAAAATACGGTCTCTTTACAAAATATTTTCATTTCGCTAAGTAGAGTGCGTGATTTAGCTGGTAGAACTTATAAATCGAGTAGTCGTGGAAAAGAGGTTCCTCTCTTTGAAACCGCTACAAGAATAGATAGTCCTAGAAAACCAACCCCCTTAGGAGATCCTCGCTATACAATTCATGATGTAATACCCTCAAAACAGGTGTTTTATATTTTGTTAAAAGATATCAATTTTGGAAACTCTTATTATAAAATTGAAATGCAAACCTATGATAAGGGTCTTATGTTTATTTTAACAAATGCAAAAGCACTTTCCTATGGTATCATTCCAGTTATTGGTGAAGATCGATTTATTTCTGTTTTATACATAGAACCACTACAGGAAGGCTTATTACTTTATAACCAAGCTGGAGCCCAAGTAAATTCTATCATCTCCTCCCAAGTGCACATGCCTTCGGCAATTCGTAAACGGCTCGATGTCTTTATTGATTGGTTGGTGGATGGTCTAGGCCAATAACCTTCCCGCGCTGGCCGGTCAGTTCCAGATAGGCCAGATCGGCTAAACCGAACCCGCTGTTTTTCGTAAGATTGGTCGCGTATTGATCGTAGAGCATATCCTCATACATTTTGCCTGCAAAGCCTTCATCCATCAATTCTGATTTCATGACGGTTTTGCGCATGCCCTCAAGAAGATTTTTAACTAAAAAGCCTTCTAAAGCCTGGCACTGTTCATAGAGCTTACTGGTTTTGTCAATTTCAACCTTTCCTGCATGTCTTATTTTTTCTGATGCACTTTGCGCCGGCTTTGCTACAGTATCCCCATTGGCATTTTTTGCCTTTTCCAGCAGGCTTGCGAAGGATTTCGATTCGACAGGAACCGCGGTATTCGGTTCGCTTATGAGACTTTGCTGAACTAAAAGACTTCCTATCGCTCCTACATTCATCGTATTTCTCCCTGCCCGCTCTATCAAACTATGGCTCTATTCTTTTTAATCCTACCGTTTTAATCCTACCGCTTTAAACCTGTAGCAATCCCAAGCATATTGTCGCTGGTCTGGATGGTCTTTGAGTTAAACTCATAGGCCCGCTGAGCGACAATCAGGTTTACCATTTCCCGCACTACCGATACATTGGACATTTCCAGAAACTTGTGAACGATTTTTCCCATACCATCGAATCCTGGACGGCCAGCAATGGGATTTCCAGAAGCGTTGGTCACCTTGAAGAGGTTTTCGCCAACGGCGGTAAGTCCCACCGGGTTGGGAAAACGGTACAGTTCCATCTGTCCCACCTGAATGGGATCATCCTGGCCGGGAACCTTCACGGTAATACGGCCATCCTGGGAAACGCTCAGGGTTTCCGGAATAAAACCTTCGGGCAGCACCACATCGGGCAAAACATGATAACCGTTAGAGGTTACCAGGCGGCCATCACTGTCAATTTTAAATGCGCCGTCCCTGGTATAGGCATAACTGCCGTCATACATTTGAATGCGGAAAAAACCATCGCCCTGAATTGCAAAATCTGAAACGTTTTCCGTATTCTGCAGGGATCCCTGGGTGAACATCCGCTGGGTTGCGGATACCTTGACACCATGGCCCATCTGAACACCGACGGGGGTTACTGTCTCTTCCGTAGCGGGGGTGCCTGCGGTTTTTATCGTCTGGTATAAGAGATCCTCAAAATCGGCCCGCATTTTCTTAAAACCAGAGGTGTTCACGTTAGCCAGATTGTTGGAAATGGTATCAATATTCGCCTGCTGACCAATCATACCGGACGCACCGGTCCATAGACTTCTAACCATTTATTCCCCCTACACTCGCACCACTTCGTTTATCAATTTTCCGAGCATGGCGTCCTCTGCCTGGACAACCTTC
>Ga0208198_1001479_pt1 | contig 20383 bp, 18 predicted proteins | sample AD_JPNTR2_MetaG_FD_184446 | JGI IMG/M metagenome (GOLD analysis project Ga0208198, IMG submission 184446) | Active sludge microbial communities of municipal wastewater-treating anaerobic digesters from Japan - AD_JPNTR2_MetaG (SPAdes) (version 2) | ecosystem: Engineered > Bioreactor > Anaerobic...
GGGAGGCGGGGGTTGGTCGACTGCTCGCATGGAAAGACGTCTTCGGTGAGACACAGGAGACAGGGGCGGCAGGCTGTTCCATCCCCCTCCCCGTCGAGCCGCCTCCCCCACGGGGGCGATTCCCCATAGATACGGTGCCCTGTAGGAGGCAGGCTCTTATCGGTCTCACCGAAATCTCCATGAAATCCCGTTTCCTTCCCGTGCACGGCTATCCGGACTATCGCCACTTACTGCCCGCACCCTCTGGAGGGGGCGGGAGGAGGCCTTGATGAGCGGCCGGGCGGCGGGGGTGTCCCATGAATACCGTTCAACCAGAGACGCAGGAGACAGGGAGGGAGTGGGCAGTCGTAATAACGGGAAAAGATGGGGGGTTTATATCACAGAACCGTTGATTTGACGGCCTCGATGGGATAAACCACCAAATCAACGTCAATGATCCGGGCTATAGACTATTCACCATTTTCCGTCAGCCTGCCCGGAGATCACCACCCCCACCACGCGGCGCTAATGGATGGCTGGAACCTTTAACCTCCCGGTTCGAGCAATGCACTTCTGCCATCCTGAAGATGTATTACACTGCCGTTCGAGAGAGTGTGGGGGAATGTGGACTGGGGGTTCACCCCTCGCTCTTTCACCCGTGACTCAAAATACATCCATCTCTCTTCAACCCGATCTTTTGCCGGGTGGAACACAGGTTGTTTATCGGTCCCTTTTAACGAACGCGGCGTAACCGTGGTAACCACCCTCGGTGGCGGTTCTGAGGACGCGGACGTCTGTAGCGCCCCGCGTCTCCAGTTGTCTGGCGTAGGTCCATGCGGCCTGCTGGGTCTCGTAGAGCCTGTCGGCGTAGTAGTCCTGCCCGTCGATTACCCGCCGCTGCCGTATCCTGATCCAATCCGTCTTCGAGCCCCGATCCATGGTTTAGTTCTTACAGGTGAAAGGCTGATAGATGTTGCGCATCCGGGGTCTCTCTCCCGATCTAATGTTTTGCCCCTCTCTCAGCCCAGTAGGCCTCTGCCTCTTCCTCCATCTCCTCGAGTCTCTCATAGTAGTCCGGGAACTCGTTTAAGTGCGCAAGCGCGATCTTTGCTGTCATGAGGAGGTCGTCATCGGTGACGTTTGTCACCGGATCCCGAAGCCCGTGCTCGAGTTCGACTACCATTCCCCGCCGGAACTCCTCGAGATCGAACTCATCCCACGTGATGCCGAGTTTCTCCCCCATCTCCCTTGCCTCATCCAGTGTTACGTCTCTTCGTGCCATTGGGTATCTCCATCTCGAATGGTCTCTTTGCAGGGTTAAGAGCCTGACGGAAAGGGTATCCATCCCACCCCCCCGCCGCTGCCGGGCCGTCTCGAACGCCTCAAATCATATTCAGCGGGCCAGAAGTAAGGTTTATGCCGGTTGTTCGCATATTCCGAGAAGAGTAGCACACTCACCGAGAGGAGTTGAATGCCCCCGTGACGACCGTGATTGCCGTTGACCTCGGCGGAACCAACCTGCGCGCTGCCCTTGTGGATTCCGATGCGAATATTCTCGCCCACGAAACAGTTCCGACGCCGGGAGCCGGGCGTTCAGGTGAGATGATCACCGATGCGATCATGGCGCGGGTTGAGACTCTCCTCGCGTTGCCGGAGGGGAAGGATGCTCTGGCCATAGGTGTTGCGTCGGTAGGCCCGCTGGACCTGGGTCGCGGGTGTGTCATAAACTCGCCGAACATCGCCTTCCCTCTCGTCGAGATCGTCGAGCCGCTGAGGAAGCGGTTCGGGCGGCCTGTCTTCCTCATCAACGATGCCCGGGCCGGTGTCCTGGGCGAACGCTGGATCGGTGCCGCCCGCGGTTCCGAGAACGCTGTCTACATCACACTCTCGACCGGCATAGGTGGCGGTGCTGTGGTGAACGGCTCTCTCCTCCTCGGGAAGGACGGGAACGCCGGCGAGATCGGGCACATACCCGTTGATACACGCTGCAACCTCATCTGCGGGTGCGGGTTTGCCGGCCACTGGGAGGCTTACGCCTCCGCAAAGAACATCCCCACCTTCTTTGCGGCCTGGCAGGAGGCGGCGGGTCTCCGGCAGGTGAGTTTCGACACCTGCTCGACGCAAGCGATCTTCGAGGCGGCCAGGGAGGAGGACGCGGTTGCCCTTGCCTTCGTGGAGGCGCTCGGGAAGGTAAACGCCCGTGGGGTCTCAGGGGTTATCGTAGCCTACAACCCTGAGATAATCGTGTTTGACGGCCCGCTTGCGCGCTATCACGGCGATATCGTTATCAGGTACATGGAGCCGTTCATCGACCGCTACCTGACCCTTCCCCGGCTGGCAGTCTCCTCACTCGACGGTAAAGCACCGCTCTTTGGTGCGGCGTTATACGCGCTTGAGGCCCTCTGAGAGTCCGGGTGAGAAGAATGATCGAGATCTACCCCAATCTATACATCGGGTCGCAGGAGGATTATGAGGTTGTGGTGGAGGCCCATGATACGTGGTGCGTGGTGCATGCCTGCCGGAATCCATACCACTGCCTGGCGGTCACATACTCCCCGCTCGGCACGGTGCCGGCAGACCACCCGGAACACCTGGTTGCCCGGCGGGGAAACCGCCTTATGCTCAACCTGGTCGACTCCCGGGATCCCGCCGATATACCGAAAGAGGCGATCGATGCCGCGCTGGATTTTATACACCGTTGCCTTCATAAAGGGCGGCCGGTGCTGGTCCACTGCGGGTTCGGGGTATCCCGCTCGGCGGCGATCGGGCTCCTCTACCTGGCGGCATACACCGATGTCCTGCCCCGCGGGAGCCTGGCCGAGGCCGAGGAGGCATATCGGAGGATATACCCGCCATATAAGCCCGGTCGCGGGATCAGGGGGTTTATGGAGGCGCACTGGGATGAGTATACAGGAGGGGGGCCAGAACGCGACCGCTGAACCGCCGCGCACCGCCGTGATCAGGGTCCGGCGGTCTCGACTCTACGCCCACCTCTATCCCGTCGAAGGGCTGGATGACCCTGGTCCCATTCTTGCGGGTCATCGGGATGCATACCGGAAGCCCGCCCACCACTGCGGGTGTGTGGGGGTGTTGAGGTGTTCAAGATAACGGTGGCGAGGTCGGTCGACCCGGACATGTGCTCCTCGCTCTCCTCCGAAAGCATGGTCTTGATAGCCAGGCGCTGGTGAGATCCAGGATCTTTTGGGGTGTTTCGCACGTGCGATCCGCGATGCCGGGGTCAGCTGGTGACGCCCTCAAGGAGGATAACCCACCCCTGAGATCGGCACATCCACCGTGCCCGGCTGAAAAACTATCAGGTTCCCGGCATATCCCATGTCTGCCACTTCTTCCGCGCTCTGGAGAGGAGGAGCGCCGCCGCCGGGATGAGGATGAGGGCTGCAAACGCGTATGATGCGTCGATGATCGAGGCGAAGATCAGGAGCAGAAGTGCCGGGCTTATAGCGAGTATGTATCGAAGAAAGACCCCCGCAGAGTAGAGCATCACGTTCGGGTGGAGTCCACAGAGGTAGACCGTCACCGCCAGGGTGTACGCCGAGATCGAGACGAAGGCGGCAAGGGCCGGGAAGAACGCCACCGTCCATTCCGTTGTCGCCGCTGCTATCACGAGCACCGCGAGCGGGAGCAGGTTTGCAAGGGCGTAGGCCTTCAGTTTCGCATCGATCACCTCGCTGACCTCCACCGGCAGGAAGGCGTAGGACGTGAAAGAGTCAAACTCGGTCAGCCAGTTGTATATTGTGGCCGATAACACCCCGAGCAGGACGGCAAAGACCACCAGGGGATCGATCCCCGGAATGAACCGGATCAGGACCTGGAGGCAGACCCAGATCAGGGCGAGCGGGAGGAGGAACGAGAAGATCACCTTCCCGACGCCCCCCTCGCTCCTGATGAGGTCGAGGGCGTCCTTTGCGATGAAGCGCGCGCTTCCCAGGCCGTTTAGGTGTTCGGCCATGGGCTTGAACCGGTTTCTGAAACGTTTTGTCCGGTCAGGATATTCCGCAGTGACAAAGAGCACCGATACTGCTGCCGGAATCAGGATGAGGATCAGAGATAGGAGGAGCGGTTCCGGCGCCGGGTCGAGGAAGAAGGCGTATGGCGGGAGGAGGGGCACCCCGAACCGCGAGGCCGCCAACCCGACGACGGCGAGCACCGCCACCGTTCCGGCCAGGAGCGCAACAGAGTGTGCGTAGAGCGTCGAGAGGAAGCAGACGAGAGCAAGACCGAGGAGGAAGGCGAGCGTGAGCGATATAAATGCCAGGAGAGCGTAGCCCGGGTCTAGCGAGATGAACGGTGTCGCTGCGGCGAACCCGATCGAGAACGGAAGGACATAGAGCAGGATGTAGTATAACGTGTCTTTTGCCAGGAAAGCGGCGAATATCCGTCTCTCCGAGACCGGCAGGCTCCGGGACGCGTAGGCGACCAGACTGGCCTGCCCGAACCTGCGGTTCATGACCTCCCGGCCCATGAGGCCAAACGAACCCACCATCACGCCCATGAGCAGGAAGATGATGTGTGCAAGGAGCGCGGCAACGTCATATGGGAGAACGTCTGCAAAGATCGGGAGGGTGAGCGATCCCAGGAATGCAAAGACCGCAATCACCGCCGGAAAGAGCGCAAACCCCAGGTTCCCGAATATCGTCGAGTGGATCCGCCACTCTTCCTTCATCATCGCGACAAAGAGTTCAGGCACCGGTACCACCCAGAACCAGTTCGAGGAAGAAATCTTTCAGGCTCCTGCCGCCCGATGCCGTGATTTCGTCGACACGACCGGTGTGGAGGAGCCTGCCGTTGTGTATGATCCCGACCCGGTCACAGATCTCTTCGGCGATCTCGAGGATGTGGGTGGAGAAGAAGATCGTCCCGCCGTTCCTGACGTAACGCTGCAGGAAATCCTTTACCGTCCTCTGCATGATCGGGTCAAGGTTGATCAGAGGTTCGTCGATGAGGGCGAGCGGAGGTTCGTGGAGGAAGGCCTGCGCAAACATCAGTTTCTGCCTGGTTCCCCGGGATAGGTCCTTGCACAGGACGTCCCGCTTGTCCCCGAACTCCAGCAGGTCAAACCAGTGATCACACCTCTCCTCGATCGAATCCAGGTTGCGGATGCGGGCCACAAAATGGAGGTACTCTTCTGCGGTGAGGAAACTTGGCGGTGTCTCCTGCTCCGGGATGATGCCAACCAGTCTCCTGACCCCGATCGGGTCTTTCGTCACATCTATCCCCATAACCCTGGCCGAACCGGACGTCGGCCTTACCTGCCCTGTCAGCATCCGGATCATCGTTGTCTTCCCCGAGCCGTTCGGCCCGAGAAGCCCGAAGAGTTCCCCTTCATCAACGGAGAGCGAGACACTGTTCACAGCGACGACGTTGCCGTAATCCTTGGTGAGGTTCTCTGCCTCGATCATATGCCGCACGCCCAATTGTGCACCACCTGACCATTCAGTGAAAGAGTGTCGGCTGGAGGTATCTATAATCACTTCCCGTAGCCTTACCATCTGATGGGGCCACTCGTGCCAGGCATGTCATAAGCAGAGGGTTTTTACAGGCTCTTTACCCGTGCGCGCCGGCCCCTCCCGACAGAAGACCTTATGTGGTGCAACACGCAATGCCTCACGAGATGAAGACGGAGATACCCTATGACCGGTTCGCTCACGTCCCGGAGCGGATCTTCGGTCTTGTCGACCTCGCTTACAACCTCTGGTGGAGCTGGCACTCCTCGGCAAGTGTGCTCTTCAAGATGGTGAACCGGGCGGAATGGAAGATGAGCCGTCACAACCCCGTCAGGATGCTCCTGGACACCCCGCCTAGATTCTTAGAACGGGCGGCGGCGACCCCTGAATACATCCGCCGCTACGATATCACCATGCACCGGTTTAGGGATTACATGGCGCCGGGGACAAGCTGGTTTGCGCAGCACTACCCGGCCCGGGAGCCACTCACGATCGCCTACTTCTCAAGCGAGTTCGGACTGCATCAGTCGCTCCCGTTCTATGCGGGAGGGCTCGGCGTCCTGGCGGGGGACCACATAAAGGCGTCGAGCGACCTTGGTGTCCCGACGGTCGCCGCAGGGTTCATGTACGCCGAAGGGTATCTCCACCAGCACATCGAGGCGAACGGCTGGCAGAGGAACGTCGCGGAGGTCCTTGACCGTGATGCTGCCCCGGTTCTCCGGGTGCTTGACGACGACGGCAAGCAGGTTGTGGTGCAGGTTCCCCTGGTTGATCCGCCGATCTACGTCGCCGTCTGGAAGGTACAGGTAGGGCGGGTCCCTCTCTACCTCCTCGACACCCATATCGATAAGAACCCGCCTGAGAACCGTAGCATATCATCCAGGCTTTATACCAGCGATCTGGAGCAACGCCTCCGGCAGGAGCTGGTGCTCGGACTCGGTGGGCGCAAGGTTCTTCACACGCTTGGCGCGGAGTACTCGGCGATGCACTTAAACGAGGGGCACTCCGCGTTCGCCCTCCTCGAACGGCTCCGGGAGCGGCTCGAAGCGGGGATGTCGTTTGAAGAGGCGCGTGAGCAGGTCCGGGGCACTTCCCTCTTCACAACCCACACCCCTGTCGCCGCTGCCCACGATGTCTTTCCAGAAGATCTGATGGCGAAGTATTTCCGCGGTTATTCTAAGTCGCTCGGACTATCCTGGAACGATTTCATGGCGTTAGGGGAGGATCCGTGCCGTCCGGGAGCAGGTTTCAACATGACGGCGTTTGCTCTCCGGATGAGCCGGTTCCACAACGCCGTCTCCAGGCGTCACGGCCAGGTTGCAAGGGAGATGTGGCAGCCTCTCTGGCCGGATCTGCCGGTAGATGAAGTGCCGATCGACTATATCACGAACGGCGTTCACCTCCCGACCTGGCTGAACCACCGGATCGAATCGCTATTTGATCAGTATGTGGATCCAGTCTACCCTGACTGGCGGGAGAATTACGACAACCCGATCATCTGGGAGGTGGTAGACGAGATCCCGGATGATGACCTCTGGCGTGAGCACCAGTGGCTGAAGATGAAACTCTTTGCCCGTATAAGAGAGCGGAAACGCCTCAAGTGGGCGGGCCATCGCGACGAACCCGCGAACCTCACGGCCGAGGGGCTCATGCTCGACACCGCAGCGCTGACGATCGGGTTCGCTCGCCGGTTCGCCGAGTACAAACGTGCGGATCTCATCTTCATGGATCCTGAGCGGCTTGAGCGGATCGTGAACAATCGCTGGAGGCCGGTGCAGTTCATCTTTGCCGGGAAGGCCCACCCTGCCGACGAGCAGGGCAAACGGATCCTCCAGAAGATCTACCAGTATTCCCAGGATCCACGGTTCGGCGGCAGGATAGCGTTCGTCGAGGATTACGACGAGCAGGTTGCACATTACCTGGTTCACGGTGTAGACGTCTGGTTGAACACACCCATTCCACCCATGGAGGCGTGCGGCACGAGCGGTATGAAGGCGGGGATGAACGGCGTGCTGAACCTCTCGGTTCTGGATGGCTGGTGGGTTGAGGGCTACAACGGCTGGAACGGCTGGGCTTTTGAGAGTCGGGGGGATTACAGGGAGGATGCGGCGACGATCTATGACCTGATCGAGAACGAGATCGCCCCGCTCTACTACTCGCGGACGATGGACGACGTGCCGCACAGGTGGGTCCAGATGATGAAGGAGTCGATGAAGAGCATCGCCCCACAGTACTGCGCCCTCCGGATGCTCAAGGAGTACGTCACCAGGTACTACCCCACCGTCTGCAGGTTTGCGGTCGGGCCGCGGGAGCAGATGGCAGGGCTTGAAGGGGTATGTCCGCCGGGTCCGGCACCTGAAAAGGAGTGATCTGGAGTCGGCGGCGCACCAGCGGCGGGGGGTAGCGTCTCCGCCACCGGATCCACCACAGCATCGAACCTTTTTGAACGGCCAGTTCTCCAGACCTGCCGGGGTTAACGTTTTCTACACCCCGGCTATAAACAATCACTACCGGAGGGCCGCCTGTCCGGGGTCTTGGATATGGAGTGGAAGGACATTGTCCCGGTTCTTGCGGGTGCGATCATAATCCTGGTCGTCGCGTTTGTAGTGAAACCCGCGCTACTCGGCGAACCGCTCACCGCTGGTTCCGAACCGGTGGTGGTTCGAAACCCGCCGGTCTATGCCCCTCCTGAACCGGCAGCGACACCGACACCGTATCCGGGTGACGGTCCGGCTTACACGCGGAATTTTAGGTGGACGGCGATCGATGGCGGAGTCCATACGACGGCGGTCAGGATCCCGGAGGCGCTGTTCCAGGAACAGCGGGAGACGCCGCGGCTCAGTGATTATCACATCTGGGGGAGGTATGCCCTGGCCGACGCTGACAGGCCGATCCTGGAGGACCTTGCCCGGCGTATCGTGCCACCGACCGGAAATCCGGAGGAGGCCTACCTACGGCTGATGAACCTTGTCTTCTTTGTCCAGCAGATCCCCTACGATACGGACGACAACACGGCCTGCTACATCGAGGGCACCCTCCCGCCGCATGCCATATACGTAAAGGGCGGTGTTGAGTATCCCAAATATCCCGCCGAGATGCTTGTTGATGGGAGAGGGGACTGCGAGGACGCGGCCATACTGATGGGAGGGCTCCTCGACGCCCTGGGCTACGATACGGTTCTGCTGAGATACTCCGATCATATGGCCCTCGGCATCCGGATGAACGAGTTCAACCCCTACTACGCGGCTTACTCGCCGAGGTACTTTGAGTATGAGGGGAAACACTACTACTACGTTGAGGGGACGGATTTTGAGTGGGAGAATGTCTCGGAATACACCACGGCGGTCATCGGGAGACCCTATCCGATCGGTAATACCCGGGATGTCCCTATCCCGAGCGTGAGATCGGAGACTCCCGAGATCATCCCGCTCCGCTATCTCCCCCTGCCGGAGGAGTACCGCATCCGCCAGGCCCGGCTACCGGCGGCATCAGGGGGAGCGTGAGGCAGAATGGACCTGGCTCTACCTGCGCCCCCCCGCATGAAGATCCCGAAGATCGCCCCTGACCGGAAGAAGGCGCTCCTTGCTGTCGGGGTTGTGATTGCCGTGATGCTGCTGCTGGTTTTAGGCTGGACGCTGTTTGTGAATTACACCGAAGAGAGGCAGGTCGAGGTGTTCCGCAACCACATCGCGGCGTCTGAGGCCGATCTCGGCCAGGTCTCTGCGAAGATCATCGAGCACATGAGCACCCCTACAGACGATCTCTCGCTTGCCGAATGCGATGCCTACGTGCGGGAGTTTGCGGCCATCGCGGACTACGGGAGGGCGGTGACAGCCTACCACCGCCAGATCATCGCGGCCGATACCGTCCCGGAAGCCTATTTCGAGGCGCAGGCCGCCTACCTGCGGGCGCTCGACAACCTCAACCGTGCGTTCACCTTCTGGCTATCTGCGGCGACCGCCTACGATATGCGCGATTACGCCTCCGCAGAACAGAACCTCGCCCGTGCCGATGAGGCGTGGCGGGAGTACATTGCCGCGATCGGGGACTACGAGGAAGTACTCCGTGCAGCAGAGGAAGGAGGAGGAGAGGTCGCTCCCGCCTAGACCAGGTACTTCTCGGGGACGAGGATCCTGATATCAAGGGTCTTCAGCGACTCCGAGCGGATTATGAAGTAGTAGTCGTCATACCCTTCCCGGATGGTTAGTGTCTCTGCCTTTCTTGCTTCATCATCCTCCGTGGTATTGTTATCAACGTAGATGCTCGAGAGAAGTTCGCCCTTTGAGTAGCGGATCTCCTCAACCACCCTGTTTGGATCGTTTGCATCCCTTATCTCAATTTTGAGCCAGGGGTATTCGTTCATCGGCGTTGCGCTGATCTCGACCGCCCAGTAGGGGAAGGGGATGTGGTAGACCTCGGTGGCGAGAAGTCTGGGTGGGTAATCGCATGATACCACCGCATACTCAACCATCTTCTCGGAGACACGGACATCGTCTGGCGGTCTCATCATCGTTGGCATGGGTGTCGGGGTTGGGATGCGGTACGTCGCGGGGTCAACGAATCCCAGGCTCCGCGGGACCTCCTCCCCGCGGGTGGGCACGGGAGGTGTTGGTGCCGGGAGTTGCCCTCCAGCTGCCTGCATCTCACCTGGGGTAGTAGCGGTTGTGAGTGGGGCGGGTTGCATCTCCGCGCTCTCCTCATCCGGAGTCATGCACCCGCTGGCGATGGTGGCGACTGCCAGGAGGATCAGGAGCAGGACGTTGTAGCGCCGATGCATACAGTTCTCTTGTTTTGTGCACACTATATAAAAGATGCATCGTGGGGATCTGCATAGATCATCAAGCTCCCACGGGCAGGTGGTTATGCGAAGATCCTTTGAGGCCGGATGCAGCGGATTGATGTGGAAAAGGGTGTTTGATTGGGAATATGAAATAGGATCGTATAAATATCGCGTTGATCATCTAATTACGTGGGGAACTAATACCCCGGTGACATGAGAGAACTGTAGATGCGAGTGGCGCACGTCCCGGGGGGACGTGCCGGTATTCACTCGTCGCGTGCGGAGTTCGCCGCGTTTGGGCGGTCGGGTGGGCATCCACCCCCTGCACCCCCTCTGAGGTTGGAGCCCTCTCTTCTTCGTTCCGATAAGCGCAGTCTGGCTTCTTCATCCACAAATCGGAGAGGGATCCCCTCTTCGCGTGCGATTGCCGCAAGATCTTCGTATTCGGGTTTCTGGGCGATAAGGCGGCCATCTATGGTCGAGGTCTTTACCCGGACGGAACGCTCCCTTTCACCGACCCGGATTAGCATTGTCTCCTTCTTACGGGCGGCCACAACCTTCCGGAACTCATACACCCGCACCCCCAGACTACCGGTCTCCTCCATTAGAACCCTGATCAGGTTATCCTCCTCCCCTGCCGTTGTCATCACAGAAATGACACTGACGGGCCGGTTCTTCTTCCCGAGCGCCGGGGTGACAAAGACATCCACCGCCCCTTCCGCAAAGAGGCGCTCGATCGCGTAGCCGATCACCTCCCCCGAGGTGTCGTCGAGGTTGGTCTCAAGGATGATCATGCGCTCCTCCCCGGCGGGGAGGCTCTCTCCCTCCACAACCCTGAGCAGGTCGGGCCGTCCAGGAATATCGCGGCCGCCGCTGCCGTGGCCGACCCTGACGGGAACCATGGTCGGGTATTGCTGTAGCGCGCGCTCCGCAAGACCGGTGAGCAGCGCCGCCCCTGTTGGGGTTGTCATCTCCATATTGATGGGGGCGGAGGTGAAGGGGAACCGGTGCCGTGTCAGGATATCGAGGGTGGCAGGCGAAGGCGCCGGGATCTTGCCGTAATCTGTTTCGATCACCCCGCAACCAACTACCGGCGGCGTCGCGACTATTGCTCCCTTGAAAAACGCCGCTCTATCGAGGAGGAGCAGCGTCCCGACGACGGAAAAGACCGTCGCCACCGGCGGATGCCCGGACTGACCGAGGTCGCCAATGATCGCGAGCGCTCTGGAATAAGCGGCCTGTGAGAGGCCTGCTGCACTGGCGGCAGCGGCCGCCACCTCCGGGAGTTCTCCTGTTCTCTCCCCTTCAACCTCGACCACGAGCCGGGTTGCTCTGGTACCGCTGATATCCAGTGTCTCGGCGCTGTAACCAAAGTGGCGGCAGAGCCCCAGATCAGGGATGGCATCCGCAAGCGGGTCGAGAGCCGATGGGTCACCAAGCAGGTTGATGAGGGCCGCAGGGAGCATATACCCTGCAACCCCTGCAGCCATCGGGTCGATGACGAGGATTTTCATGCCCCGCCGATCCTTCAAGATGTTTCGGTTGATGCTTCGTTGAGGCCTGTAGAGATCTCCCGTGCGAGTTTAGCGACCTCTTCTGCCACTTTCAGGCCTCCAGCGATGGCGTTCGTCAGGTATGCGCCCTTTGCAGCCTTCTTCGCCGCATCCGCAGGCTCGGTCCCGAGCGCTGCCGCTACCGCGGCGGGAACGACCATGTTGATGATGGTGTGCCCGATGTACTGCATCTCCTGTGTCAGGACAGCGCCAACGAAGATGGCAGTGCCCATATCGGGGTTCTCCCTTCCTTTCCCCTGGAGCGCATACTCCGGGACCACCCTGGCGGTGAGGTTCTCGATATGGTAGTCTTTCCCGTCGATACTTATGTCATAAGAGATCTTCGGGTCAAAACCCCAGTATTTTGCAGTAAAGGGGTCTGTTCTCCGTGCATGGGGCGCGATTTCCGTGAACCGGAACCTGATCTCCTTCCCCGTGAACCCTGAGAGGGCTGCGGAGCCACGTTTCTCAACGAGAGCCCTGCGCTCCTCGTCGAGGGCTGCTGCCGCCTCCTCCAGCGACCTTCCCGCTTTGAGCATTTCGTAGACCTTCGCCGCCCGCCGGTAGATCGCACGGTCACGCACAGCCTCGCTCGCGCGAATGCAGGCCTCCGTTACCGATCCCCTGTTCACGACCTCCGCCTTGCGGGTGATCGTGTTTAAGGCACAGAGGGCGAGTTCGGGGTCGATGAAGGACTGCATCTTGTAGTCCCGGATCGCCCCGGCGGTTGCCTCGACATCGCCGCCGTTCGAAAAGAGCAACCGCAGCGCCGGAAGGATGTCGCCGGCGAGGTGGCCAAGCGGGACGTTTACCGGGCCGCCGGAGAACCCGGCGCCTATGACGGCGGACTCCTGGAACCCTGCGAAGAGTTCGTTCACCACCATCGACCCGATCACCGAGGGGCCGCCGACGTCTTTTAAGATCAGCCCGAAATCGCCGATGATCCGGGCGGTGTCATACTCTTCTCCGGTTCCGCGCATGTGGAGCTTCTCCGGGAGTTTCGCCGCTTCGACGGCCCCTTTTCCGGCCAGGTATGCAGAGTCAATCTCCCCGAACTTCCCGAACTCCTCACCCAGGAGGGCGTCCGGGTGGACAAGTTCCATCGTCACCGCCGCGGCGATCAGCGCTGGCCAGAGGGGGTATGGCGTTGTTCCGGCACCCTCCATGCTCCGCATCATCGCTTCGGTCCCGATCTTCGCGGCGTTTCTGGCGAGTTCCGGGATGTTGTAGTCCTCGCCGAGCGAGGCGTGGCCCATGACACCCCCGCCGGCGACGAACGGCGGCAGGACAGCGCCGTCGAGGCGGGTAAGGCGTTTATCCATCAGGGCCTGGTAGATCGCGAGGTATGCGGGAAACGCGGGGACGCGGTGAGTGAACTTGTTCGTCGTCAGGGCGATTGCGCTCGTCCTGTCTGCACCAGCATGTATCCTGGCAATGGCGCCAAGTTTCCGGTTCCCGAGCGGCACGCCTGCCCGGGCGCAGCTCCCGGAGAAGTAGGCGAGCGTTGCCACAATCAGAGCCGCGTTTGCCGGTTCTGCCCCGCCCCGCTTCGCCTCGCCAACCGCTTTAGCGATGATCGCATCGAGCGGCAGGTAGGGGGCGGAGGCATCGATCAGCGTCATGTTCACGAGGCGCATCTCAGGCGCGCCGGTATTGCAGAAGATATCCTCTGCCAGTGAGTTTGCCGCGGCAAATGCCGGGATTACAAGCGCCCCGTGCCCCCGACTCGCCGCCTCCAGCTTGTCGACGGTCATGTAGTCAGGCTTATAGGTTGCAGCATGGGCTGCAGCCAGGAGAACCCTCTCTCTTTCGGTATCCATCTTCTGATAACCTCCTTGTCTCTGTCTGCGAGATCATGGTTGAATATATAAAAAGATGCTGTTTGGGGAAGACGGCGACGTTTCAAAATTGCATTTCGCTTTTCCGGTGAGCGGATGAAAGGTTTTAGCGATGTATGAGGTGTTGACTCATCCGAAGGCCGCAGGAGGCATCTCACATGTAGAGCGCCTGGAGGGCGACCACCTCGGCGCTGTCCTTTGCTCCTGCGTAGTCTTCCAGGGGTTCGGCGTTCACCTCAAGGAACCGGAGCCCCCACCCAAACGGCGCAAGAATGGTTTTTGCATGTTCCTTCTCCCCCAGGATGTAGAGCGCTGCTGCCATCGCTTCCACCGTTGTCAGCCTGAACGGTCGGCCGAAGTTCACCGGGTTTGCGGCCACCAGGAACGGCAGTGCCCGGCGGTTGCGCCACGAGGCGACGACTCCTGTATCGAGAACCTCCCAGGAGCAGTCTAGCGCTGTTATCGAGGGGAGGTTACGGTCGGCGGGGGAGAGCGCCCTCTCGGCGGTAGGGTCGAGGAGGATGGTCGAACGCGGGATCTTTGCGATTGCCGGGACGATACGGGCAAGTCCGCGCCTTGCGAGTTTCTTTGCCGTGCACTTCGCCGGGTCGCAGGTATTGTCCCGGTAGATGTAGAGCGGTATCATCTGTCTTGTTATGGTAGGCCGCCCAGGTAGTATCAATGTACGTGCTTGCCGCTCCCTGCATCCTCGATCCCTCCTGCCGTGCCCACGGGATAACGACCGCGGAGGACGTTCGCTCCTTCCTCCGTGCCATCGAGCGCTGCCGGCGTTTCTCGATCGAGATGGTCCCGCTCCCCTGCCCGGAGACGATCTACCTTGGCGCCGACCGGGAACCGGGCTCTTTCATGGAGCGGCTCGCAGCCAATGAGTTTTCAGCGCTCCTGGATGCGCTTGAGGCTGGTGTTCGTAACGCGATCAGGGAGCGGGGTGAGCCGCCGCTCGCGATAGTGGGGGTGGACTCCTCCCCGGCCTGCGGGGTCAATACGACCTACCGCTCCTCCGAAAAAGAGCCAGGGCGCGGAGCGTTTATTGCCAGGTTCCCGGATATCCGGACGATCGACGTCAGGGAGTTTGCGCGCTACCGCGTCTACCTTGCCGCGCCGCTCTTCTCGGAAGCGGAGCGGGCCTACAACCTGATGCTCCGTGATCTCCTCGAGGCGCACTTCTTCGATGTCTACCTCCCCCAGGAGGTGGGGGATACCAGCCACACCCGGTGCCGGGACGAGCACAGGACCATATTCTCAAAGCATCTTGCGGCGCTCCGCGACGCCGACATAGTCGTTGCGGTCATCGACGGTGCGGATGCAGACTCAGGCACATCCTGGGAGATGGGGTATGCTTACGCTCTTGGCAAACCTCTCGTCGCGCTCCGCACCGACTTTCGTATCGCTGGATACCACGAACGTGTCAACCTCATGCTCGAAGAGTCCGCAGACGTGGTAACGGCAAAAGAGGACCTTCCCCGGACGCTGGGGTCACTTCTCTCAGGCGCAGGCGCACCATGAGTCATGGGCAAAAAGGAATATTTGAGGGTGTGTGATAACCATGCGATGCCTGCACGTGGCCCGGAGACGGTTGTGCCGCCCGCCCCGGCGCCGCAGGGCATCCATCGGAGGTAGTGTTCAGAGAGGTGTGCCCTGATGTACCTGAAAGCCAGGTACACCCGATTTTTGATACAGTCAGCGTGGTGAAGGTTTCCGTTCACCGTTCCCGGCCAGACCGGATCACCTGTGCCCACATGATCCGGTGCCTGTCGGAGAGATTCCCCTTTTTCCGACCCCGGGGATCATGAGTTGATCAGGTTAAGTAATAAAGTTTTTGTTCATTGCCATGCATTATGGTCTTGCGTTGTATACTGGCACCGTTGAATGGCAAAAAGCATAAAGTACTATAACTCCGGCCGATAAACACTCCTCTGCGCATGGGCTCCACCACCGATCCACTCTCTCTCCTGCTTGCTGCTCTCAAAGAGCAACCTCGCGGGATGTCCGTCTCAGACCTCGCAGCAGCTGTGGGGATCAACCGGAACACCGTCTCCCGCTACCTCGACGTCCTCCTGGTGGCCGGGCAGGTGGAGATGAAGACATACGGTAAGGCCAAGGTTTTTTATCCCTCGCAGCGGGTTCCCATAGCCGCCATGCTCAACTTCTCCTCCGATCTCGTGCTGGTGCTCGACCGGGATCGCAGGATTGTCCAGGCAAACGATGCCATATGTGCATTTGCCGGGAGAGAACGGGATGATGTCATAGGGAAATCCATTGAGACGTCACCGCTTGCCGCGTTTGACCACCCGCTGATACGGAGCCGGATCACCGACGCCCTGAACGGCCGTGAGGCCGCGGAGGAGCTTCGCTTCCTCCGGCACAGCGATGAACTCTTCTTCCGGGTCAAGTTCCTGCCCACAGTCTTCAACGACGGCACGCCCGGCGTCACCATCATCCTTGAGAACATCACCGAGGCGCGGCGTGCCGAGGAAGCGCTGCGCGAGAGCGAGTCGCTCTTCCGGAGCCTGGTCGAGAACATCAGCGACCTGATACTGAACGTTGAAGGGGACTCCACCTTCTCTTACGTCAGCCCAAAAAGCATGGAGATCCTTGGCTACACCCCGGAAGAGATGCTCCAGAAGACGCCATTCGATTTCATGCCCCCGGCAGATGCCGGAAAAGTAAGAGAGCAGTTTGATGCTCTCTTCGCCGATCCGAGGCCGCGTGTCCTCTTTGAGTGGACGATGCTCCATCGTGACGGGAGCCCCGTAATTCTCGAGGTGAGCGGGACACCGATCTACGATATGATCGGGGACTTCACCGGTTACCGGATGGTCTGCCGCGACGTAACCGACCGGGCGCGTGCCTTAAAAAGGGTAGCGCAGTGGAAGTCGTTCCTCTACTCCGTGGTCAACAACATCCCGAGCATGGTCTTTGTCCGGGAGATCGAGAGGGACATGTTCGTCTTCGCGAACAAAGCCGCCGAGATCTTTCTTGGGGTTACACGGGAGGAGATGGCCGGAAAACGGGCGGATGAGATCTTTCCGCAGGAAATGGCAACGTTCTTCGCCGACGGTGACCGCGGTATCGCCGGGCGTTCTGCGCCCGTGGAGGCGAGGGTCTCTCTCTCCGGTGGCCGGACACTCATGCTGAAGAAGATCCCGATCTACAACTCGCGGGGTGTCCTTAAATACGTTCTCGGGATCGCCGAGGATATCACCGATCGCGTATCCGCCGAGAACCGCCTTGTCGCCGAGCGCGACCGGGCCAAGGGCTACCTTGAGGCTGCGGGTGTTATGATCGCGGTGATCGGGGCGAATGGCACAATCGATCTAGTCAACCGGAAGGGAAACGAGATCCTGGGCTATGCCGAGGGGGAACTCACAGGTAAGAACTGGTTTATGACGGTCGTTCCGGAGCGTCTGCGCGAGAGGCTCCAGCGGAACTTTCAGCGGCTGGTGGCCGGGGGGGTAGAGCCGCCCCATTCTGAGAAGAGCCCGGTAGTCACCCGCGATGGCCGGGAAAGGCAGGTCATCTGGCACAACGCCCTCCTCCGTGACACGGATGGCAGGGTCGTGGCGATGGTGAGTTCCGGCGAGGAGATCGCAGAAGACCCGGATGACCAGGAGCATGCTTCATGCGCCTGACCCTGCCCCATCTCCCACGCAAAGGCCGTCTACTGCGTATTTGTGCGATATTAATGGTTAGGTCTTAATACGCTGCAGGGCACACAGTTTATTGGTGGCAAAGTTTGGATATCATCTCCATAATCCTCATTGTCGTGGTGGTGCTGGTCGTCATCGGTGTGGCGGCATTCTCGATCAGCGCCTACAACCGGTTCTTCTCCTTGAAAAATTCTGCTGAGGCGACGATAGGGCAGGTAAAGGTCGCGATGAAGAAGCGGCTTGACATGATCGAGCAGCTCCTCGGCGCTGTAAAGAGTTATGCGGCGTTCGAGAAGGAGACCCTGACCGGGGTGACCGGGATGCGGGCGCGTATCGGCAGCGCCGGACCTGCGGATTTGAGCGAACTTGAGCGGGAGTCTCGCTCGGTGCTGGGACGGCTTATCGCCGTCGCGGAGAACTATCCTGACCTTAAGACCTCGCAGACGGTGAATGACCTTATGGGCGCGGTTAAAGAGGTCGAGAACGAGATCGCGCGGCACCGTTACACCTACAACAACATCGCCCAGCAGTACAACACAATGATCGATACGATCCCCTCGAACCTTATCGCTAGGATGATGGGCTTCACGAAGATTGAGTACCTGGAGTTTGGCGAGGAGACCGAAAGGGTTCCGACGATAGCGTTCTGATCCGGATAAGACCATGCGGATGACCGAACGACAGCAGATACTCACCCTGACCGCCCTCACCCTGCTCATAGGGGTCATGGCGGTTGCCGGAGCAAACGCCCTCCCCGGATTCTTTGCGGGCGGCCTCGAGGTCGAGCACTACGATGCTGTCTTCTATGAGAACGGAACACTAATCGAGCGCTACACCTACGATGTCAGCGCGCCGGGGGAGTACCGGATGCTCTTCCGCTACTGGGATGCACCGCTCTCCTTTCATGCCATCGACCGGCCGCATATCGAATTTTCCGGGATGACCTCCCCTGCCGGAACCATCGGGTATGTCAGGGATTACAGGGGCGAGGTAAGGACTGTCGCAGGGACGGCCGGTTCTGATGAGGTCGGGACGATCCAGAACCTTGCACTCGATAACGAGGTCGGCATCTTTAACCCGGATTACTTCGCCCCCGGCACCTACACAGTGGAGTATCGTTACGTTCTCCGGCCGCCGGTCGAATATGACAGGGAATGGGCTCACCTGAACCTGAAACTTCTGGATGAGCATGTCCCATTCCGGGATATCCGGGTCACGCTGCCGTTTGCCGGTATGATCGAGGAGGTCTACACCCATCCCCCGACCCTCGCGGTCGAGCGGACGGGAGAGGCTGTGGTCATAACGGGAAACGCTCCAGAGAACGATGCCATGAACATCGAGATGATACTCGATCCGGCTTTCATGGAGGGGATCAGCTGTTTCCCGACATATGTCAGTGACGTCCGGCAACAGGCGGCCGACGCCAACCGATGGCCGCCGATACTGTATGGTGCGGCGGGTGTCCTCCACGTTCTTGGAAACGTTCTCGTGCTCCTTATGCCGTTCATCTTCCTTGGTGTCTACCTCCGCTACGGCAGGGAGAAGTCCTTCACTGTCCCTGAATACCTCAGTTTCACGCCGAACACCGCGCTAAAGCCCTGGCAGGTGAACCTCCTGTTCAAGGGGGACGCACTTGATTTCGATGAGGACGGGTTCTACGCGACGCTCCTTGACCTTCACCGGCAGAAGAAGATCCTGGTGACCGAAAAACCTGAGGGCAAAGGGGTTACGGTCCGGATACTCTCGACTGAGTCCACCGACCCATACGAGCAGCGGGTTTTAAACTTCCTTGCAAATCTCGCCGATGACCATGTTGTGGACACCGCCGATCTTGAGGATCTCGCCAGGACCGCCAGGCGGAGTCCGGGTTACCAGCACCGGATCGTGCAGTACCAGCAGTCGCTTGCGGCGCTCACACGCGATGTGGATACCTCGTTTGCCTATCGCTACATCAAGGACGGCAGGACGCTGATCCTGCCGCTCGCCTTCCTCGGGGCCATCCCCTGTGGTTTGTCCATCCTCCTGCTTCTCGTTGCACCTGGCGCGGCCTATCTCCTGGTGCCCGCCGCTGTCCTCTCTCTCATAGCCGCAATCCAGGTCGGTATTGCGGCTCTCTTCCCCTCGACACTGTTTGGGTTCTGGAAGGGCGAGAGTTACCGGGAAAAACTCGAGTGGGACGCGTTTGCCAGGTTCCTCTCCGATCTTGCCCTGATCAGGGATTACTCGCCGGAGGATCTCTCCATGTGGGGGGAGTGGCTTGTCTACGGGACAGCGCTCGGTCTCGGGGATAAGGTCGAAGCGGCGATGAAGAGTCTGAATGTGAACCTCCCGGACGCGGGGGTGCCGCTCTACTCGAGCATGCCGGTGATCTTTTCCCCTATACTCCTCTTCTCCCCGCCATCAGGCGGTGGCAGCGGCGTGGCCGGTGCTGGTGGCGGGTCTTTCGGCGGTGGCGGCGGTTTTGGTGGCGGCGGTGTCGGGGGGCGGTGAGACCCGCCGGGCCACAAAATCCTGGAACCTCTTCATCACGCCCCTCCTGGTGAATAGGTTCGAATTTCTTCGTAGTTAAGGCAACCTACTTACCGGGAGCGGTAGAATGGATCCCTGTTGATGCCTATGACGGGATCAAGTACAGGATACCTGGTTGTTCTGGTCACCCTGTTTGGGGCCATCCTGGCCTGCGGGTGCATGGCTACCGGGGGTGATGAGACGGTGGATGGTCGTCTCTCTGGCAATGGCACGGTCGTCTTCATCGACCTTGAGGGCGGGTTCTACGGTATAGTTACCGACGATGGTGAACGTTACCTTCCGCTCGATCTTCCGGCGGATTACGAGAAGGACGGTCTTCGTGTCCGGTTCTCTGCCGATGTTGTGAACGATACCGCAACGATCCAGCAGTGGGGAACACCTGTGGACCTTATCGAGATCGAGAAGACCGATGATGGCTCCCGGCAGGTGGTTACCGGGACCGGCACGGTCGTCTTCATCGACCTTGAGGGCGGGTTCTACGGTATAGTTACCGACGATGGTGAACGTTACCTTCCGCTCGATCTTCCGGCGGATTACGAGAAGGACGGTCTTCGTGTCCGGTTCTCTG
>Ga0208198_1001481_pt1 | contig 20372 bp, 17 predicted proteins | sample AD_JPNTR2_MetaG_FD_184446 | JGI IMG/M metagenome (GOLD analysis project Ga0208198, IMG submission 184446) | Active sludge microbial communities of municipal wastewater-treating anaerobic digesters from Japan - AD_JPNTR2_MetaG (SPAdes) (version 2) | ecosystem: Engineered > Bioreactor > Anaerobic...
GGGGGGACACATTCCCCCCGACCCCTTTGTAAAACCCTTTTATTACCCTAAATCTAAAAACCTAAAGACTCGCTCGGTGGTATACTTTCACTTTCCTATTTTTGGTACCCTTTATCATTCCCAGAGACAGAAGGCGGTCTACCCGGCCTTATTCCCACAGACGGCCTAAGTGTGCATACAGTTCGCTCATATAAATGGAATCTCACATGCTGACACAGGAACATAACGGGTGACCCACCGTCCATCAGGAAGGTGCTCCTCAAGCATATTGTCACGCTGTTTCCAGGCCCCTGCAGGGAGATCTGTTCGGCTCAATATATCGCTATGAATCTTGAGGATCGTCTCCGGCATAATCTCAATCCGATCGTTGGCTGTGTGAATCCTGGCCAAGACGTTCTTATAGCCGATCACCTCTGCTTCCGAGCGGCTCTCAGGAGGCGAGCCCTTCTCCAACAGGGATTTTAAACGCTTTTTCTCTACGACTATTCCCTCGAATCGGTTTGATGACTCTGTGCTCTGGATGATAGCCGCCTGCCTGAGGTTGTTTAGAACTTGGGGCATCTGTTTCGTAAAGAAATCCTACCTGCCGCGATATTCTCCCAGCAAGCGAAGGGTTCCGGTAAACTCGATCGGGATTACCTGACGTTCGACAAAATCGCGGTCAAAAGACTCCATTTCTCAATTCTTCTCGATTTCCCTTAAAAATCACCTTCGATTTCTTATACCCTTCGTACAAGCATCAGCCCGCAGCCGAAAGCCTTGGCTGGGCCGATGCCCTGGTAAAGAGCATTAACAAAGAGCCTCGCATCGGTGACTTCGATCAACCCTTCAAAATCAACAGAGCTGAAACCAGCGGTACGACCTTTTCGAGGGAGAGCATGCCAACGATATCCCGCGGCTTGGAATCTGAGGAGTTCTCTTTTCTCATCACGTACAAGCATGAAACCATTTGTCATGCCTTTTCTTGTCAGCCATGCTTCGAGGGCTAAATCAGAGGCAGCTTTTAATGCCAAGTCAAACAGCTTCTCGTCAGGTAGTTTTTGATCGAGAAGCTCCCGATATCTCTCATTGGCTTTGATGGTTTCTCTTAGTTTATCACCAATCTCGGGGTTTTTAGATGCAAACCATGCTGATATTATTTGCCTTTTCAAGTCAGTTTTCTTTCCGAGATCACTCACTCCTGCATATCCCGCCAATTCACTGAGAAGACATTTCTGTGCGTTCATAACCACATCATGGCGAATGGATTTTGCACCCTCAGACTTCTTACGTGCCACAACTGGGTTTGCTCGCAGTTTGAATGATAATCTATCGCCGGGGTTCAATAGAGGATCATAAGGCTTGGTTTCAGCGGTAAGAAGCTGAGTCTCCTTGACCGGTTCAACTTTTGAGACCACGTAATAAATCGGCTCCCCTCTGGCACCCTTATGGTATGGAATCTGTTCAGCAGCGATCTCTTCTCGAAAGAGAATTCGATCTTTCGACCCTGGAAAGAGATCAAATAATATTTGATGAGTTCCATACCCATTATTGCGGAGCAAGTTGTGGAAATTAGACAGCTCACGTATATCTGGTTTTACCCTTACTCTGGAGAAAAACATCAGTCAGCCTCCTTCATAGAAAAATATTCCATCCTTTGCGTGAACTGCCATCGGCTTCTGGAAAGCGGTTGATCATACCTCGCAAGGATCTGTTGCGGTTTCAGATCTTCGGTTTCGCCCTCCCAGTAGTAACACACCTGCTGTTCAGCAATGGATAAGGCATAGCTATCATCCCGCGATAATGATTTAAGGGATGGAGCATTAAACAAATCATCAGAACCAGCTTCTTTCCGGGCTATATGAATAAGTTGATTGGATATATAAAGAGGCCCGCAGGGATATTCATCAAGCGCCTGCCCGAATCCCTCCGCGATACGGATAAGAGGGTTAAGCGGTGCTGCCAGAGGACACGACTTGCGGCCAAGGTATAAATGAAACTTAGGCCTGCGCAGAGCATCGCATAAGGCCGTGAGAGAATACGGCGCACCATCAAGGGCACGAACAGCAACCAGGAATAATGCATCACAGCGATATTCACGGTTGGATAGAATTGTACCGAGTCGATCCTTGCCGATGATCAGTTCATCCTTTCGCGTGTGATATGCAACCTTCCCGACTGAATCAGGCACCTGGATCGTGTGGTAATCTCGGAGAAGACGGCCGGGGCTTATCACCTTGACTGCGAATAGATACCCTTCCGCCAGCGCTGATTGTCTTGTCTCGTCATCACGGTTTATACCCAAGGCTGCAGCCAGCAAACCCAGGAGGGCAGACTTCCCCGGATAGGAAGCTGTGTGCCTGGATTCACCCACCGCAATCTCTCCCCAGCTGGCCATGGGGCCATAGAGGCGAAAAAGCAGGTATTCCATGCTTACCCCCTACGCAGCGATAAAATCGAGCAGTTGATCAAAGAGAGGGGTTTTGACTATTCTTGAAGACGTATCCTGTTCGCCTTCCTGCTCAGTATAAGTACCACCTTTCCCGTGGAGGGCATCTATATAGAAACGCTCATCTGCACACTTCCCGTACACCTTGTCCATGTTATTTAACTGTGTTGTCAGTGCCGTGATTGCATCGGCTCCATAATTGCTGCCTGTAATGGGCTTCAGAAATGCTACAGAAAGTGACCTAGGCTGCTGGTCCCCCTTTTCCACGAGTACATAACTGGCATAGGCACGACTGCCGAAGCTGTTCTGTTTTCCTACAGGCGCCACCTTGAAAGCAACTTCAGCCAATGCACGCATAGCCCTCTTCGCAAGAGACTCATCACCACCAAGGTTCTTTTCCAGAAGTTCTTTATTCAGGCAGATATATGAATAAAACAGTCCGGCAGCAAAACCTGTTTCACCGATGTGGGCTGCCCCTGCGTCTTCACTGCCATCATGGAGATCGTCAACGGCGGTGAAATAATCATCTTCGATGGCTACAGGATGAACACTGATTGAATGGGCCACCTGACAGGCAGCTTCGATATTATAAGCCGGAGCAGAAGCAAGCATGCGGCCAAAAAGAGCTATGTCTACTGAAGTCTTACCCTTATGAAGAAAAGTATCACTGAGAATACCAGCAATCTTCTCATTTAACTTGTTTATGTCATCTGCTTTTTTCTTTGTTTTTCTTTTCTCTTGAAGCGCACGAACTTTATTAAAACCCTCATTATCTTTCCTGCCTTTTAGAAAGTCCACAAGTTCAAGAGTTGAATAATAAAGGCCTTGTGCCTCTAAATCAGAGACATGTGCGAGTTGGCTAAGCTTGTTTTCATCGTTCTCAACTTGACCAAACGCCCTGGAAAAATCTTCTGACCAGAGATCAGCTAATTCATTGTCTATATTGTTATCCTTTAGAAATTTCGAAATCCACTTGCTTGCAAAAATCTTGGATCGAAATCCAATATTTTGAGGATGCTCAGTTCCAAATATATTTATTTTCTCACCACCTGATACTTGTTTTTCGAAAATATCCGAAGACCTCCATGCACGCTTCAATGACTGGGAAGAAACTCGTAACCGATCAACACCACCCAATTTTGCAGTCTTGGGGCGTCCGAGATCATCCCTGTTCAAGTTTGCCGGTGGGTAAGATGTAAGGATGTGAAATTGTATGAAGCGACTCATGGTTATTACCTCCTCATATTAAAGATTATTTTTCAATGCTTGCTCGTAATATTCAGTGCCCCAGCGGACGGCAAGTCGCTTCTGGGGCTCCCTGTCGAAGCCAAAACGGTATTCATGCATCCAATGCAGAATACTATCTGTGAGAGAAATAATATTGATTCTGAACTCAGCTAATCTGACGGCTCTCAGAAGTCGTCTGAAAAATTCTTCAGGATCACGGCTCTTCTGAAGTTGTTGAAAACGGAGTTCGCTGACTCGTGCTTTTTTCCCTCCCTGCTTGGGCAGGGCAAGCTGGGCAGCGAATGTCTCCTCCCCGTGATGTTCTTTTACATGAGACAACGCAGCTGCTATCATGGCTGAAGTAAGCAATCTATCGGGCATGGACCAGATTTTTGGCATTTGTTGGAGGAAATGAAAAAAAGGTTCCGTCAATAGGACATCATCCGGTTTATATGCTCTTCGCAGGCGAGCACGGTCGCCTCGATTGTCACTGAGGGAACTCCACCAGGAAAGTAACTTCTCTCGATCTTCCTGTTCTTTAAGGAATCGATAATGCTGTTTCAGCATTTTTTACCTCCTCCCTCATATTGGCTTTCAAGATCAGATCCTTCATTGACTTACTGCTGCTTAGTTTCCTCCCCAACTCTCTACGGGAAGCTATAATTCTTTGCATGTCCATATCTTCAGCAGGTCCTTCCAAGACCCATTCATCAAATAAATCATATGCAAGAGTTTGCAATCTCTTGACCCACGCAGCGTAAATCTCTGGTGGTGCTAAACGTTGATCTCCAGGAAGTTTAGTGAGGGGGCTCAGTAACTGGTAAAAATCTGATTCGCTCCGTTGCCAGAATTCCAATGCTAGAGTATTCATTTCATCTTTATCTTTTAGATCATTGGGGCGTCGGAACCAGGCTGCTTTGACTTGTTGGCGTAGATTATTTGAAACCTCCCATGCAGCGTTGATCAAATCGCTTGCCCATGAAAGAACATTCTCACGCTGACTATCATCAAGCCGAAAAAGTGGCAATGTATGGTCATACCAACACCTCGCCTTCATTTTGTCCATGTCATATCCGAAACACCAAAGACGAGCAATTCTCTGTGATCCAATATCATGAGCACGCTCACTCATATAAACTAAAGCAACTTTTGCTGCATGATCAGCATCTTTGGAATGTGAGAGAACCAGGCTTATCCAGTGACGGTAACCCAGTCCACCCTTCTGCCCTTTTATCGATATAGGTGGTTTCTCTTTCTTTGGATCATATCGATACGGAGTCAATGGATGGACCCACTCACCAACGTAGTTAACGCCGTAATTCTGTGTTAAATATTCTTTAATGGTTATAACTTTCTGATCACCACAAAGATCACATGTCCCATGAAGATCTTCAGATGAAAGAATCTTTATACGTCGTGGCATCCCCCAGTAAACCTGCAATGGATGGGTGTCTTCAGGTCGGGTATCAACACCTCCTTTATCAGATACTCTTATCTGCCCCATCCAAGGGAATACATCTGCGCTGGGTTGATAGATGACATCAACAAAATTTTCAACGTCTAGTACGTTCAGCCAAAGTTTACGCCAAAGAACTTCTTCATCGGCCGGCATAACCAACGTTGTCAGAGGGCCACCACCGCGAAGTCCTACTCTGTGGCCTACTCCACCCGTTGGAGCGTTGAGTTGAAGGGTGAATAATGCTGTGGCAGCACAAGGTTGGCATAAATGTGTTATCCTATCACGCTTGATAAAATGGTCTAGGTTATCTCTGATAGTCTTCTCGCCTGGTGCTTCAATAAGCAGATCTGAAATCCCTTTAGGTTCCAGATTACTTAGGCCGGAATCCTGCATAAAAGAAGGGCCTGATTTATTATGAAGCTCGAACGCAGGTGCCATAAGTTGAAAATATTCCTGTATCACCTTCTCATCAGGAGGAGTCTCCCAATAATTCAGCCACTCTTCATGATCAGCAGGCGCAAAGCATGTCTGAAGCAGCCCGATCAAGAATTGATAAAACGCACCTTGAAAATCAGGGCGTGGTGCATTCAATTCAATGACAGGATCTTCTTCCTCTATTATCTGCCATGGTGCGATCTTGTCCTTCTTCCCGCTGCTCCGGATAACCGGCAGCCAAGCATCATGGATAAGATTCATCCTTTCCCCCCTTGTTTAGCCCCCACCCCATATAGGGGTCATAGTAAGGTTCAATTTCTTGTGTAATTGGCAGCAACTCAACCCATTTCAGTATCTTTATCTCTTCCTTCAGGCGCTTGATCTGATCCATTAGATCAGCAGGAATTTTCCCTTGGACTTTCCTCCATTCGTTTCTAGGCAAATCGATCATGCTCAGTTCCCAGCCGAATTCCTTATCCTGGGCATAAGGCAAAAGATGGCCATCTTTGATATGTGCAAGAGCGACAGTAATGTTGTCAGCATCGAGACGGGTTGGAATTCTTGTTTCCTTGTCCCACCCTCCACTATCTTCAGCGCTTGAGCGGGTGTATCCCTTTATCAGTTTGAGTGCATTGAGTCGTGCCATTCCTCTCCGGCTTCCGGCTTCACCTTCCGCATCCCAGGAAAGGCTGAGCAAAGAATCGGGAATCAAATCTTGCGCCTTTTCGCCATATACCCCCTCGATCAGCATACGAGCATCACCTGGCATACTGAAGCTTCCGGATGAATAAAGCTGCTGCTGGGTCAGCCACAACTGCCCTACATGTTTATAAACAGCCTGAGTTCCGGGCAATTTTGATTTCATCCAATCTTCGTCTGGCGTTTTTGTAGGCTTGGGCCCAAATACATATAAGTGTGGTTCTCCACGCAGATCAACAGCACCTTCTTCAATAAATGGATTGCCTGCGTTATCTCGCACGTGCCGGTGCAAGCGTCCTGCTCTCTGGATAAGAAGGTCTATGGGCGCGAGATCCGAGATCATAACGTCAAAATCAAGATCAAGGGACTGCTCTACAACCTGGGTGGCTATGAGTATTTGGCCTTGGCGTTTTTCTCCTGTGGATTTCTTATCAAACAGATCGAGAACTTTTTCTTCGATGTGTCTGCGATCCAGCATTGCAAACCTGCTGTGAAAGAGCATCAACTTGTTCTTATCCACCCACTCCTGATTCGCGATCATGTCATAGGCGGCTCGGGCATCCTTCACAGTATTCCTGATCCAGCAGGCGCATCTCCCTTCCCTGATGGCATTTTTAAGTATATCCAACACATCATCATATTCATCGATGAAAGAAACCGAAACCTTCTTCTGGGCATACCGAGATGAAAGGAGCTTCCTTTCAGTTCGTTCGAGAGCAGGAACATGGGTCGCAAGAGGATAGGATGAAGACTCCTCAAGCGTTGGCATTTCGAGACCGGCGCCTTCACAGAAGGCACGAACATATTTCTCCCGCATCTTATAGGGCAGGGTTGCTGAAAGCAGAATGACACTTCCACCCTGACGAGCATGGGCTTCTATGAGTGTTTGCATCAATTGGTTCATGTATGGATCATAAGAATGCACCTCATCAATGATGAGTACTTTCTGAGCCAACCCGAGGAGGCGTAGAGATTGATGCTTTGCCGGTAATACAGCCAACAATGCCTGGTCGAGAGTTCCGATCCCTATCTCGGCCAAGAATGCCTTTTTACGGCTGTCAGCCAGCCATGAGCTACAATACACTTCAATGGGTTCCTCGTCCTCTGAATAGCTATGGCTGGTATGAGCTGATTCGGGCATCTTTATGGAATTACGGAATCCTTCAGAAAGGTGCCGTGCGCCATGTGCCAGCACAAGAGAAGGTTGCTCACCAACATCAAAAAGACGTCGATAGGCCTTGCCAAACCTCGTGTAAATTGAATTGGCGGTTGCCATTGTCGGCAGCGCGATGTGGATGCCATCCGCCAAACCATTCGCCATGAGCCTGTGTGCAATTACTACAGCGGCTTCAGTCTTCCCCGCTCCGGTAACGTCTTCCAGTATAAAAAGCTGATTGCTAGATCCAAGCTGCAGTTTTGCAGCCCAGTCCTGAAGAGGCGTAGGAGATGTTATGAAAGGGAATAGGTTGCTAATGCCTGCGAAAGGCGCTATTGCAGATTGATATAGATCGGCCTTGGCAATAACTTGTTCGGCATGAGGCAACGCCTTTTGTTGCCAGTAATCATTTAGTGATACTTCATCCTGACAATATGCCCCAGGGTCACGTCCCGAGCCAAGCCAATCAGACAGGACAACAGCACCAGCCAGTTGCCATGAACTGAGCTTCAGATTGTATTTGAGCTCCTTGTCAGCAAGGATGGAATGATCAAAGTTCCTTAAAAAAAGATCGGTGATATCTTCTTGAAAACTGCACGCTGCCTCTTCATCATCGACAGTAAAGAAGTTCTGGCGGTGTATAGGAATTCGTTTAGGTGGCTCTCCATGATGGCCTGTAACAATTTCCATCCAGGGCTCGGTATAACGAATCAAATTGGCAGCATCTTGCTCAAACGATCCGAAACTTACCCTGATGCTTTCCAGCCATTTGCTGGATAGAATGTCTTTCCAGAGGTGGAATCCGAGTGTGTCATGACGCTCAGAGTACGGCATTCTTGGGTTTGAAGGCACAAGCTTTCCGCATAGATCAGGAACCACTCCCTGGAAAGCAGTGGCAAACTTGCCTATATCGTGCAGGCATAAACAAAAAGTCATCCAGATCTGCAGCCATTCAGGATCGACTCCTAACTGCCTTGCTAATCGTTGGCAAAGTGGCTTTGCTGGGTCAAACAGCAGCCATCCTACAGCCCCAACATCCAGGCAGTGGAAGGGCAATAGATGGTATGCACCTGTATCCTTTTCTGTTTTGCCCCAATAGCGGAAATAAATTGGAATGGCATCATTACCCATTTTATATTCCTTTGCCTTCTTGAACCATAACACACCTGATAACTCAGACGGCGTCCCACCAAATACTCTCCGGTTATTTTAATGAGAATCGGCTGTCATAACCTTAATAGGAACACACGTCCGTCCTCATGGGTGAAGCCCGTACCCAACTTATTGATTAGATCTGGCATCTCCTCTTTCCAAAAAGCAGATTATGCAAGCATTATGGTTAATCAATTACTTTCATGGTGTATGGCAAGGATTGATAATAATTTATCATTTGTCATAGCTATGCTTTATACAGCATGTTGTTCTTTTCCTAACACACCAACCCCCCCATAGAGTGTCCTAGGTGTAGAGTTTGTTCATTTTTTTGATTTCATCTCTCACCTCGTCTCTGAGGGCCGGGGGTGAGACCACCTCCACCTGTGAGCCGTATTTGAGGATTTCCCTTTTTATTTCGCGGAAATCAGCCACCGAGAATCTGAGAAGGAGCGATCCGTCCGGCTGATGCTCTACAGTCTGGTTTGCATGCCACACCTGCTCTTGAATCCAAGGCGCGATGCCCGGGGCAAACCGGATGCATACCTCGATAGACTCGGCGCTGCTCAGGATGCCGAAGTTCCACCTCAGATATTCCTTGATAGAATCTGTTCCGGGAGGCACGGGGATGTGGATGGCGGACGGCTCGATGGCACGTATCCTTGAGAGCGCGAAGTCGCGAAGCTCACCCCTCAGGCTGCAATGGGCGATGATGTGCCAGGTGCCCATGTAAGAGAGCAGGTGCAGGGGCAGGATATCGCGGCTGGTGATTTCATCCTGGTGGGGCGAGTAGTACTCGATCCTCACCGTCCGGGAGTGAAGCAGGGCATCGAGCACCTGCTGGAAGGTCTTCTCGCTCGTTATGGAATACTCGATATTCTTGACCGAGACCTTCTCTCCAAGCCCTTCCAGACTGATGGGCACCTCATGCGTATACAGGGAAAGCACCTGGTTGAGAAACGTCTTTATCCTGGTCTTCATACCTCTGTCTGGCACGGTGGATGCCAGCCTGAATGAGATGAGCAGGGCCAGGAGCTCATCTGCACTGAGCCATGAAGCGGGCAGTTCGTAGGTTGCAGCTTCATATGCATAGCCGCGCCTCGAAAAATCATATGCCAGGGGCGCAAAGAGCCTGTCTTGCATAAAAGCAATGTCACGCTGTGCTGTCTTGACAGAGATCTCGAAACGCCGTGCCAAGGTGGCTGCATTTGGATACCTCCCCCGCTTCACCTGGCTGTGAAACCAGAGAAACCGCTCATAGATTATCTTTGACGGCATGAAACCCCCTATGCAAACCCGGATCTGTCGAGCCGGAACATGATCTGAAGATTGACCGGCACCACCCCTTTAACTGCAGCCTCCGGCAAGTTTCTCATTTCCGTTGCATTGCTGCTCAGCTTACGAGAAAGACAGGTCGATCAAGCCTTTTTCTGCATCTTATGCACGCCTTGAAAACCTGAGCCTGCGTCTGTCCCGGCAGAAAAAAGGCACACGTCCGTCCTTCAGGGTGGTCTTGTAAGCCCCGGGTGTGGTTGTACTCTTCATCTCCTCTTACAAATCTTCCAGAAACAAACAGGGGAAAATCCCCAGTCATACGATCATATTCATGATGAGCAGCAAAGATGGGTGAAAAAAGAGTACCATGGTTCAACCGGTATGTCAAAACCGGTTTTCTGTTCTAATGTCTGCCTGTACCTTTCCGTTTTCGAATTATCCGAAAAGGATAAGGTGGTTTTTCATGCAGGTCATGGGGTCAGTTAAATGGTCGGATTTCTACATATGACATTGGCGGTGTCATCTGTATGGACGACCCCGATACAGGCACAGATTTTTCTGTAATCCCTTGGCTTAATGTTGGTAGACCCAAAATGAGTCGAACCCCTGTCTCCGGCGTGAGAGCGCACTGTGACGCCTTATACTGCCAATTTTAGATGACTTGAGCCCCGTTAAGACCGCTTTCTGAATGATAATCCCGACCAGATTTACGACCAGGGAACCTAAAGATGGATTATAATTCTATATGGTTACCTTAGGACAACTTATCCGTTGATTAGAGCTTCACCTCCCAGACTCCATGCATTGCTTTACAGGTGCTACAAGGCACTCTCCGGACCGCAGCCATCTCTATTTGTAATACGAAAGGAATTCTTCTTCAGTTAACCCGGAGACCTCAATGAGCTTGCAAAGTAAACCGTGTTTGAGGGGCTTACCCTTATGAACTGGAACGGACAATATCAACGGATAATGCTCCTTGCCTAATATGATATGACTTCCTGTTTGTCTCTTCACTTCCCAGCCAGCTCTTTCGAAAGCCTTGATGACTTTCTCAGGCTTTAAATTATGAAGCCCCTTCATAAGGCCTTGGAGATGTTCTCATTCTGTTTGATCACATTAAGGCATCCATCGATAGCGTCCTTGATCATCTCAAGGGTTTCTCTGATAGTATCGCCCTGAGACACGCATCCCGGGATCTCAGGGCATTCTGCCCAATAGCCGCCATCCTCGGTATCTTCATGGAGTATAACGGGATATTTCCGCCCCTTGCAACTTACCTCATACTTTCGATGACTGTAGAAGGGCTTCACGGTGCCTTTGAGTTCATTAATGATGTCGTCCAGGAGGAACGTGAACACCACCTGACCACGGTTGAGTGTATCGATTATCGTTTTTTTATCTTTGGTAATGACAAATATCGATTCCCCATCAGTTAAGAATTTGAGGTTCGCCAGGGGCTTATCGATGTCTGGCATATTCTTTTCCAGGTAAATGAGCGCTTTTCTCATTTTCTGAACACTGATACCCGCATCCTTGAGCGTCTTGGCTACTTTCAGCTGGATGAGATCAGAAAACGAATATAACCTGACACTTCCATACCCGGCAGCTTCTTGCACCGAGGGCTTGATCAGATTTGTTTTGTCCCAATAACCAATTTGTCTGGTTGTTAATCCGAGAATACGGGCGACTGTTTTAGTATTGAAGTTCATAATCACCCTCCTTGATAATATAAATACACTAGTGTATTTATATTATCATAATGGTTATTGTCAAGCTTATTAAGATAGAAATAGAAGATGATATGTGGGAGGTGTGGGATTCGAACCCACCAATGAGGTGCCAGGTCATCAACGGCAGGCCGGCGAAATAACGAAACGCCAGATGGATCTCTATGCCAAACTGGGCGTCACCACCCCTGCCTCGTTACAATAACTCGGGAACTCAGCAGATATTGGGGCAGCATAAGTAAAGAGAAGTGCGGCAGGATATTGCCGCACTTGGGTGTCCTGTATGGCATGGGCGGCTCAGCCCTGCTCCGTCCCTGGGTTATCCCCGGTGCCCTGCCACTGCTGATTCCATCCGTTCCAGGGCCCGGGCCAGGGTGCTGCGCTGGCATCCGAAGTTCAGGCGTACGAAGCCGGGTGCGCCAAAGTCCTTACCATTCGACAGGCATACGCCGTGGCGTTCGAAGAATGCCGCAGGGTCCTGCATGCCGAGCTGCCGGCAGTCGATCCAGGCCAGATAGGTGGCCTCCACGTGGCGCATGCTCAGCCCCGGAGTCTGGGCCACGAAGGTCTCCACCAGATTTCTGTTGGTTCTCAGATAGTCGATGAGTGCCCGGTGCCAGGCCGAGCAGTCGCGGTAGGCCGCCACGGCCGCGATGTAGCCAAAGGTGTTCATGTGGGGCACAATGCCCTCCATCACCTGCTGAAAACGCTTGCGCAGACCGCTGTCCGGGATCACGGCGAAGGAAAAGCCCAGGCCCGGGATGTTGAAGGTCTTGCTGGGAGAAAGCAGGGTGATGCTCCTCAATGCGATCTCCTCGTCGAGGGCCGCAATCGAGAGATGACGCGCATCCGGTTCCAGGACCAGGCCGCAGTGGATCTCATCCGAGCAGATGATCGCGCCCCTGCTCAAACAGATTCGGGCCAGGCGAAGCAGCTCTTCGCGGCTGAAGACCCGGCCCGTAGGGTTCTGGGGGTTGCACAGCAGAAAGAGTTTGGTACGCCCGGTCATGGCCTGCTCCATGGCGTCAAAGTCGAAGACATAGCGGCTGCCGTCGTCGATATGGGGCACCGTGATCAGTGACCGGCCGGAAAGCCCCGGTGCTTGCAGAAAAGGCGGATATACCGGCGTGGTGGTCATCACCGAGTCGCCCGCCTCGCCCACGGCCCGGCAGGCTGCGTTGAGGCCGGTCACCAGTCCGGGCATCCACACCAGCCACTCTGGGTCTATCTTCCAGCCGTGCTCGCGCTCCAGCATGTGCGCGACCACCTCCGGCAGCTCCTTGGGCGGCAGGTTATAGCCGAACACGCCGTGGCTCACGCGTTTCTTCAGGGCCGCGATCACAGCGGGCGGGGATATGAAGTCCATGTCTGCGACCCACATGGGAATGATGTCTCGGCCCTGATATAGATCCCATTTGAGGCATCCGGTGCCCTGACGATCGACCGGGGTGTCGAAATCAAATCGTGTTTGCCGTTTACAGGTCATGATATGAAACAGGTATATCCAGCAGGCTGTAAAGTCAAGGACAAGGCGCATCGGCAAGATATTTGGCCCGCAGGTCCTCATCTCCATGCCTGCGTTCTCTTGGGTTCGAAGAACGACGATCCGGCCCTCTCACCGCAGAGAAACAGTAAAGGTGACGGCTTGAGCTCCTGATACGGTGCCGTGTATCCATTGACTGAACAAATTCGTGAATAATTACGCTTGACTTCATGTGCGCTGTCGATATTCTGTCTCTGTTCAGACAGGCTGTACGCAGCCGTAAAGAGGAGGAATTATGAAAAAGATGATTTTCCCGTCTGTGGTCCTGTTCGTGCTCTTGGGATTCTCCTGTGCCTGGGCCGACGCCACGGTAGAGACGTTCATCAAGTTCGGCGGTTTCAACGGCAGCGGTGCATACGAGGGAACCACAGTCACCCGCATACAGGGCGACAAACAGGCCGAGACGTCATCCATCAAGTTCTTGGGAGCTGTGCTTTCCTGGGCTGCAGGCAAGAGCGAGACAACCACCATCACCCGCATAGACAAAGGCGTGATCTGGACCCTCGATACCAATAAGAAGATCTATGTCGAGACCCCTCTCGCGGATTTCGGCCTCAATGATCTGGATGACGGAGAGTATATGGGTGCGGGCGATGAGATCGATGAGGATGATAAACCCCGGGTCAAGGTGACCAGGAGCGAGTTCCAGGTCAAGAAGACCGGTGCCAAGCAGAACATCAACGGGTTTGCCTGCGAGGAATACCTCATGACCTGGCTCGTTGAGCTCGAGGACCTGGAAACAAAGGAAAAAACCGCCAACACCATGAAGACCAGCCTTTGGACCACGCCCGAGACCCCTGCCATCAAAAAGCTCCAGGCCGAGCAGGGGGCCTTTTCTCAGACCTATATGAAAAAGCTCGGCGTCAACATCTCCCCCGAAGAGATGCAGCTGTTCGGCATGGCGGCGTTCGTCATGGCCAGCGGTGCATCCGATGAAGAGCTGGCAAAAGAGTTCGAGAAGTTCAAGAAAGAGATGGCCGCGGTCAAGGGCTATCCCATCCGCACGGCAGTGGACTGGAGCGTGGCCGGCGACAGGCCGGCGGCCCCTCAGCCGGAAGAAGAACCAGGCGGAATATCCTTCCCTGCCGGGAAAGACGACCTGCTCGGCGGGCTGGGGGGCATGGTCTCCAAGGCCGTGTCCAAAAAGGTGTCTGACAGCACCAGGCCCGATGCGAATGCGCCGTTCTTCTCGAGCATGACCGAGGTGAAGGCCATATCCATCGACACCCTTCCTGCAGGGACCTTCGATATCCCCTCCGGATACAAGAGGCAGCAGTAAGCACATCCAGAGCATGGGGTCGCGCATGGGGTCAGGTTTCGGCATACGACACTTCAGTGTCAGATGTCGAAGCCCGATCCCGGCCCGCTTATGACCCCCGCCCTGTTCTGGTGCTCCGCGATCGGCTAGAGCAGAGAGAACACGTTGCTTTTCAGGAGAGACTTGGCAAAGGATATCCGCTCTGAGAGCTCAGTGCCGATCTGTCCGAGTGATCCGGCCTGCTGCTCGACCGAGCTGATCGGCCCGCTCACGCGCTGCTCGAGCGCTGTCATCACCTGTGCCTGAAACTGCGCAGTGAGGTCTTTTGCAAGGGTATTGATGACGCCCCGGAAGCTGTCGTCAAGGTTTGAGGACACCTTCACGGCATAGTTTTCCGGCTCTCCCGAGACCCCGACATTCAGGGAAAACCCGCTGATCCCGGCAAAGACCTTTTCCACCGCAGTGCTCAGGCCTGTGGCCTGCTCGGCCTGGCGGACCAGAAAACGTGCGGATCTCACGGTTGCCTCCAGATCCGCACTCACCGACCTGCCCGCGATCACGGCAGTGAGACCCGTGTCTAGAACGCCCTGCTGCAGCTCGACAGGCAGGATATCCTGCCCGAGCTCCCTGGGACGAAGGTCATAGCCTTTGAGCCCGAGGCGAACCATGTCTTTTGGGCTTGATGGATTGACATGATCGAAGGTGCCGTCGAGGCGGATGCCCTTGATGCCATCGAGGTTCTCTCCTGTAAAAAGGCAGGTCATGGGCAGGCCCAGGACATCCTGATCAGGGGTGAGGTTCTGAATCGTTCCCGCAAGCGTTCTCCCGCGGGTGAGCACCGAGACTGCCGCCTTCCTGATCAGAAAATCCGGCACCGGGGCATACTCTTTGAAACGCATGTCGATGCCCTCGAAACGGGGCGGCCGGAGCTCTTTCTGCTCCTCCGCCTGCAGAGTCCTGCGATCGAGCATGGGCCTGATCCTCTCGTGCCATCTCAGCGAACGCTCCACCCACACCCCGGCCTGCTCGCCGAAGAGCATGGAGCTGATGTTACCGATGCCTTCGGCGCTCGGGCCGTATTTTCGGGCGATCTGCCGGGCGTCCTGGGCGGGCAGCTCAGAGAGCCGGTTCACCTGCGCGGTGACAGTACGGTAGTCGTCCGAAAAACTCCGGTAGCTGTCCCTGAGCAGGCTCAGATCGGCATTGATGTCGGAATACAGGTCTTTCACCTCGGTTCCTTTCCTCAGCAGGGCACTGAGATCGCCCTTGCGCGCCCGGCTCAGCTCCTCGATGCGAGCCTGATACTCCTTCAGGCGGTCTTTGTCGGGAAGCTGCTCTATCCGCTGGTTCCAGAACTTGTTCCTGTTCTCGATCTCATCGCTTAAGGAGCGGGCGGAATTCACGGTTTGGAGGTTGGCCTCTTCAAGCGCCTGCCTGACACTCTCACTCGTGATGTCAGGCACCTTGAACCAGGAAACCCTCTCGCTGGGGGCGGAAGACACCTCTTCGGCGGCCTTCCGATAGACGCGCCCTGGGCGATCCCTTAAGGTCCCCAGCGCAACATCCTCAATGCTCATATCTTCGATGACGGTCTTGCGTAAAAAGAGCTGCGCGGTGTCAAGCGTGAACGCCATCCTCCGGATATCCAGGGCATTCGTTTCGGGGTTGTCAGGGTTGGTCACCTGTATCCGCGTGATAACAAAACCCAGCGGAGAAAAGGTGAGGTCTGCATTGTCCACATTCACCTCGGCCCCTACCAGAAAGGCTGCTGTCCGCTCGATCCCCCTGCGGACGAGGTCGTCCACGAGCACGAGCCAGAAAAACGCCAGCAGGGCCGTGATCACGACAAAGGCCAGAAGTCCTTGCCACCGTATCCACTTCTTCATACCACCCTCCCTAGTTCCTGCCGGGAAGAGACGAATAGATCTTGTAGAAGGTGCTCGCCCAGATCGCCTGTGCGAGCCTCGTCTTCTTCATCCATGCGAGAAAACGCTGGCGATACCGCACAATGCCCACTCTGGTGAGGAAGAACACGGGCAAAAACAGAACGAGCGAGACAACGAGGCTTCCCATGACGATCGTGTTGTTGAACCTCTCGATCCTGAAAATGGGTATGTTGTACATGGCTGTCCAGAGCCCTTCAAGAGACTGCGCCGAAAGCAGGGAGAGCCCCGCGGCATGAAACAGCGGGTCGAACAGATACGCCAGGCCCGAGAAGACCGCAAGCCCCAGCAAAAACGCGCTGAGGTTGACGCGCAGGACGAGCACCATCAATAGCACGACGAGATTGTGCAGGCTCATGAGCGGGGTCAGACCCGCAATCAGAGAAAGGGCGACTGCGAGGCTTATCTGTGAAGGATCTGCCTCGGAGTTCAGGATATTGAGCACCTTCGCCAGAGTATAGAGCATGTTTCACCTCTTCTTTGAATCATCAACCCCTGCCGGACCGGACCGCCGGAACATTCATGGTGTCGCACCCTTGGTTCGACCCCTCCACCGTTACCAGAATACCGGCGATATTTCACTATGGATTTTCCTGCCATGACCGGCTGATGACGCAGGCGTGTCCGGGAGATCCTACTGAGGGGATGAGACATTTTCCGGGGCCTGTTCAGGACTTTTGGGGGGTGTGAAATCAGAAAACCCCCTATGGAGATCGCCGGAGGCTGCATGTTATTTTAAGCCGCTGATTCGTATCAACAAGGAGAACACCATGAATGAACTCCTGTTTTCATCAGGAACCTATTATGAATACCCCCTCATTATCAAAAAAATCCTCACCTCGGCACTGCGGTATGCTCCATCCCGGACGATCAGCTATCGTGACAGGCTCACCTATACCTATACCACCCTGGAAGAAAGAATCAAGCGCCTGGCAGGCGCCCTGTCGGCGCTCGGCGTGAAAAAGGGCGATGTGGTCGGGATGATCGACTACAATTCCCATCGTTTTCTGGAAACCTACTTCGCCGTGCCCATGATGGGGGCGGTGCTCGCAACCTTCAACTGGCGGCAGGGGATCACCGAGCTCGGCCATACCATATCGCATGCCGCTCCCCGGGTTCTCATCGTACACGAGGACTTTTTGTGCCTGCTCAAAAAGGTGAAGGATTCGCTCGGAAACGTACATCACCTGGTGCTGATCAAAGAGTCTGAACAGACGGAAGAGCCGTTCTTTTCCTTCACGGGAGAATACGAAGATCTGCTCATCCAGACTCAGCCGGAATATGAGTTTGAAGACTTCGACGAAAACACCCCCGCCACGCTCTACTACACCTCGGGCACGACCGGTTTGCCCAAGGGTGTGTCGTTCACCCACCGGCAGATCGTTCTGCATACGCTCACCCTGGGGCTGACCCTGGGCTCGTACTCTTCGAAAATCCGCTTCTCGTCAAAAGACGTGTTCATGCCCCTGGTGCCCATGTGGAAGGAGCATGCATGGGGACTGCCCTATCTGGCCGCCATGCTGGGCGCGCAGCAGGTGTACACCGGCAAGTTCGACACAGAGTGCTTGCTCCATCTCTTCAAGAAATACCGGGTCACCTTTTCGGTGTGTGTGCCCACCGCGCTGCACCTGATCCTGGAGCACCCCTATGCAAATGGGCTGGACTTCTCTCAGTGCAAGCTCATCGTAACCGGGGCGCGCTTATCGGAGAAGCTGGCCAAGATAGCGCTTTCCCGCGGCCTGAAGATCACCTCTGCCTTCGGCCTGTCCGAGGCCTGCCCGCTCGTCTCCATGGCGCATCTCAAGGGAGACCTCGACGGGCGCACCTCCAGGAAAAAGATCGAGGCGCTCACCGGTGCCGGGCTGCCCGCCCCCCTGGTGGATGTGGAAGTAGCCGAGACATCTGAGCACCTCATGGAGACCGGCAACAGAAGGAACGGCAACCTGCCGGAGGGCCAGATCGTGGTCCGAGCCCCCTGGCTGGCCCGCGAGTACCACCGCGACCCGAAGAAGACCATAGACCTCTGGAAGCGCGGCTGGCTCTACACCGGCGATCTCGGCTCCATCGGCAAGGACGGGCACATTCACATCACGGATCGTGTCGGGAATGTGTCGAAAAGCGGCGGCGAATGGATCTCGCACCTGAAGATCGAGAATCTGGTAAGGCAGTATCCCGGTGTTCAGGACGCCGCCGTCATCGCCATTCCGGACGAGGTATGGGGCGAGAGGCCGGCCGTGCTCGTGGTGATCGATGAGGCACACGAATCCTTGGTAAACAGCACCCAGATCGAGAAATTCATGTATTCCTTTGTCAGGACAGGCGACCTGCCCAAATATGCGCTTCCCGACAAGTACCTTATCGTGGACGAAATCCCCAAGACCGAGGTGCAGAAGATCGATTTCCGCCATATCATGGAACGCTACGGAGGCTTGCTGTTTCCCGCGGCTGAAGGTACTGGATAGAAATACTCGCCCGTCTCCCCTGAATCTCCCCAAACACAGGCGCACTTGAGAACCATTCTGTCCTGAATATCCTTAATCATAAACAATAGCCCGGGTTTTCCGCCGAATCCCGGACGCATGAGAAAAGAGAAAAGCATGGATATACCCACGGTGTTCGACCCCTATCCGGCCGGACCGGATATCGAGGTTCTGCCTTCGTATTTTCCCCTACCAGGCTATGGCATGCTTCCGGTCAATGCCTTTGTGCTCAAGTCCCGCGAGCCGGTCCTTGTCGATACAGGGTTGTGGGCCTTGAGCGACGAGTTCATGAACAACCTCTCCTCGGTAATCGACCTGGACGATCTCAGATGGCTATGGCTCACCCACAACGACCATGACCACATCGGAAGCCTCCACCGGATCCTGGAGGCCGCCCCCCGGATCAAGGTCATCACCACCTATCTCGGTTTGGGCAAGATAAGCCTGTTCAGACCGATTCCGCCCAACCGGGTCTATCTGCTCAACCCCGGACAGACCATCGACGTGGGCGGCAGAATACTCTCCTCGATGAAGCCGCCCACCTACGACGCCCCGGAAACCACGGCCTTGTACGATCACGAAAGCTCCACTCTCTTCAGTGCCGACTGCTTCGGCGCACTGATGTCCGAGCCCGCCGGCAGCGCGAGCGAGATCGGATCGAGCAGGCTCAAAGACGGACTGGTTTTCTGGACCAAGGTGGATTCGCCCTGGCTGCACACGATTGACAGAGATAGTTTTGCGAATATGATCAGCTATTTCCACGGGCTCTCGCCCAGGACCATCCTGAGCAGCCACCTCCCGGCCGCCCGCGGCATGACTGACGAACTGCTTCAGTATATCGCAATCGTTCCCGATGAAGAGCCCTTTGTAGGCCCGGACCAAGAGGCTTTTACATCGATGAAGGGATGAGCAGCCTCTGCCGCCTTTTTCCTGCCTGAAGCGGCCCGATTTCCACCTATCATGCTCGGCCCCATGCAGCCTCTCCGGCACCCCTTGCAGGTGCAGGCCTGCCGGCGGATTGGTCTGCCTACCCCATCACCCACCGCAACAGCGCCATCACTACCACGCCCCCTGCTACGGTCTTGATCAGGCTTCTCGTGCGCACTGCGATCAGCAGCACCGGGATAATGGCGACTATGGCAAGGTTCTCGGGCGGCCACGAAGGCCTGCCTTCGGGCATGACAACCGCCTGCGCCAGCAGGGCTGACAGCACCACGACGGGAACGAACTCCAGCCAGCGCACTACCCGTTCGGGCAGGGTGATACGGCTGAGCAGAACCAGAGGTACGATGCGCGGGATGAGCGTGACGATTGCAGCACCGAGAATGATCAGGAACACTTCGGTCCGCATCATGCCCTAAGCCTCCCTTTCTTCCAGGACCATGCCCACGGTTGCGGCCACGAGCGTGGCTGCGATGATGGCCCAGCTCGGCGGGACGACCAGCGAGGCGCACAGGGCGACCCCGCCCCCGACAGCAGCCGCCGTGACTGCGGGCATCCACGCGGGCCGGTTAACGATCTGCAGGATCAAAAGCGCCGCAAACATGGCTGCCAGCGCAAAGTCAAACCCCAGGGCACGGATATCCGTGA
>Ga0208198_1001482_pt1 | contig 20370 bp, 25 predicted proteins | sample AD_JPNTR2_MetaG_FD_184446 | JGI IMG/M metagenome (GOLD analysis project Ga0208198, IMG submission 184446) | Active sludge microbial communities of municipal wastewater-treating anaerobic digesters from Japan - AD_JPNTR2_MetaG (SPAdes) (version 2) | ecosystem: Engineered > Bioreactor > Anaerobic...
AGAATTTACTGACGTTTTACCGGTTACTCAGCCCATACTGCTCATTCTTCCAGGAACCGCCGCTCCAAAGCATCCGGCCGCAAATGCCCGCTCCCGGCAAAACCGGCAGGCCGCTGCTCCCCGGCCATACCGCTTCTTTTATTGGCTGAGAACTCATATCCATGTAGATCAATCCACAGAGTCTATAAGACGGAGACCACCACCATGGACAAGGGAAAAGTCGTTCTGGCGTTTTCAGGGGGTCTTGACACCTCCATCTGTATACCCCTGCTTCGCGAACATTACGGGTTTGACGAGATCATCACCGTCGCGGTCGACGTCGGCCAGCCCCCTGAGGAGATCGCCCGGGCAACGGAGAAAGGGCGGATGCTTGCGGATAAACACTACACCATCGATGCAAAGGAGAAGTTTGTATCGGACTGCATCTTCCCCTCAATCAGGGCAAACGGCTCATACGAGGGCTACCCCATGGGCACGGCGCTCGCCCGACCGCTGATCGCCGCAGAGGTTGTAAAGGTCGCCGAGAAGGAGGGGGCATCAAAGGTCGCGCACGGCTGCACCGGGAAAGGAAACGACCAGCTCCGGTTTGATTTCATCTTCAGGACAGCGGGCTACGATATCATCGCGCCGATGCGGGAGATGAACCTGACACGGGAGTGGGAGATCGCCTACGCTCAGGAGCACAACATCCCTGTCTCTGCGGTGAAGGAAAAACCGTACAGCATCGATGAGAACTGCTGGAGCAGGAGCATCGAGGGCGGTAAACTGGAGGACCCGGCCTTCCACCCGCCGGAGGATATCTACGCCTGGACGGTATCCCCCAAAGATGCCCCGGATGCGGTGGAAGAGATCAGCATAGAGTTTGAGCGGGGTGTCCCGGTCGCCCTCAACGGAGAGAGGCTTGCGGGGCTTGACCTGATCCGGGAACTGAACCGGATCGCAGGAAGGAACGGTGTCGGCCGCAACGACATGATCGAGGACCGGATCCTGGGGCTGAAGGCCCGTGAGGTCTACGAGCACCCGGCCGCAACCGTCCTCCTCACCGCACACACTGACCTCGAACACCTTGTGCTGACACGTTCAGAGATAGCGTTCAAGCGGATCGTCGACGATAAGTGGTCGGAACTCGCCTACATGGGGCTTGTGCACGAACCGCTCTTCCACGCGCTGACGGCGTTCATCAACACCACTCAGGAACGGCTCAACGGCACGGTGGACGTCGGGCTCTATAAAGGCAGCGCAACGGTGCTTGGCCGGAGGTCGGATGCGGCGCTCTACTCCAGCGACCTTGTATCCTTTGACTCGACGACGCTTGACCAGAAGCACGCCGTCGGTTACTCTAACTACTTCGGTCTCCAGGCGCGCATGCTCAAAAACCTGGAGAAGCGATGAGGGAGGGGGTGCCTACAGCACCTTCTTCCCCGCGTTTTTTCCCGGCGTGCACTCAAAAACCTCGGTGATCTTCATGATGATGAGCGATTTTGCCGGGTATTTATCACTCTTTGATCTCATCCAGTCCCGGGCCTTCTCGTAATCGGGACCTGACGTCCTGATCTCTGTGCTGCCCTTAACCTGAAAACAGCGTTTTGTCTCCGGGTCATGGAAGGAGAGGGCGGCAGCCGGGTTCTCCTTGAGGTTCTTGAGGGTCTTTTGCATGTAGTTGTCCATGATCCAGATGGTGTCGTCGGCGGCGAGCCGCATCGATCCCATCGGCGCCACGTTGGGGACACCGCTCTTTGAGGCGGTGGCAAGCGGCATAATTTTTGTTCTGTTAAATAACTCTTTAATCTCACCTGAGAGCGCAACCATACGGGTTTCCACCTCCTGCCTGAAACGAGATACGGCGCGGGGCCGCCCGTCAGGCAGTCAGGTTATCCGTGCCACCGGTATATAAGCGATACGGCGAGCGGCGGGAGTGATGACGAAAAGGATGCTTAACCGGGGGGATGCAGGAGATGAGGAGGCTCCTCCGCCCATCCACTACCGGGGGATCTAAAAACGCCAGTCCTGCCGCTCTTATACTACAACGGCATACCGACTCAAAAAAGCAATGGAAAGATGGATTACTCCCCGATGAACTCCCGCAGTCGCGCAAGGAGGTAGTCCTGGACCTCCTCCACAATCTCTTTCCTGCCGCGGAACGCAAGCAGGTCGCGTGCGTCCCCTTCCATGTTCGCAAACGCCAGTCTCTCCTGCCGCTGGACAACCTCAACGTCGAACTTCTCGACAACATCATAGATCATCTTCCGGGGCACGCCCGGCGGGATGATCAGATCATAGAGTTGTTCTTCTTCAGCCATGGTTTACCAGTACCTACTTTCCTATTTTTATACGGCGGGCCATAATGCATGGCCCTCCCCGCACCCCGCCAAGCGGCTCCTTTGGTTTTCCGAGCGAGTTCATGCACCGCGCCATCAGTGCCGCCCCCCTGGCAAGACCGTCGTCGACGAAGACCACGTGGTCGATCGGGTTCTCATAGAGTTGCCGCTCCGTTATGCCCTCCAGGATGTACTCGGGTTTTCGCCCCGAGATCGCTGCCCGCCCGGTGAACCCGATCGATGAGTTCGGCGGGACCAGCCCCCTCCCGATGGCAACATCGACAAGCCGGAGCGCCATCCTGGCACAGACCCGGTCGATCACCTCGTTCAACATCCCCAGACCGTAGTTCTCGTAGATCTCGTGCCCTATCTCCTCGAGCGCCGGGATCTCGCTGCCGTTAACGCCCACGTCACACCCGATGAGGGCAACACCGGACTTCTCGGCGACATCAGCACTGATCGGGACACGGCCAAACCTTGTCCTGTCAGAGGGGACGACCCGGATATCGATATGCTCGTGGCAGCGGTTTACGTATTCGTCGACGATGGGGCGCTTCTTGCCGCCAAATGACGCCGTAACAGGGTGGTCACCGAATACGTCAAGAGCCGTTCCCGTCCGACTCTCTACAAGCCCTGTGCCCCGAACGATTGCGTCCGGCACCGCTCCCGCAAGCCCACAGAAGTTTCCAATTGTCCTGGCAAAGGGGTTCGGGTCATCCCGGGCGACATCGCTTGTGATCCGGCCATCGAGCGTCGTTCCGAAATCGATGGATATACAGGGGTTCCGGAAATCAACCGGCGTCCACTTGGCGCCCTCCTTTATGCCCGCCATCGCAAGTTCCCCTTCCATCTCGTTTGCCACCATCTCGACACCGGTGGACCCCCTCGGCGGCAGGACGCCGGCCACCGCGCCGACAAAGACCACCCGGTCGGCAAACGAGTATTTCCGGAGTTTTGGGGGCAGGTTCTCGATCGACATCGGCGGTGTCATCTTTCTGGGTGGGACGCCTGCTACCAGGCAGCCGTTTGCAAGGGCAATGACAAAGTCGCCGACCTGGTCGGGGGAGTCCATCGCCGCCACAACCCCGGTGCTCCGGACAACAAAGTCCAGGTCGTCTTTGATGCTCAGGCGTGCCTCTTTGTGGCTCTGGATGAGGGTGTCGCGCACCAGGTCCGTAACCGACTCCCGCGTCAGTTTCGTGCCGTCCAGGGTCTCCCCGAATACGGTCTCGCCCGGTTTTGGCGGCCGGACATCCCGGCTCATGGTAACAGTCTTGTTTATGATATACGTCCTGCCGGTCTCCAGGTTTGTGCCGGTAAGGATACATTTTGTTGTGGTGTTGCCCATCTCAACGGATGCCACGATGAAGTAAGGCTTAACACGATATTCGGGAACGCCCGCGCCCGCTCCGTGCATGATCGACGGCGGTGGCGGGCTCTGGACGATATGCGGCTTTGGTTTGAAAAAGCGCTCCAGAAAGCGGGCACACATAGTAATCGTTTTTTCCGCCTGCCTGCATATATCTTTCCATCTGACTGTATGGAGCCCGGCAAACCGGTTCGCTCATGGTTTGATGCCCCGAAAAACCACCAGCGCGCTTAGACGTCTTTTGCGGCTTGACCAGCCCCGCCTCATCCCCCTCCCGGGGCAGGCAGGTGCGGGGGCAATCTGTCCCGGCGGCCGTGCCATGAGAGTGTGTGATGAAACACCTTTCGATGAGTTTCACCAGAACCTGGAGATGCGCTTGCTCTTCTGGCACCGTATCGATGGGGAATCGCCCCTGGGGGAGGGGCTGACGGGGAGGGGGGAGGCGGAGACGGCTCCCCCCGCCCATGTCTCGACGTGTCACTGAAAACCTCTCTCGCTGGAATCACCCCCGCCGCCCGGCCGCTCCGCGGCCTCCTCCCCCTCTCGACGGGGCGGGCAACTGTCTGGGGATTGATCCGGTGGCCGTGTGCGGGGCGAAAACAGGATCACGGAGGGCCCCCGGTGAGACCGCCCCCACCAAGCCCGCGAGTAGAACGGTTCCTCACCCCTCCGGCGGCATCCCACCCCTGATCAGCCAGACAAGCAGCGCCTTCTGAGCGTGGAGCCGGTTCTCGGCCTGGTCCCAGACGATGCTCTGCGGGCCTTCCAGGACGTCATCGGTGATCTCCTCCCCCCGGTGGGCGGGGAGGCAGTGCATAACAGGAGCCCCGGGCACCGCCAGTTCCAGGAGCCGGGAGTCGATCGTGTATCCCTGGAACGCCTGCAGCCGTTCGGTAGATTCATGCTCGTCACCCATCGAGACCCATATATCGGTGTAGAGGACGTCTGCGTCGCGAACCGCCTCCTCCGGCTCGGTGAGGATGGTGACACGGCCGCCGGCCGCCCTCGCCCGCTCAACAACCCCGTCCTCGGGGCGGTAGCGCGGCGGGCTTGCAACCACAACCTCCATCCCGGTCAGTGGGGTGGAGAGGATCCATGTGTTGCAGACGTTGTTCCCATCGCCTACCCAGGCGAGTTTGAGGCCGCGGAGATCGCCGAACCGTTCGCGGAGGGTCATGATATCGGCGAGAACCTGGCATGGGTGCAGCCGGTCAGATAAACCGTTTATGACCGGGATCGTGGAGTAGCGGGCGAACTCCTCGATTGTGGCATGAGAGTAGGCACGGATCATCACCGCGTCAAGGTATCGGGAGAGCACCCGTGCCGTGTCCCGGATCTCCTCGCCCCGGCCAAGCTGCATGTCCTGCGGGTTCAGGAAGAGCGCATGCCCGCCGAGGTCGGACATCCCTGCCTCGAACGAGACCCGGGTGCGGGTGGACGCCTTCTCAAAGATCATCCCGAGGTTCTTCCCCTTCAGGTATTCGTGTGCAACCCCGTCCGACTTCAGGTGTTTGAGGCGTATAGCGTCGGCGATGATGCCCTCAAGTTCGTCGCTCTCCATATCGAGGATCGATAGAAAATCTTTCTTCATGCAATCTCCCTCATGTGGCGGCACCGCTTCTCCAGGCTCTCCCTGGTGCCTATGTCGCTGCGGTGAAAGACGCGGCCCGAGACGGATGATGCTGCCCTCTCCGCTATCGACTCCGCCTCTTCCAGCGTCTCGCCCACCCCGACAAACGCAAGCGCCCTGGATGTCCTGGTATAGAGTCTACCGCCCCTCTCCTCGACGTTTGCGCAGTAGAGGAGGGCATCACCATACTCCCCGAGAACGATCGGTTCGCCCACCTTCGGCGCCTCGGGATACCCCTCCGGGACAACATACTTGCAGACCGTTGCCTTATTCGCAAACGAGACGTCCGATGATGATAGGTCGCCATCGATGATCCGTTGGACTATCTCCGTGAAGTCCGACTCGATGATGGAGAGGACGTTCATCGCTTCGGGGTCCCCAAACCTGGCGTTGAACTCGATGACCTTCGGGCCGTCAGCGGTGTTCATGAACTGGCCATACAGGATCCCGCGGTATGGCGTCCCTTCGGCACGCATCGCCGCGACCGTATCCTGCATGATCCGGAGAGCCTTCTCGTAATCCGGCCGCGAGACAAACGGGAGCATGTGGTCCGGGAGCGAGTATGACCCCATACCGCCGGTGTTTGGCCCGACATCACCCTCGTATGCCCGCTTATGGTCCTGGACAAGCGGCATCGGCACCAGATGCTCGCCGTCGACGAACGCCTGGAGGGTGAACTCTTCCCCGATAAGCCGCTCCTCCAGGACGACGTTTCCTCCAAGGTGCCGTACGTAATCGATCGCCCCCTGCGCATCAAGATGCTCGCCCATGATCCTGACACCCTTCCCCCCGGTGAGGCCGATGGGCTTGATGGCAAGGTCGCCGCCGTAAGACTCGATGAAACGGCGCGCCTCCTCGGGGTCGTGGCAGACCCGGTAGTACGGGCAGCCCTCGATCCCGTACCTCTCCATCAACCGGCGGCAGAACGCCTTGTCGGTCTCGATCCTTGCGGCAGCGCGGGTAGGGCCCACACAGGGTATCCCGGCGGACTCGAGGTAATCGACGATCCCCGCTTCAAGGGGCGCTTCCGGGCCGATGATCGCGGCATCGACCCCGCAGGTGGTGGCAAACGGCAGTATCCTCTGAATATTCGTCTCTTTCTCAAGGAGCACCCGCTCTGCAAGCCTGGCAATCCCCGGGTTCTTCTGTGCCATGACCGAGAAGATGCTCACATCACTGTTGCAGGAAAGCGCCCTGGTGATCGCATGCTCCCTGCCACCACCGCCTACAACGAGCAGTTTCATATCCATCATATTTACCCGCACTTAAAAATGCTTTATCCATCCAGCAGGTCGCTGACCCGCACAAGAGCCTGGAGAGAGACCCCTTTCTCCGCGAGCGCCTCACGAGCGCCCGCCTCCCGGTCAACGACTGTCACAACGCGGTCAACGTGCGCGCCTGCGGCCCGGAGCGCCTCGATGCCATAAATGGCGCTCCCGCCAGAGGTTGTCACGTCCTCGACAAGCAGCACGTCCTTGCCGTTCACCTCGCCGATGATGCTGCCCGACTTTCCGTGATCCTTTGCCTCTTTCCGGACGATCGCGTAAGGCCGGCCGCTTGCAAGCGAGACCGCGACGGCGATCGGAACACCGCCGACCGCCACCCCGGCAACAACCTCGAACTCCCGGCCTTCGACGATGGCCTTCCCTATCTCCGCAAGTATGGCGGGGTTCGTGGTTGCGGCCTTGATATCGATGTAGTAGGAACTCCGGGCACCCGAAGCCAGGAGAAAGTCTCCATACTCTATTGCCCCGCTCTCAAGCAGCAGTCTTGCGATCCGGTTCACCATGGTACCTCTTTAACTCCTATATAATACCCGATAATGTTCACCACACGGTGGAGGAGCGGTGTCAGTACGATTATCCAGACCAGGATCGGCAGGGTGATGTTCTCCACCAGCCACTCCGGGTATACCAGGAGGACGAGGAGCAGCGACCCGATAACAAGGTCGTACTGGTCGGCAATAATCCAGGGTTCACCCCGCTCTTTTCCAAGCCTGCGCTTGAAGAAACTCTTGACGAGATCCCCGAGGAGTGCGCCGGTCGCAAGCAGGATGACCGAGAGGATCGTATGTCGGGGGAGCATATCGAGGCCGAACGCGGAGGCTGCCAGGATCTGGATCAGACCCACCAGCACACCCGATAGGACGCCCCCGAAGAACCCGCGGTAGGTCTTCCCGTCGCCAAAGACCCTTCTCCCGTCGGAAAACGTCCTGCCGAGGTCGATTGGCGTCCCGCCGCCGAAGACCGCGGCCGCTGAGTTGGGCAGGTATGCCGGCAGCATGATCCAGAGTGCTGCAACCGCAGAGAAGATCCAGTAGCCGATCTCAGGTGAGATGAATGTCAATGTGCTGTACAATCAGTAAATATAAAGATTAAAGTGTCGAAGTATGAGATACGAATAAAAAATGGGCACGGTGAGAGAATGTTTGTGAAGAAGACAAAGAGCCTCTGCCCGACATGCGGTCGTGTGCTCGACGCCGATGTCGTCGAAGAGGAGGGGCAGATCTGGCTGGTCCGCACCTGCCCTGAACACGGTTTATACCGGGGTCTCTACTGGTCGGACGCGGATATGTACCGGCGGTTCGATGCCTACGAGCGTATCGGGAACGGTGTTTCAAACCCGCAGAAGACTCCATCCGCGACAGGGTGCCCGAACGACTGCGGGCTCTGCTCAAACCACCGGTCGACGACCCTGCTTGCAAACATCGATCTGACGAACCGGTGCAACCTGGACTGTGATTTCTGCTTTGCAAACGCCAGAGCGTGTGGATTCGTCTACGAACCGACCTTTGAACAGGTTGTGGGGATGCTGCGTATGCTGCGCGAGGAGAAACCTGTTCCGGCGCCTGCCGTCCAGTTTTCCGGCGGCGAGCCGACGCTGCGGGACGACCTGCCAGAGATCATACGCGTTGCAAAAGAGTTCGGGATCTCCCAGGTGCAGGTCGCTACAAACGGGATTCGACTGGCGCGGGACGTTGATTATGTCCAGGAGCTGAAGAATGCCGGACTCTCAACGGTATACCTCCACTTCGACGGCTTAACCCGCGAGACGAACTCCAAACTTGGGAGCGATCTGCGTGCCATCGAGAACTGCGAGAAGATCGGGATGGGCGTTGTGCTGGTGCCGACTGTCATAAAAGGCAGGAACGATCACGAGGCTGGCGCCATCATCAAATACGCCGCAGAACATTTCGAGACCATCCGCGGCGTCAACTTCCAGCCAGTGGCGTTCACCGGCGCCGCAAGCGCGGATGATGTCAGGAAGGAGCGGATCACCATCCCGGAACTTGCGGAGCGGATCGAGGAGCAGACAGACGGTATCATCAAGAAAGACCACTTCTATCCCGTGCCCTGCGTCGTTCCAATCTCCGATCTCGTCGAGGCATACACGGGCAAACCCCAGATCAGGTTCACCACCCACCAGCACTGCGGTGCGGCGACATACGTCTTTGTCACCGATGAGGGTATGATCCCGATCAACAGGATGGTGGATGTCGACGCTTTCTTTGAGTCGGTCGAGAAGATGGCGGCAAGGCTTGCGAAGGGCGGGTCGCTCAACAAGTACGTGACCCTTGTCGAGGGGGTCAAAGACATCTACACATCCACCAGGAAGGCGGAATACAAGAACACCGGGGAGTTGATGAAACTTATAATGAAGGCGCTTGTGCTGCAGAACTTCGAGGCGCTGCGTGACTTCCACTGGAACGCCCTCTTCATCGGCATGATGCACTTCATGGACAGATACAACTACGACCTCTCCAGGGTGGAGCGGTGCTGCATCCACTACGCTACCCCTGACGGCCGCCTGATACCATTCTGCACATACAACAGCGGCCCGGTCCACCGCGAGCAGGTCTGGAAGAAGTTTGCGCAGCAGCCCCGTGAAGATGAGTGAGGGAAGCCCACCCCCGCAGGAAGGACTCAAGGATCACGGAAACGGCAGTTCGCAGCCTTCCACATCCTCCAGGACAAGCGATGCAATGGCGAGATCCTGTATGGCAGCAAGCCCGGTTGAGTCAAAGACGGTGATCGCGTCCGGGGACGACCTCCCCTTCTTCCCGATGACCACCTCGCCCAGGGTTCCCGCGATCATGGCCGGGTCGTAGAGCCCGGTGCTGACCGGGACGTTGACCTCCCCGGAGTGGATCGCCTGTTCGCGGTCGTCGACGAAGACCTCGGCCCGGAGGAGGATCCGCGGGGTCAAGTTCCTGTTTCCCGGGGGCATCTGCGCCGATAGCGTTGATGTGCGTCCCTTCGTGGACCCACCCGGCCATAACCAGAGGTTCTCTCGAGGGTGTTGTCGCGGCGAGGATGTCGGAGTCGCAGGCACGCTCGATCGAGACCGGGCGGGCGTTGTAATCGGCATACCGCGCCGCAAGCGCCGCTGCAGTCTTCTCGTTCCGGCTCCGGACCCTCACCTCGTCGAGCGTGAAGGCGGCGGCCATCGCCTCAACCTGCGCCGCCGCCTGCCGTCCGGCACCTATGAGCCCCGGGCTGAGCGAGGACCGCCGGGGGGAGAGGTGTCTTGCAGCCGCAACACCTGCCGCCCCGGTTCGAAGCGCGGGTCAGGTCGGTGGCGTTTATGAGCGCCGTGGGGAGCCCGGTATCCACGTCGATGATCACCGTCAGCGCCATGACCGTTGGAAGCCCGTGCGCCCTGTTGTTGGGGTGGACGTTGACTATCTTCACCCCGGCTATACCGGCCGCGGGTAGGTAGGCCGGCATCGTCCTGAAGTCCCCGGTCTTCCCGAACGTCACGTAGACCTTCGGGGGCATCTGGACGTTGCCCCTGCCGTGCTCGGCAAAGGCCGACTCGATCACACGGTCCACCGCCGTATACGGCGGGCAGCCGGAATGAACAGGGTAATACTTCACGGGGTGATCACCCCGTGCTGCCAACCGGATAAAATAGAGGCAGGGGCACGCCCCCGGTTCCGATCTGGAGAACCATAAACCTGCTCCGCTGGAGGGGTATATCAACAATCCGGTCTTTACCCGCGGTTCTCCTGCATCCCACGTATCGAGAGCCGGATCAGGCCGAGGTTTGCATCCGGTTCTGCAAGTATGCAGAGGTAGAGGTCGTTGTAGGGCGCGATGATGAACTTCCCCCGGGGTGTCTCGAGGATTACCTGGGAGAGACCGCCCATCTCCATCTCGGCGGTGATCTGGCTTCCGGCACGGAGAAGATCCTCGGCGACCGCGGCCACCTTCTCAAAGTCCGCAGAGCCGACCGACTGGAGGGCAAATCCTTCATGAAAGACCGAGACCGCAACGACGCCCGGCTGGCGCACGATCTGCTGGAGGGCAGCCTTCTCGGGGGAGGGGGGCGCTCTGCCAACCCCGGTGACAAGGCAACCGCTCGCACTCGAAGCCTCCCTGGCCGCCCGCGTCTCTTCGGCGGTGTACGCGATAAGCTCGTAGACCAGCGACGGCCGCTCGAGGAAGTGCCTGTAGGCGTCATCTCCGCCGAGGAGGAGACCCCTGCTTTTATCCTCGAAGGCGGCGGCGTAAGGGTTCCCGGCCTCGAACAGGACAAAGCCGGTTCCACCACCCTTCTCCGTGATCCGCACCGCCCCGGTGAAATGAGGGCTGATCGATGCAAGGGTCGAGAGCTGCCCCTGCAGTCTGCCAAGTGAGATGCCGTCGGGGAGCATCGTCTCACAGAGCGGCTATTATTCGGTCCTTGTTCTTCTTCAGTTCGTAGCGGATTCTCCCGACGTTTACGTTCGCGTTCGCCACTATGGCGATCAACTCATCCTCCGAGAGCGGTGAGAGGAGAATCGGGCCGTTCTCAAGCTCGACAAGCATCTGGTGCATCTCTCCCTTCCCGAGTTCATTGCTCATCGCCTCGGACGTACCCATGCCTGTCGATGCCATGGCGCCCAGGGCCTCGACATCCACGTCACCGGCAACAACACTCTCGATCACAAAACCGTCACGTCCCGCCACGACCGCGGCGGTAACCCCATCAAGTTTAAGGAACTCTCCCAGGATCTGCTTTAACATGCTTTCCATACTTTACATCACCTCACGCCTTTCTGACTAACTCGATCTTCATGGGCATCCTCCCGATCGCGTGCGTGGCGCATGAGATACAGGGGTCGTACGCCCTTATGACCATCTCGATCTGGTTGGCTGCACCATTGCTCAGTGCACCGTTCTTCACGACCCGGCGGGCGACATCCTCCACCCCGCGGTCTATTGCATAGTTGTTCTGGCAGGTCGCCACGATCAGGTTGCACCGTTCAATGATTCCGGCATCGTTGACGGTGTAGTCGTGGATGAGCGTACCCCGCGGAGCCTCGATTATACCGACACCGCGCCGGTTCACAACCTCTCCTGCGGGTGTCCTGACATCCGTGCCGGTGATGCCGCTATCGGAGAGGAGTTTCACCGCTCGTTCGCACGAGGCGATGAACTCAACGTAGCGCGCCAGGTTGTAGGCGAGCGCTGCCTGTGAGACTGTTCCGAACCGCTCGCGATACTCCGCAAGCGCAGCGTCTGCATGCTCCGTGCCCATCTTCTCCACGATGTTCAGCCTGGCAAGCGGCCCGACACGGTAGTTCTCACCGCCCTTGAGGCGGACGAACTTCAGGTATGACCAGTCCACTGAATACTCCTCGATAAATTTTGTGTAATCCTCTCCGGTGAACGACCCGATCCTTCCACCCTCCCTGTTGAGCACCGCAACAGGCCCGTCGTAAGTCGAGTAGACACCGTGATTGGTCATCCCCATGAACCCGGTCCTGACGGCGCCGAACTCCGTGTCGACACCGTCGAGGAGTGTGCGCGCGATATCCCAGCCTTCAAGGGCGATCCTGAGCGCCTCATCCGCCATGGCAACCAGTTCGGCCCTCTTTGCCGCGGTTAATGGTGCCGACATCCCGCCGGGGAGGGCGTTTGAGGGGTGGATGGGTTTGCCGCCGATCGCCTCCGTCAACCGCTGGCCGAACTTCCTGACCGTGATCGCCTTCTTTGCAAGATCGGGTGAGTGGCGGGCGAGGCCGATGACGTTGCGCGTCTCCGGAGGGCAGTCGTGGCCCAGGATGAAGTCGGGAGCCGCGAGCATAAAGAAGTGGAGGGAGTGTGAGTGGATGTACTGCCCGAGGTTGAGGAGTTCGCGGAGTTTCTTTGCTGTGGCGGGGGGTTCAACCCCGAAGATCTGGTCGGTGGCCTTTGCCGCCGCAAGGTGGTGCGAGGTCGGGCAGATCCCGCAGATCCGGGGCGTTATCCTGGGTGCCTCCTCGATTGCAGCCCCGCTGAGGAACTTCTCAAACCCTCTCAGTTCGACCACCTGAAAATGGGCAGAGTCAACTTCACCACGGTCGTTGAGGTATATCCTGACGTCTGCATGACCCTCGATCCGGGTCACCGGGTTTATCGTGACCTCTTTCATCTGCTCCTCTCCTTTACCAGGTCGCGGATCTTTGAGACCTCTTTGTCCTCCATGATCAGACTGCCGATGGTGAATGGGTACATCGTGTGCGCTATATCGTAGAGTTCTTTCTCCACTTCTTTTTGGGGCTTATCGGTGAGATCGGAGATCCTCCGCACCATCATGCCGTAGATGTCGCGGCAGGGTTCGCGGAGGATGTCCAGAGACGGGCCGTTGCAGCCGTGGCAGGGGACGTTGTTCTTCGGGCAGGCGGCGCCGCATCTTCCGAAGGTGACGCTCCCCAGACAGAGGTAACCCTGCCCCAGCAGGCAGTGTTCGCGGTCGGGGACACCCTCGTAGCGGCGTTTGAGTGTCCAGTTCTCGACCGTGCCCATCTTTCTGTCGCAATCAGCACAGACGGATTTGCGCGAGAGATTGAGTTTGTCCCCGGAGACCAGCGCGGGGATGATCTGTTTAAGGTAGATCTCTTTTGGCGGGCAGCCTGTGATGTAGTAGTCGATCTTTGTCAGGTCGCCAACCGCAAACGCCCGGTAGAGGAAGGGGGGCACATCCGTCGGGATGACCCCGTCGGGTTTCACGGTCTCCACCCCCCGGTAGACGTATGAGAAGATCTCATCGTTTGAGTGCAGCATTGAGAGACCCGATACGCCGCCGTAACAGGCGCAGGTGCCGAGCGCGACCAGGGTCTTTGCCCGTCTCCGGATCTTCTCCAGGCGTTCCTGGTTCTCAGCGTTGCGGACGGCTCCTGTCACAAACGCGATATCGATGCCCTCCGGGGGTTCCTTGACGTCCATGATCACCGGCGAGTAGACTATATCGGCCTTATCAACAACGTCGAGCAGCATCTCGTGGAGGTCAAGCACCGCGATCGTGCAGCCTGAACATCCCGCCAGTTCCTCGATAGCAATCTTCATGCTCATCGCCTCACTTAAGGACCAGTTTCTTCAGGCAGGCGTTCGGGCCGGTGTGGACGATCTCCAGTTTGGCCTTTCTGCCCGTGATCTCCTCGATCGCGCCGACAACGTAGCCAAAGAGGGTCTGGCAGAGCGGGCCGCCCTGGTCAAGACCGTTGCGCCGGAGCGTCTGGCGGACGATGCAGTCGTGGAAGACGAGGTAGATGAACGTCTCGCCGTTCTCTTCGATGATGTAGGAGTCTTTATCCTCGGGTTTCCAGACCTCGAAGGAGTACTGCCCCCGGAGAAGGTCGGAGAGCTCGTGGAGCGCTCCCTCGACGTCATCCCGTTTCTGGAAGTACTGGGCGACCTCGTGGCCGAACTTCTTTCCGGCGCGGTAGGTGACGGCGTTTGCCCCCCTCCCTGCGATCTCTTCGAGTGACCTGATCACGAGCCCGTTGAGTTTCATCAGACCGTGGAGCGTCTGCTCAAGGTCTTTTGGCTTCGGTGAGCATTCCAGAGGGACGTCCTCGGATCGGTAGACCAGATCCGTCTGGAAGGCCTCGTGCATCTCGTCGACATAGCCTGCGGCCATCAGATCACCTTCCGAAGCATCTCGCATACGTGAATGTCGATGTAGTGCCGCTTTGCGGCGTAGATCCCGCGGTGCTCGAGCGCCTGAGCGGGGCAGATCTCATGGCAGGATAGGCACCCCATACAGTTGTTCGGCCTGACCGCAACACTTACGTTGTTCTGGAGTTCGTACACATGCATGGGGCAGTCTTTTACGCAGAGGCCGCACCCAACGCACGCATCCTTATCCACATGTATCTCCATTGCAAGCCTCAGAAGGTGTTTAACACCTCCTGGTATTAAAAATATGCAGTTCGTTCGCGGGATAAATTTTTGATCTGGTGCGATATTACGGAGATTTCAGGCCCGAATGGGGATTAACATGGTTTTTTAGCCGTGGCGGCCAATAACCCCAGGTGGCGGCGGCCGGCCCGGCCGAAGAATCGGGGGTGGCGGGGTTCTGGAGAACCCCGCTCTCTCAAAATAGGGAGATATTACTCTCTGGCTTTTCAGTAGCGCCGGAAGTCGCTTCGCGGCCTCTGCGGCCGTGCTTCATCGATCTTCAGGGTGCGGCCTTCGAATACGGTATTGTTCAGGGCTTCTTTTGCTTCTTCAGCCTCTTTGGGGCTGGACATCTCGACGAATCCGAAGCCTTTACGCTCGATGACTCTGACGTCGTTCACCGTCCCGTACTGACCGAATAACTCTTTTAACTGCTCTTTGTTTACCGAGTAGGTGAGGTTGCCGACGTACAGTTTGTTGCTTTCCATTCAAAGATCCTCGTCAGTTATGTACGCTCAATCCTTAACTAACCTTCGGAGGAAGATCTGAAGGCTGCCTGCGGCGTCCACCCCCGCTTGCGCTCCAGGGCTGGTGGTGTCCGGGCCACTCAGGGGGATACTTTAATGCTTGTGGGGGCCATTATGTAAAAGTCGGAAGGAAGATCCGATAAAGTCTGGCGGGGCTCTGCCTCTGCCATTCATGGAGTTGATTTACTGACAACTACACCAAGAGGAAGCGGGAAGAACGAGAGTGAAGAGATCATACGCGTAAGGCTGCCGAAGAAGAAGAACCAGGAGATCTTTGGCCGGGCGGAGCTGATGCTCGGGGCAAACCATATCCGTGTCCGCTGCGAGGACGGTGTCACGCGCACCGGGAGGATCAAGGGCAAGATCAAGAAGAGGCTCTGGATCCGCGAGGGGGATCTCCTGATCGTTGTTCCATGGAGTTTCCAGGACGAGAAGTGCGATATCGTCTACCGCTACATCAGGCCCCAGGTAGACTGGCTCCAGAAGCACAATTACATAAAGTGAATTCTCAGGGGCAGCGGGGCCTGAAAAAGGGCGGTCTCGCCATTCCCCGGCGGGGCCATAGGCACCCCGGTCAAGACGGCGGGCGGCGATCATCAGGAGGGGGTATTCCTCCGCGACCGGTTGAAGGACCTTTTTCTGGAGTGTTGCAGGTGTTTACTCCAATAATTCCGTTAAGCTCCGAATGCACTCTTCCAGCGAGTCCCGATAACCTATTGATAAGACGGTATACCCCATCAGGTCAAGCCGGCCCCTCTTTTGCATGTCATCGCGTTTGATGGTCTCCCGTTCGTGATCCGGTCCGTCGACAAAGATGGCTATCGAGTGACCGCCCCGCCGGTAGATGAAGTCCGGACGGGCGATCATCTCGTCTCCCTCTGCTATGACCTCCTGTCCGCCATCCGGCAGAGGGAGGCCCGCCTTATAGATCGCCTCAAGGACATTCCTCTCAAGGGCGGATTCACAGGTTGAGAGGAGTTCCTCAAACCGGTCCTCCGCTGAGGGGGAACGATCGGGTATCAAGGCTGACTCCTGCCGTCAGGAGGGTGCGGAGGAGGGCCACACCCATCACGCCGACGGCGGTTCATCGGGCGCCCTGAAGAGTTTCGAAGGGTATTTATAAAAGAACTTTACTTTAAAAGTAATTGTAGCGGAGGTGAAAATGTGGCAATAACCGCGATAATGAACATAATTGGTGGACTGGTGCTCTGTGCGGGGATTATAGGGGCTCTGCCAGTTCTCGGCGGCTTCCTTGAGAAGGCAGGCAAATTCCTGGGCGGGTTCCAGGTCATCATAGGGATCATCATGATGATCCTTGGATTGCTGGATATCTTCTCGCTGCAGGGCATAGTTGCCTTCCTGGTCGGGGTTATCCTCCTGACCGGTGTGTTCCATGTGGTTCCAGCCCTCGGTGTCTACCTCGAGAAGTTTGGCAAGTGGCTGGGCGGGTTCCAGACGATCATCGGTGTCATCGCGATCATCGTCGGTATCCTGGGGCTTCTCTGAAGAGACTCGCTCCAGTGGGTGAATGGTGGGAGAGCGGGACTTCCCGGGTTTTCCGCCCGGGATGACCGCAAACCCATCCTTTTTCTTTTTCAGGATCGGGGCGGTCTTCAACGCATTTTCACAATGATCGAGGAGGATTGCCGGGGTTCAATGGGCTGGAGACGGGACAGCCTCGTAAGTGTTCACGGGGTGGGCTCACCTTGCTAATCCGGTATATCTCCGGGTTGGGCGGGGGAATCCACCCCTGTTCAACCTTTTCAAACGGTAGGTAGAAGCGGCGCTGCTCCGCGGTGTCGCTCTCGATACAGGTTGCAGAGAGGATCTTTCCATCAACCGAATCGACCCTCCACAGGCGGCTTCGCAAAGATACAATATCCCCAGAACGATAGACCATACGCTCACCGGGTTGGACTGCCTTCAACGGCGATCGGGATCAGGGGATTGTCTTTTCCCCTAACACCATAAGCACTTCTTTTTTATTCCCGCGGGACAAGTCTCTCTTATGGAACACTGGCTTGCAATATCCAACCGGGACAATTCAAAGGTTGTAATAAAAAAACACGTATGGGGTGTCCCAAAGAGGCACATCAACACGATTGCCAGGACAGAACCCGGCGATACCCTGCTCATCTACGTCGGGCAGCAGGTGATCGATAAGGAGACCACTCTCCCGCCTGCGATCACCGGATGCTTCGAGATCACATCAACGGTCTATGAGGATTCATCAAGGATCTTCACCGCTCCCCCGAACCTTGGCGACGAGATCTTCCCCCTCCGGGTCAAACTCCAACCGGTCATGATATTTGACCCGCCGATCGAGTTCAAACCGCTCATCCCGAACCTCGCGTTCATAACGAACAAGAAACAGTGGTCAGGGCACATACGGGGCCAGGCGATGCGAACCATACCGGAAGAGGACTACCGGTTGATAATGAGCCAGGGGTAGAGGAGGATTATGGTATGACCAGCATCACCGGCGTCACGTTCCCGGTCCCAAAGCACCTGATGCCCCGGTTCTTCTCGGCGGGAAAGACCGTCTTCATCAAGCCCGCCACCGTATACAGGGAACTCAGGAGCGGGATGAAACTTGTCTTCTACCAGTCCCGCGAAGATACCGGCTACGTCGGCGAGGCCGCGATCAGGCGGATCATCCTGAACGACGACCCGTTCGCGTTCTTTGAGACCTTCGGGGACGCGGTCTTCCTGACGCCTGAAGAGACCCGGGCCTACGTCGAGAGCCAGGAACGGTGGCAGGGTGTCCGCGTCCGGAAGGGCGAGCCCAGGAAGAGACCCTGGATGGCTCTTGAACTCGAGGGTATCACGAAATACGATACGGCGAAGAAGCCGGAACGGTTCGTCCCGGTCGGCGGGAGATACCTGCGAGGGTGAGACCTGTGGGTGACATCCGCATCTTTTGCATCGACGGTGCAGAACCCCGTGAACTCAAAGGGTCGTCTGTTGCACTTGAGAAGTTGCTCCAGAACAGCATTGAGTACGAGATCGGGGCGGTGCGGACGTCTTACAATCTTATCAAACACTAGGAGGAGGAAGAATGGTAACCGGAATTACAACTTTTCAGAGCACAAAGATCTTCCTTAATGACATTCTTAAGGGGATCAACGAACGCAAGATTCAACTTCCCGACTTCCAGCGGGGATGGGTCTGGGATGACTATCGGATCCAGAGTCTGCTATCAAGCGTCTCCCTTTCGTTTCCCATCGGGACCGTGATGTTACTTCAGACAGGAAATACCGAATACCGGTTCAAACCGCGACCGATCGAAGGGTTGCCCTCTGAACCGGTCGTCGCGCCCGAACAGTTGATACTCGACGGCCAGCAGCGGCTCACCGCTCTTTTTCAGGCGCTGATCAAACCGGGCCCGGTCTTTACCGAGGATGCCAGGAAGAAACCTATACATCGATACTATTACTTCGATATCGAAAGGTGCCTGGACCCCAACGAAGATCGCGAAGACTGCATCCGGAGCATTCCGGAGGATAAAGTTATCAGAGACTTTCGGGGCATGGCCATCGAAGATTACTCTACACCGGAAAAAGAGTACGAAGCCGGTCTCTTTCCGGTAAAAAAGATCTATGACCGCAATTCCTCATGGAGGATGGGTTACGAGGAATACTGGGATTATGACAAATCAAAGATAAAACTCTTTAACCAGTTCTATGCAGAGGTCATACAGCGATTCGAGCACTACCAGCTCCCTGTAATCGAGATGGCGAAGGAGACACCAAAAGAAGCTGTCTGCCTGGTTTTTGAGAAGGTAAACACCGGCGGGGTAGCGTTAACGGTCTTTGAACTCCTGACCGCCACGTTTGCGGCCGACAACTTCCCACTCCGGGAGGACTGGAAGGATATTGAGGAGAAATTTGGTGGAGAGGAGGTTTTGAAAAAGATTCCTAACGATTATTTCCTCCAGGCGGTCACCCTCCTTACGACGATGAAACGAAACCAGGAATACATGGATAGAGGGGATCCTGATAAACGGGCGCATGCAGTCAACTGCAAGCGCAAAGACATCCTCAGACTCAATCTCGATGATTACCTTGAGCAACGTGATGCGGCGGTTGACGGTTTCATGAAGGCTGCCAAGTTCCTGAGGATACAGAAGATCTTCACCGCCAGAGATCTACCCTACCAGACGCAGATAGTACCGCTGGCCGCCACATTTGCGATCCTCGGCGGTAAAGACGATAACGACACAGTAAGACAACTTCTCTCGCGGTGGTACTGGTGCGGAGTCTTCGGTGAACTCTATGGAAGCGCAGTTGAGAGCCGCTTTGCAAAGGATCTGCCAGAATTGGTCGCCTGGATCCATGGCGGTGATGAACCGACAACAGTGAAAGAGGCCCTGTTTTCCGGAAGACGCCTTGAGGAACTGAGAATTCGCCTGAGTGCGGCCTACAAAGGTATATTTGCACTGCTAATGCGCGACGGGTGCGAGGACTTCCGGTCAGGCCAGCCGATTGATATTACAAACTACTACGATGAGAATGTCGATATCCATCATATATTCCCCAGGAAATGGTGTAGCGACAATCTCGGCGGGTTGGAACTCTCCAAGCACAGGATGGCTGTGGAGAGTATCATCAATAAAACACCGCTCTCTGCCCGCACCAACCGTATGATCGGAGAGAGTGCTCCAAGCGTCTATCTGCGGCGTATCGAGAAGAATGAAGGTATCACGTCAGAGCGTCTGGACCAGATCCTGCGAACACACGTTATAGACCCAGAGGCGCTCCGAAACGACGATTTCTGGACATTCTATAACCTGCGATACGAGGCGATCCTTGATCGGATCGAGGCGGCGATGGGAAAAACGGTGATCCGCAGGGATGCAGAACATGTATGACGATGGATCATGGCAAAAGGTCACCGAATCCCTCGGCCATGGGAGCGGTGTTCCCATACACCCTGACCGCCCTGGGCGAGGAGATGTGGGACGGCTGCCGCGTGATCCTTTCGGGATGAGACCGGCGCCTTTTGCGAGATGGCTGATGCATGTGCTCACCTTCTTTGGTGATCTGGTGGCCCGGTCGTAGACGCAGGGTTTGTTATGGATATACCTGATCTCCAGGCACTTCTCACCCTTCCGGCGCTGCTCTTTCAGCCAGGGTGAACTCAGTCTTCCATACGAGATGATGCAACTCACTTTGCGAACCCTCCAGCACAGTAGCACATAATTATATTTATATATCAAAAATCGCATCGCCGCCGGGAGTGCTCTCGCCAAAACCCGCCCCCGCGTCTACTACTCGATGGGCTACCCGCTCTTCGCCCTGAACGCGGAGCGGTTCGAGACCAACCTGGTGGAGGCGGCGGGAGGGATCTGCGTCAACAAGCGCCTGAAGCGGAAAGGAAA
>Ga0208198_1001494_pt1 | contig 20214 bp, 11 predicted proteins | sample AD_JPNTR2_MetaG_FD_184446 | JGI IMG/M metagenome (GOLD analysis project Ga0208198, IMG submission 184446) | Active sludge microbial communities of municipal wastewater-treating anaerobic digesters from Japan - AD_JPNTR2_MetaG (SPAdes) (version 2) | ecosystem: Engineered > Bioreactor > Anaerobic...
CACAACGTCTAGGTCTACCTGTAGTACTACCAAACTCATTACCACGTTTTTGTAATTCTGCGCTAATATCGTCGAAAAGTTCAGAAGGGAAAGGACCATTACCTACTCTAGTACAATATGCTTTAGTGACACCATAAACTTTATTAATGCTACTGTGTGGTATCCCCAGACCAGTACATACGCCACCAATAGTCGTATTAGATGATGTTACGAATGGATATGTGCCGTGATCTATATCTAATAAACTACCTTGTGCTCCTTCGGCTAATATTTTTTTGTTTTCTCTGATTGCTTTATGAAGTATATTTTCAGTATTTATGATTGTGAAATTTTTCATTAACGCTAAGGCTTCTAACCATTTGGCTTCATACTCTCTATAGCTAAGACCTTCTATTTTAATTTCATTAATATCTATTCCCGAATATTTCAAATAGTTTATATGAAAATCATTTAATTCTTTATAAAGTTTATCAAAATCATCTCTAAGGCTAAAGCCAACAGTTAAACCTCTACGTGCCACCTTGTCTGTATAGGTAGGCCCTATACCTCTCAATGTAGAACCAATGCTATTATTGCCTTTTTGCTTTTCATATACGAAATCTAAAACTCTATGTATCGGCAAAATAAGATGTGCAGAGCTAGAAATATATAAATTATTTTGAGGATTTAAATTAATAGCTTTTAATTCATTAATTTCATTAATAAATGTAACTGGATCTATCACAACGCCATTACCAATAATATTCACAATATTTTCGTGGAAAATACCACTAGGTATAGTGTGTAGAATATGCTTTTTGCCATCAAAAATAATAGTGTGACCAGCATTTGGACCACCTTGAAATCTGCAGACAATATCATAATGCTCTGATAAAATATCAACTATTTTACCTTTGCCTTCATCGCCCCATTGAATACCTAAAACTACATCTACTGACATAACTATATTTATTTGGCTAAATTACATAAAATTTTTATAATTATCATATTATTTTTTTTTATTTAAGTTTGAATATTTTATAAATAAGTCTAAAAAGTTTAATGATTTAAAGGGATTTAGGAGGTGAGGAAGAAGGGGAGACTATATGACGGAAAGACTAGAAGACTGTGAGACGGGGTGATAGGTGATAAGAGATAAGAGATAAGTGATAGGGGATAGGTAATGAGTTTAAGAGTTTAAAGGTTTAAAGGGCTAAGAGTTTAGAGGTTTGAGCAAAAAAGTTTAAACTACATTAAACTATTTTCACTATTGCGTAATTTTTAATTATTGAATTTTTTGGTAAATTGATAGATTGTAAAAAAAGATATATATATTTTTTGGTGAAATTCCTGATATGTTTTGATTCACAAGATAATATAATACTATGTTCTCAATAATTGCTCATACCATAGCTTATAGAACTATTCCCTAATCTAAAATTTTAGCTGATAATTTCTTCAAAACCAATTAAGTTATATATTTATTATTTTCAAAAATACAATATTTTTTTCATTTTACCACCACCCATTCTTCGTGCAGAGGTTCTAGTTCAGTCGTTTTGTAGCCTTGTGGGAGTGTGTCGGTTGTGTGGAGTTTCATATACTTTCACCATTTTCACATTGTTTTTCAATTGCCTGTTCCACAAGATTAATCACATACGCAATATCTTCTTCTGATGACAAAATTAATTCAACATCACCATTTCCCAAGTGACCCGTTTGAGAAACATCCCTACATAATTCTTTAGGATCATTAAGTTCATTAAATTTTATGTTTATAAATAGCTTTAGCTTATCTTTTTGTGGAACTACATCTACTACATTTGTTTCTAGTTTGTAAGCGATATAGAGTTTTAAATACTCCTCACTAATCTCAGGATCCAATGATAGGAGTTCTTTACGGAGTTTTTCAAACAGATTTTTTGCTTTGCCTTCCTTAAGATATTCATAAGAGTCTATAGAATACTCAGTTAAGGGTTCTTCCTTTTTGCTATATTGATCCAAAATAGTTTGGTCAAGTTGCGGATATTGCCATACCTCTAAAGCCTCCTTCGCTAAATTTTCCGCACGCTGTAATATTGTTTCTTCATTCCATGTTTCAAGGTTTGCTAATCCTTTGTTTAATTTTAATGGGCTTTCTCTAAATCCGCCTTTCATATCCCTTTTATCAGTAAAAAACTTGTCACTATATTCCGCATTGTATCCAGTAAGGGTCAAATTTCCAATGGTATGTACATATTTTTGCTGGATTTTTTCCCAATCTGGTCCAAGAGCTTGCCTCCAATCATTATTCAAATTATTATTTTGAGGTAGAATATGTTCGATGGTATATTCGCTTACATTCACTCGTTCTTTACGATCGTGATTTTCCAGACGTCTTAACCAATATTTACTGCTCCTACTTTTACGGCGAAAATTGTATAAGTCTCTATATTTTAATTCTGTTACAAACTCTTCATCATTTGGAAATCTTCGATAGGAAGTCATATTGTTAAAATGAGCTTTTACACTTTCAAGATATTTTTCTTTTATTATTGATTTGCCGAAGGTTGCAAAGGTCTTGTTTAACGAATTGGTCGGGATGCCACATACTGCTCTTCTAAAAACATAAGATTCAATCAATCTGATTATTTCAATAAAATCCTGTTTAGAAAGGACGCTCATTTTATAATCATTGTATAGTTCAAGTAGCAACGGATAAGACACGTCAACCTTTAACTCGCGTAAATCAGAAAATGCTTCTTTCAGTTCTTTATCTTCTTCTTTGTCTAAAGCCATTGCACAAAAATATGCTGCATATTTTTTAAGTTCTTTCAATTCTTCTTCATTATCTCTTTGTGAGTTATAGAAATATTTTTTGAACTCCTCGTAAACTGCGTTGATATTAGGAATATTTCCTGTTTTCATTGTTAAATAATGCCGCATAAAACTATCGAAATAGCTGCTGTATGCTTCTTGTCCAAATTCAACTTCCATCGGTCGCCAGTAATCTTCATATAGACGTTTTTGTATGTCCCCTTCTAATCTCATAAGCATAAAATTTCTAATGAGATCTGCCTGTGAAAGGTCTTTGCCAGTAGAATTCATGCTCTCAAATATCAATTGAGGATTGTCATGATCCCGATTTAGGGAAATATCCACAATAAACAGTTTTAATAATCCGAGACATAAACTTTTAATATCATTGTCAGATAATTTATCAATTTTATTTTTAAAATATTCGAATATATCTTTAATTCTTACTGAGAATTCTTTTGGATATTCCTTCTGATCAATAATAGAAATGTAAGTGCTTCTATCGTTCTGAGAAAGAAGCAATTTATATTTTCGATCTTCAGTTTCGAGGGGATTAATAAGATAATAATTTCTAATTTTTCTTTCAGAAAATCCGTCGATAATTTCGTTATCACCAATTTTACGTGCCAATGCCTCAAGCAGTAAACTAACTGTAGTTAAACGTTGTTGCCCGTCAATAACAAGTAATGGTTCTGGTTTTGAAATTGGGGAGGAGTCTTTTATATACATAATAGAGCCAATGAAGTGACTGGGAACATTGTTGCTCCCAACATTCATAATATCATCCCATAATCGTTCACATTCCTTTTCTGTCCAGCTGTAAAGTCTCTGATAAATAGGGATTGAAAACTGGTCGGACTTTTTAATGAATTTCATTAAATTAGCTTGAGTTGCTTCCATATGTTAAACTATTATTATTAATATAATGTGGGTTCTAAAAATTCATTTTTTACTTTTGATTAAAAAAAATCAAATAACCTAGATACTAATTTTTTCAAATCAATGCAATATTATTATAATTTTTTGAATAATTATATAAAAAAAATTGTTTTTTACTATTTTTACTATTTATCTAATTATTTATCCACAATTAATAGAGCCCATACACAATGTTATAGAACAAAAAAATTATTTCCAAGTAAGGGAATTGATCAATGTGTCAATATCAATTTTTAAAAAATCTATGATTGGTTTTAGAGAATCATTATTGGGAATATTATTAAAATAAAGAGCTGCACGTAAATAATGATTAGAAGAATCTGTAATAAAAAATTGAATAGGAGAAGCGACCTCACTACCTTGAATATCATATAAAATGCCATAAACTTTATGCTCTGGCACATTAATCTCTATATCCTGAATATTTGAACTTTTAGGAATGTGTTTGATAACAAATGTACGTGAATCTTCTCGCAAATCTGGTAAATCATTTTTTATTTCTTTATATGTAAAATACAAATATGCATTAAAACGTGGTATAGATAAGTTAAACCAATATTTAGCATCTTCTTCTTTACTTTTGCCATCATAAGGCACCAATTCAGCATATGCTGGATATTTGAACTTAAATGGATAAATAGTATCTAACCAATAATATTGTTTTTGTGGTAAATCTACCCTCATATATCCGAATGGTTTCGGTATAGGCACTGGTTCTTCTCTCAGACAACTACAAAATATTATTATAAAACCAATAATAATTAAATAGGAATAATTTTTATAATTAGCCATTATCATCTTCTTTTGTTGGTAAAAGTTCTACACGTACTATTTTTATTCTACGTTCATCGATAGACAATATTTTAAATTTACAATTTTTATAAATCACTTCTTCATTTTTTTGTGGGAAATTACCCAAAAGAGTTAATATGACGCCAGCAACAGTTTCTATTTGGTCTTCAAATTCTTCGAAATAATCTTCATCGCAATGTATTAATTTAATAAAATCATTAAGACTAATGCGAGCATCAACCAGATATGTATTTTCATCAATTTTTTTAGTAAAGATTTCATCAGCATCATTATCATGTTCGTCTTGTATTTCGCCTACTATCTCCTCTAATAAATCTTCTAGAGTAACTATCCCAGAGGTACCACCATACTCGTCTACAACTATTGCGATGTGAATATGATTTTTTTGAAATTCTTTAAGAAGATTACTTGCTAGCATATTCTCAGGAATAAAAAATGGACTACGTATGTGCTTTTGCCAATAGAAATCTTCTTTAGCATTAGTCATAAATGGTAATAAATCTTTTATGTATAGAACTCCTTTTATATTATCAATATCTTTTTCATAAACTGGATAACGAGAATATTCATATTCTACAATTAAATCTATAATTTCTTTAAAACTAGATTCAACAGAAATAGCAACCACATCTACACGAGGTTTCATTATTTCTTTAACTTCTATTTCATTCAAGTTTATTACACCTCTTAATAAAACGGATATAGGTGTGTTTATTGACTCATTATTTGTAGATATATGTATCGCATCTGTTAGCTCATCTATAGTTACCTCTTCTTTTTTAGCAAATCTATGTGAAAATACTTTTTTTAATATAGGGAAAATATTTATTAAATACTTATTAATTGCAATAAATGGTATAAATATCCACAAGAAAGATTTTATTATTTTTTGTGGATTTACATATTTTATTATTAAAAAAGAAATCCATTCTGCAAATATATAATCTATAGATATAACAATTAGAAATGCTAATAATAAAATTATGATTAAATTAAAGAAAGTAAAATAATTAATTAAAAACAGCCACAAAAGAATTGTTTGAAAAATAATTATTAATATTCTAAATATAAACCAAGTAAATAATGGGGATTCAGGTTGTTCAATAAAATTTTTAATATAAAAATCTATGACATTCTTTGGCTTTTGATTGTTATCTAGATAATTACTAGGAATTTGAAAAAAAGAATATTCTAATAGTGATATAATAAAATATATTATAGTTGTTAGAGAAAACAATATTGCAAATAATATCCCCGAGATAAGCGGTACATCTTCCATTATGATAAACAATTATTTAAATTTATTAGAATGGTAAATCATCACTAGGTTCGAAATTGTCATCTGCATCAAGGTCATTATGAATAGGTATATTATTGTATGTTTGTTCACTAAGCATAGGATCAGAAATAAATTTATCATCTTTACTAGATAACATTATCAGATTATTAGCAACCACTTCATAGCCTCTTCTTTGATTATTTTGATTATCAGTAAATTCATATGAACGGAATTTACCCTCTATATAAACTGGCATACCTTTTTTTACATATTTTTCTACAATTTCAGCTAACTTACCCCATACAGAGACGTTAAACCATTCAGTATTATCAACATTATCTCTACGCATAGTACTTACACCTAAACTAAAGGATACTTTTTTGTTATCTGGATTATCAACTTTAATCTCTGGATCTCTACCTACATATCCTATTAATAAAACTTTATTTAATCCCAACATTTTAATTATTTTTTCAAAATTAAATAAAATATTTGATATATGAAAAAAATAAATAAATTCATTAATAGTTATAAAAAATTTCAATCATTAACAAGGCATTGGAAAAAAAAACAACATTTTTGTTTAAAATTAAGTATTATAAATTTTTATTAATTTTGCAAAAAACATAATTTTATGGAATATACAGCCGAAGTAATAGAAGAAATGCTGGCTCTGACCAAAGAAGGTAAGCGTGAATTTTTAGACAATCTCCATGAATTCCTCAATGAGAATAGATTGACAGCATTAGACTATCAAAGAATCAAGATTTTATCAACTGCTCCCATTTGTCCCAGATGTAAGTGTGAGTATGTTACTAAAGCAGGAGTTCACAATGGTAGACAAGTCTATAAATGTAAAAATTGTAAATATCAATTTCGAGAAACTGCCAAATCTCTTGTCTATCATATGCATAAATACTATCTTTTAATAAATTATATAAAATGCATGTTAGAAGGTAAAAGTCTCAGAGCTTGTGCTAAAGAAGTTGGCATTAGTTTACCAACAAGTTTTAAATGGAGACATAAGATTCTTTCTGCCATTCGAGGATTAGAAGGAGGAATTAATTTCTCTGGAATAACAGAAGTTGATGAGCTATTAATGCAATATTCAGAAAAAGGACGTAGATATAAAAGTTTAGAAGAAAAAGAGCAAGCAATGAATACTGTTCATCCAAATGTTGCTGTTTTAGTGATGACAGACAGAGAGGGTAATTTGCTTTTCAAACACACCGGAGAAAATAGAGTCCAGAACAGTCAGATAAAAGAAGAGTTAAAGCGAAGAGTATCAGAGAAAAATTTGATATGTTTTAAGCCTAACGATGAGTTCAAACAAGCAGTGAAAGAATCACCAAGCAAAAAAGTATTAGTTAGACGTAAAACAAAAGGATTGGCAATTTATAGCGTAAACATAGCAGAAAAAAAGATAACTAATTTTCTGGTTTGGATGCTAAGATTCAGAGGAGTAGCTACAAAGTATCTACAGAACTACCTTATGTGGTTTGTAGTGATGAATAAATATTTGAAAGCCAATATAGAATCAGATATTGGACGACTTTTGAACTTGTCATCGCACGATAGATGGGCATGGGAGCGGTATTGGAGTTTGATGAAGTTAAAATATTGATATAATACTTAAATTTAAACAATAAAAATTATTATTTATTTCAAATCCTTATTCTCTATAGCCGCTTTAGCTCACTCAATATCAATTAATTATGCCCCATGATTATTAAAACAATCTCAATTCTAATAAAATACTTCCCTGAGGACTTTTAAACTCTTTATCTCGCTAGTCAAAATATCTTGTGATTGTAAATACTGGATCGTCAAATTCAATAAATGGTAAGGACTGGATGGCAGCGTTATTTCATCGTCTTGTGAATTAATTGGTTGCAGATATAAATATTCCATTGTGTTTAATAAAGATTCATAATGTGGCATAGCATCTATTGTACTATAATTTTTTCTACTTAATATACCTAGATATTCTAAAATATTTGCCATAAATGAAAGTATGAAAGCATTAGGAATTTTTTCCCATTTATTTAATTTATCAACAAATATTGTTAAAATATTATACAGTTGTGTATCGTATAAATCTTGAGGGGTTATTTTCATTATAATTTCAGTCATGAAAGTGGCTACTGCAGAGTGTAGTACATGTTCAGATATCATTTCTGGGAAACTATACAAATATATTTGATCTATTTTGTATAAATGTTGTCTTGTTGTTAATTCATTATAAGTAATTTCCACATTTACTAATGGAATTTTAATATATTCATAAGATTTATTTTTAGGTGATATAGAAGGAAGAAAAAATGCAACTCTTCCCATAGGTGTCAAAGAATGAATGATATATGCTTTTTTAGTATATGGGATAGAATGTAGTATATATGCTAGAGTTGTTTTATTCATTTTTTATTCAATAAAAAACTTACCAGTACCTGTTATGGAGCCATCATCATTGCTAACCCAGACAACATAAACACCTCTTTGGGCTTTATTATTGTAAACATCCACTCCATTCCATGTGGCTCTACCACCTAAAGATTTTGTTTTATAAACTACTTTACCATATGAATCTGTAATGGTAACATAACTATCCTCTGGTAGGCCATCCATAGTAATGTATCCATTAATATCTGCAGGAACAGGATTAGGAAAAATTTTTATTTCTTGCATTTCTGTAAAAGGTTCTATCGCATTACTACGATAAGAGACTAATCCTAAATCGGTAGCTGCAAATACTTCTCCAGTAATTGGATCAATAGTCAGACTGATTACTTTATTGCTTAGTAAAGGAGAATTTTTATCAGTAAAATGATATATTTCTTTATCTCCATTAGGTGAGAAAGTAAAAATCCCTGCATTATCCGTAGCAAACCATTTCCTATTAGCTCCATCGATTTCTATTTTATTTACTTTTTCTGAAATGAGCATAGGCATGGCATAGCCATCTACTTCTAGAATTATTTGCGATGCATCAAATGAATTTGCGGTAAAAAAATTATGAGTATTATAAATAACTGCTACACCCTCACTAGTAGCTAACCATAGCTGATCATTTTTGTCTATAGCAAGTGAATAAACAGTATTACTTGGTAGTTTACCATTGCCAGCTTGAGTAGTCAATATCATAGATCTATCATCAGAAGTATTATCTATGGTACCGTTATATTTAAAGACCAAAACTCCTCCACTGCCACGTGGAAAAGGGACGTAAACATTATTATTATTTTCATCTATAATCATTTCTCCAGGGTTATTATTACTAATAGAAGAGCTTATAGGTAACCTAACCATTTGTCCATTAGTTTTATAGACGGTAAATTCATTAGCTCCAGCTACTAATATCCAAAGATTACCAGCAGAATCAAACTGTATATCGCCAATTCTACAAAATCCAGTTATACCAGATGTAGATGGTAAAATAGAATTCGTATCATTAAATATTTTTACAATATTATTGTTTATTTCAATTAGTCCATATCCGTATGTAGCAATAAATAAACGATTAGCATTAAATGGATCTATTAATGCTTTAATCCCATCTCTCACATTAGAAAGTTCAGGGAACTTATCACTATTATATATTGACCAATTTTCATTTTTAAAAATTTCTACATTAATTTGATTCCATAGATTACCAAAAGACATATCATATCCTCCAGCTGTTGACAAAATAGCCCCGTTACTATATGATACCTTAAAACATTGATCTGATGATGGACCAGAGGGAGTAACGATTCTATTATTCCATGTATCATTCCAATTATAAACTAACCCAACATTTTTATCTCCAATTATTAAATATTTTTTATCTGCCGAATAAATAGCATCCAAAGGATATGGTACATCATCACTTGGGAAATATTTATATATTTTATATTTTAAATTCCATGAATTATCATATATAAAAACAGACCCTTCTGCTAAAATAATAAACTCATTATTATCAAAAACGATTTTATTAATATTAAAGTGAAGTGTATCGATAATGGTATCCCAATGATTGACATTATATTTAATAATTAAATCATTCCATCCACTATCTATGACAGCATATAAATTATTATTTAATACATTAGCATATATAATTTCTGAATTAGTAGCAAAAAAAGTATTCCAATTTGTAAAATCATTTAGATTGCTACCATCTAGAGGAGCATAGATAATGATCGTATCAAAAACTGAGTACAAATAATCATTATAAATAAATGTGGCTTTTACCTTTTTATTTTGTAGATATTGAGATAAATAATAAGTATTTTTAAATTCATTTTTATTTAAATCATATATAGCTATACCAAAATCACAAGAAAAATAAATAAAATTATCTTTTACATAAATATTATTGATGCTTTTGGACCCCATCATTGATTTTAAATATATATCTGGCACATTACGAATAGTTAAATTATTGTAATTAAAAATATCAATATTCCCATTTTGATAACCTAAAATCATTATTGAATGAGCTTTATCAAAAGCAAAAGCATTTATCTTTATATCAGATAATTTATTTAATTTGCTATAAATAGTGATTTCGCTAGTAGAAATATCAAAACTATATAAATAATATGAATTGCATGCCCAGAATAAATTACCAGTATTAGCTACTCCTATTACATTATTAAAAGGTAAATGATATCGCCAGCTGCCAACCGCTATTCCCTGCGAGAAAAGATTAAAAGAAAAAATAATGAAAATTTGTAGAAAACAAATTTTTTTATATTTATTAAAAGAACTGTGTCCTGACATATGAATTTTATTTTCAAAATTAATAGTAATTTTTCAAATATGAAAGAATTATTATGTAGATAAATATCGTAAAAAACTATCAAAATGAATGATAAATTGCAAAAGTTTAAGCTGGAAACAAACTTAATTTTTTTTATTTATTATGCAAAAATATTAAAATTAAAAAAAAATTGGTTCTATAACGTTTTGTATGGGTAAAGATTAAAAAAGAGTAATTTTATAAAAATGAAATTTTTTAATATTATACTGTTAAATATTAACCACAAAGTTCTCAAAGAAGGCACAAAGGACACAGAGAAAGATAGAAATTAAAAAGCTTATAAATGACACTTTGTGAACTTTGTGTAATATCTTGGTGACCTTTGTGGTAAAATAATTAACCTAAATAATTTAACCACAAACGTTATAGAACCAAAAAAATTGATATTTTTTGAAGTTTTATTTTTTAATTACCAGATTAATTATCAATAATATAAAATACAATATATTTTTTTTATTTATTTTTGTAATATGATTTTTTGTAAAAAATATATTTTTTTATTTTTTATTGAGCTGATATTTTTTAATGTTAGCCTATTAGGACAATATGTTCCAGCAATAGAGCTTACTGAGGAATATTTTTATAAATTAAAAAATAAAAATGTAGGCATTCTATGTAATAATAATAGCAAAATTTATGAAAGACATTTAATAGATTCACTTGTTATAAATGGTATAAAAGTAAGCAAAATTTTTACTCCAGAGCATGGATTTTATGTTGATCAACCTGATGGTAAAAAAATATTTAACGACAAATACAAAACTGTAAATAAAAACTATATACAAATAATTTCTCTTTATGGAGATAAATACAAACCTACTCCATTTGATTTAGATAATGTAGATATCATTTTGATAGATCTGCAAGATGTGGGTGTTAGATGTTTCACATATATAAGCACTATATTTTATATGATGGATGCATGTGCTTTAAAAAAAATTCCAGTAATAATTTTGGATAGAGCCAATCCTAATGGTTATTTTATTGATGGTCCTGTATTAGATATGCGATTGGCTTCTTTTGTAGGAGTGGCACCTATTCCACTAGTATATGGCATGACTATTGGAGAGCTATCAATGATGATAAATGATCAAAATTGGTTAACATCTCGAGAACGTTGTGATTTAGAAGTAATTAAATGCCGAAATTATACACATGATTCATTGATAGAAATAAATTTCTCTCCATCACCTAATTTACCCAATATGGCTGCAATATATGCATATCCTCATTTGGTATTATTTGAAGGAACTATGATGAGTGTGGGTAGGGGAACTGATAAGCCTTTTACTCTTCTAGGAGCTCCAGATTTTTGCATTAATGATACGATTTTTACTCCGATTTCTATTCCAGATAAATCTATTAATCCGCCTTATAAAAATATTGCATGTAAAGGAATAGATCTTACTAATTTCTCAACGCACTTTTTGAAATATTATAGAAAAATATATTTAGACTTACTCATAGAAAGTTACAAATGCTCCAAAGAAAAAGATAAATTCTTTATTTTACCATTTTTTGATAAATTAGCAGGAACAGATTTACTAAGAAAGCAAATAATTCAAGGATTAACAGCTGATCAGATTAGAGCTTCATGGCAAAAAGATTTAGAAAATTTTATGCAAATTCGTAAAAAATATTTATTGTATGAAGACTTTAGCAAAGAAACCATGGATTACTAAGATTACAGAATATCCTAATAAAAAATTGTGCTGGTTTCTATTTATAGCCGCTACTATCCTGTATTTACCTACAATTACTTTTGATTATACTTTGGATGACGCACTAGTAATGACAGGTAATAAATATACTCAGCAAGGTATTAGTGGGACTAAAGATATTTTTACTCATGATTTATTCGAAGGTTTTTTTGGTGAAGGGAAACAAATAGTAGCTGGTGGTCGCTATCGTCCATTTACTCAATTTATTTTTGCTATTCAAAAAGAATTATTTGGTTTTCATCCATGGATAGGTCATCTTACAAATATTCTCTCATATGCTCTGCTCATGGTCATTCTTTTTCTCACTATCAAAGCTTTGCTATCTTTTCCTCCTTTTAATAAAGAAAATGCTAAATTAATTGCTTTTTTAGCTACTGTGCTATATCTTTTCCATCCCATTCACACTGAGGTAGTGTGCAATATCAAAAGTTTAGATGAAATATTTTCTATGCTTGGCTCATTAGGTGCTATTTTACTTTTGCTATCTTATCATAATAAACCTAAAATTTACAAATTGTTTTTATCTGGATTTATCTTTTTTATAGCTTTATTGTCTAAAGAGAATGCTCTCACTTGGATTGGTGTATGGTTATTTTGGCTAATATTTACTCATAAATCATTTTCTAAAAAATACATTATTAACTCATTTGTAGTACTTTTGATACCAGCAGCTTTATTTATATTTATTCGTTCTCAAGTGCTCGGAGCTTTTCTCAATACTGAAATACCAAAAGAGCTATTAAATAATCCTTTTATCAATTCTACTAAAACAGAAGAGATAGCTACAGTGCTCTATACTTGGTTGATATATTTCAAATTATTAATTTTCCCACATCCACTCACACATGACTATTACCCTAAGCAAATACCAATATTAAATTTTGGTGATTTTAGAGTGTGGTTGGCAATAATACTGGTACTAGCAATTATCTATATCTTAATAAAATCGTGGAAAAGAAAACCAATAATAGCCTTTGCTATATTGATGTTTATAGCAAATTTTTCTATGGTTTCTAACCTGCTATTTAATGTAGGTACCTTTATGAATGAGAGATTTGTATTTTCTGCATCAGCAGGATTCACATTAGTAGTTGGTTGGTTATTTGCAAAATGGGGAGAGAGAAGCCCAAAGTGGGCAATGTATGTTTTGATAACAATTTTAGCTTTGTATGGAGTCAAAACAGTAAGTAGAAGTTTTGTGTGGAAAGACAATTTGACTTTATTCACTACGGATGCTAAAACATCAAGTAATAGTGCAAAAGTACAAGTATCTGCTGCAGAAGTTTTAATAAAAGAAGCTGAAAAAACTGATAATCCAAATAAAAAAGAAAAATTATTATTAGAAGCATTGAAATATTTACAACGTGGAGGAGAGATATATCCCAATTATTATGGTGTATACGATCTAGGTGGCAAAGCACACTTCTATCTGAAAAACTATGATTTATCATTAGAAAATTATTTAACTTGTGCAAAACTAAATCCTAATATTCCCACACCATATAACAATATATATGCAGTGGGAGTTAATGCTTTAAATGATTCAGTCTATGATGTAGCGCAGCGTGCTTTTAAATTTCTTATAAATAAATATCCTGATTCTACTAATTACCTGTTTCAGCTTGCATTAGTTTATAAAACTAGTATGCAAATAGATTCAGCAATTTTAACTTTAAATAAGATAATCGAAAAAGATAATTGTCATGCAGATGCATATAATCAATTAGGAGAGATACATGCTAGATATTTAGCTAATAATAAAGCAGCAGAGCAATATCTATTAAAAGCTGTGCAATGCAATCCTACAAATTCTGCAGCCTTAGAAAATTTAGGAGTATTCTATGGCATACAAGGTAGATCTTTGGATGCTTTAAACTATTTCAAACAAGCATATAAATTAAATCCAAATAGCAAAAACATTATGCAAAATATAGGTTTAGCATATAAAAATCTTGGTATTATAGACAGTGCTAATTATTATTTACAAAAAGCACAGCAAAAGTGAGATGTATTAATTCTGTGGAAGATCCGATATAACACTTATTGTCATTAAACTCTTTCACAATTAATTAAACATAGTTGTTTGGCATAAAGTTTTGCCAAACTATAAATATACTCTATTACTTCTTCAACAATTTCTGCCCTTACAGGATTATTATTTGTGTATTCTTTTTTTTGTTGTATAATTTTCTATTATTAAACTTAATTTTATTTATTTTTCAATTACCACTTTTTCTCTAGCAATAATCTTATTTCCAACAAGTATTTTAAAGATATATATACCATTGCTTAAATCTGAAACATCAAGTGTGTTTAACAAATCGCCCGCTAAGTTATAAAATATTATCTTTTGGCCAAGATAATTGTAAATTTCTACAGATATATTTTTATTATCTAATTCTGCTGATAATTCTATTATTATTGTATTTTCTGCAGGATTGGGATATATTTTAACAAACTGAATTTGTTTTGTAATATTGTCGCCCAAGGTTTCTCCTTGTTGCGGTGCATTACGTAAGTCAATTATAAATTTTAATTCTTCTATTATTTCAGGAAATTTTTCATTATAAACCAAACTTAATATTGCCTGCGCATTTACACTTACACTGGTTTCACTTTCTGCTATTTCTCGCACTGTCTGTTCTTGTGCAGATGTTAATTCAAAATATGTTTTTTCTGAAACACATAAATCTGACAATAAATTATAAAAATTATAAAAATTTATATCTTCCTCATTTTCTTGTGGCAATTGCCCAAGCAATATTTTTGCCTTTTCGCATTGATTTGCAACAAGATATGCCTGAACAAGTTGTTTTTTATTTATTAAGTCCGTTTGCGTCTCTAGATAGGCAATTACACTGTCTATGCCATTAATAGTAGTATCGTTCAGATACTGACGCATCAGATCATTTTCTGCTATACCTGTTTGTGATACAATATAAGATATTTGCTGTTCCAGTTCTGCTCTTGCTGATGTGCCTATTTGCACTTCCTGTATTTGCTGCTGAATATCGTCAGGTAATTTAAGTGCATTTAAAGTACTCATTACTGTATCTGTTACAGGAGAATTAGAAATTATTATTTCTTTTAATATGTCGGGAGGCAATGGTGTTGGTTTTTCTTTTATTGCTGCAAGCAAAACTCTGTCTGATAGATATGGCGAGGCACTGACCAAAGTATTTTTTATTTTTTCAGCTTCTTCGTCCCGATGTATCTGAGCAAGTAATGTTTGTGTTTCTCCATTATCTATTAAACTTATTAATTTTTCTATTTCTAATTTGTTAGTATTAATGATTTGTTTTAGCACTACTGGTGTTAGACCAGAATTCAAATGCGAAGGACAAGAAATTTGAGAATCATATTCAATATCACAATCATGTAATGTAACTTTATCAGAACTATAACATTGCGGTACATAATCATCAGGTTCACTATGATGACTGTAATTAAATATTGATACATCTGGATTTACATGGATATCACTTGTATTTATACAGGTATGGCTAAATTTATTACCTGCTGGAAGGGCAGGATTATTATCATAACAACGTCCCTGATTTAGAGCAATACGACCAGAAGTAACAGCAATATCAGCAGAAGAAATATTATAATACTGATTACATAAAAATTGCAAACCTTGCCCAACATTAATTCCAATATCCTCGAGATTACTACTTTTTGATACTATCCATACCCCAGCAGCATTTACGCCTTGTGCCTGAGTACCTATAGCTAAGTTATCAAAAGTATTATTATAAATTTCATTAGCGTTTTTTCCCGAATTATCAACAATAATTCCTGCATGTCCATCATGAGTTGTAGAAAAATTATTTTCTTCTACTTTGTAACCTGAACATTCTTTTAAGTACACTCCATAAGAATAAGAACGGTTAAACACATCACCTGCTTCACCTGCTTCACGTACATAAGTTTGTTCATTTATATTCCCAATAGAAGCTCCTATATCAAAATTATTTTTAGTAATTGTAGCATTATTTATACCTTTTAAAATTATACTTCTATGATTATTATCAAAATTATTCCCGTCAATTGTTAGTGTTATGTCAGGGTTTGTATTACTGGCATCAATACCATAATACAGATTTTGAAAAGTATTTGGCTGGTATTCAGTGCAAGGATATATATAAGGAGTTAAACATGATGGTTTAATCTCATAACTTGCATCAACACTGGTAATACCATTGCCTCTTTTCGTGATAGAATAAACACCTGGCGGGGCTGTATTTTGGAAAGTGCAGCCAAAAAATTTGACACCTTTCACATCATATAAACTTACAAATGTTTCAGGAAGTGTGCCTGGATCTGATAGTTGTGCATTTGTTTCAAAAGTGCAGTTATAAAAATAGCTGGAATTAGCAATTTCACGACCATTAGGTAAAATATTATGATAAGAAAGAAATTCTATTGCTTTTCGGTTATTAATAAAATTAGCATCTTTTGCATGTATAATACCGCCTGTGTAATTCCATAGTATATTTCCATCAGTATCTTTTTGGCAGGTGGTAATGGCACAGCGGGCGTTTTCTATGGTAGCACCATTTTTAAGTTCCACAACTCCCTGATTGCTTTCCGTATATTGAGATAAGTCTTTGTTGCCCCAGACTTCTATGCCCTGCCATAGATAATTTCCATATGATGATATTATTCCACCATTGACTAAAAGTTTACCTCCGTTTTTAACAATTATTTTCGCCTTTTGTGGCATTTGAAGGCTGCAGGTCAATTCTAAAATACCATTATTTTCTATAATTATATCACTATAAGCCCGTATATTAAAATCCCATAATTGAAATGTATCAACTATATAAGGTAAATTGGGGAAATATGTATTCGGAGATATACACCTCTTTATGCTTGTAACATGCAACGCTCTATGCATTTGACCAATTTCAGAAGGAGGTAGCCAATTTCTTGGAGCATTAAATGCTTGGTGCATAATACTATGTGTACATTCATTCCAACCATGTTGATGGGGAGCAATATGATCTAACCACAATGAATGCCCTATTTCATGGGCAAACGTACTTGACAAACCCCACATAATCCAACTTCTTATGGTAGCCAAAGAAGTATCAGGGTAATCTTTTATTGCTTTAAGATACTTTATATAAGTGTTTGGAATATAAATTCTTAGCCTACTATTCATATCAATAATACTTGGAGATTCCGAACAAGCTGCGCTAATAAATGAGGATGTGGATAAACCTAACATTAAAGAATCATAGGCGATAGAATCCTCAGGGAAATAAACATTTATTCCAGGAATAATTGAAGTATCAGCATTAATCAAACTATCTAATTTTCGCAACCAATTTGCATTTATAGGTTCTCCACTCGGGCATAACCATCCATTTTTGAAATTCCACCAATAAGAGTTCTTAACAAAGTATAAATCATAAGAAAATTGAATTTTAGTTGAAGGAATATATTGTGGACCATAAGTACCATTAGAATGAAAACAATTTTGAATTTCTGAAGTAGATAAGTTTTGCAAGTTATTGTACATGTAATTTAAAAAGATAATGGCACTATCATACATACTTGTAAAGGTCGCATCAAAATTTCCGGTTCCATTATTCTTTTGTAAAACAATAAGGTTTAAATGAACTGTAAAAACAGGTGTTTCTCCCGTAGGTATAAAATTTAATCTCTCATTCCAATATGGAGACGAATATGTGCAAGTGTTACCACTTAAAGTTTCAGCTTCTATACCAGAATAATCATCACCATCAATATAACCGCTATATATTGGATTTTGTGCAATATTATATATGCCCAATAAACAAAATACTAACGATAAAACACTTTTTTTCATTTTTGTATATTTTTATTTGGTTAATATTACTTTTACAGTTTCAGTATGATTTTCCGATATAAGATGAATGAAATACATTCCAATTTTTTCATTGGATAAATCAATTTTTGTTTCGGGATAAATTATTGTATTATCCAATATCTTAATGCCAATGCTATTGTAAACTTGTATTTTTAAAGGAGTTGCACTTGTTTGAATATAAAATTCACCATTACTGATTGTAGGGAAAATTTTAATTAACTTTGTTTGGGGTATAAATTGGTCTATTCCGATACTCAATTGTTCTTTTGAAAGAAAAGCAAAAAAGAGCAAAGAAATAGTATCATTATTTGCATCTATATAACGATATGGTAATACATTAAAAATTGTAGTGTCAGTTTCTCGCAAAAAAGTAGGCCATTGGTCATACATAGTTCCTGGGTAATCAAACCACCCTCCAGGGAACCAATTCGTTAATAAAGTACCGTATAGGCTGTCGCTTAAAAAATTATAAGAGTTACCCCATCTCACAATAATTGGAAAATTCTTACATAGAATATTTATATAAATTTGGGATGTACCAGAAGAGTAAGGGTTAAAATTATAAATCTGTGTTTTTGTATGATAAAGTGAGCCATCACTACAATAGCTAAATGTATCAGACGCGTTAGGTAAAGTATCATAAGGCATAAAATACCACTCATTTGATATCCTTACCTCAAAAGGTTCATTAAAAGGAATTCCTTTAATATTTTCTTCTCCAAATAATGTATCAATCCCAAGTGTTGCTGATGGGTCGTAACCAAGCCAAATTGTATCTTTGTTACCGGCAGAATCTTCAAATGCTAAATAAAACTTGAATTCAGGATTTTGCCCAAAACAAAACTGCACAATTACGACAAAGAGCAGTGTTAAAATTATTTTTGGTCTCATATTTTTATATTTTTAAAATTAAAAAATAAAGATACAAAAAATTAGTCAATAAAAAATGTTATTTTTCTCATAATTTTTAGGTTTTAAATAATGTAATTTAATTAAGCGTTTAATTAATAACTATATTTTAATAATTCATTAATGGTAATAGCTATATTTAATAAAAATTTTTAATTTTTATTATTTTCTCAAATAATGTAAATGAATTATTCTTTTACATTTAGCCCAAAGAATGATCGCATAGCGAAAAATATAGCAATTATTAAAAATACTATACCTATGTATGGAGCTATATTTCTAAATCCTTCGCTAATAGCTATTTCCATCGCTAGCAAGCCAAATAAGGTAGTAAATTTTATTATAGGATTTAAAGAAACTGAGGCAGTATCTTTGAAAGGATCCCCTACGGTATCTCCTATTACTGTAGCATCATGAAGTGGTGTCCCTTTTTGTTTCATATCAACCTCTACGATTTTTTTCGCATTATCCCATACACCTCCAGCGTTAGCCATAAACACTGCTTGCATTAATCCAAAAAATGCTATAGAAATCAGATAACTTACAAAAAATGAAACTGCATTAATATCATAGGCAGGTGACGAGAAAAAAGCAAAAGCTAAGGCAAAAGAAAAAACAGCAATAAAAATGTTAATCATTCCATTCTGAGCATATATCGTACAAATGCGTACCACTTCTTTTGAGGTTTTAGTAGAAGCTTTTTTGGGAGCATCTTTATCTAATTGTATATGTTGCTTAATATAATTAACAGCTTTGCCAGCACCTGCATTCACAGCATGATTAGCTGCTCCACTAAACCAATATATCACACTACCACCTAATAAGAACCCTATAATTGTAAAAGGATTTAATAAATTTAATATTTGAGCAGGATCAATACCTAAGGTATTTTTTATAACTAAAATAATAGAAAAAATCATAGTTGTAGCACCTACAACTGCTGTACCAATTAGAACTGGCTTAGCAGTGGCTTTGAATGTATTACCTGCGCCATCATTAGCTTCTAAATAATTTTTTGCATCATCAAAATTCGGTTTAAAATTGAAATCCCTTTCTATCTCTTTGTCTATATCTGGAATTTCTTCTATTAATGATAATTCATAAATAGATTGAGCAT
>Ga0208198_1001501_pt1 | contig 20136 bp, 20 predicted proteins | sample AD_JPNTR2_MetaG_FD_184446 | JGI IMG/M metagenome (GOLD analysis project Ga0208198, IMG submission 184446) | Active sludge microbial communities of municipal wastewater-treating anaerobic digesters from Japan - AD_JPNTR2_MetaG (SPAdes) (version 2) | ecosystem: Engineered > Bioreactor > Anaerobic...
TGCGGGGATTTTTATCTTTGATCCAAGCTGCAGGTAACGTTCCTGAATTCCAGGATTCGCCTGTTTTATTTGTTCAACACTGACGCCATAATGGCGTGAAAGGGCAGAAAGGGTATCCCCGGAATGGATGGTATGATAATAGTAGAGTACCAGAGGTTCATCGGTCTTTGTAAGAATTGCCTGTACTGCTTCTTTATATTCAGCAGGTATTTTTAATTGATATTTGGGATCTGAAGGTGTGATACCATAAAATAGTTCGGGGTTCAAAGTTTTTAAGAGCCCTTTTCCGATACCTGCCTTCTCTTCTATCAGCTTAAGGTCCGCCATTCTGCCCACAGGGATTTGTTCTAGTACAGGGGGCTCATTCCAGTCCACTTCTAAACCATACTTTCCAGGATTAGCCAGGATAGATGCAATGGCAAGAAATTTTGGTACATAATGGATTGTTTCCTGTTTTAGATACTGCTTTTCACTTAATACCCAGTAATCCCTTATACCAGCCTTCTGTACCGCCCGCTGAACCGCTCCAAGTCCGGCATTATAGGCTGCCAGAGCCAAAGCCCAGTCGTTAAAGTATAGGTAATTGTCCTTAAGTTTTCTTAATGCTCCCCGGGTCGATTTAATAAAATCCCGGCGATCATCCCTCCATTCATCGATCACCATTCCGTAGCCGCCGATGCTATTTTTCATAAACTGCCATAATCCGACTGCACCGGAACGGCTAACGGCACTTGGTAAAAAAGCGCTTTCTATTACAGGGAGATAGGCGAGTTCTGGTGGTAAATTCATCGCTTCAATTTCATTTCTAATAAAGGGCAGGTATGGTTTCCCCCGTGCTAAAACAGTTTGCAGCCAGAGCAGCCCTGCAGGACTGGTATATTGTTTGATGTATTGCTGTGTCAGGGGGGCATCTCGCCCATATATTGATAGTTCAACACCCTGCTTCCCATGCCATTCCAGCTTGATTCCATTTATCGATAGGGCTTCTAAAATATTCTGGTCCTGCTCCATTCCTATAGAGCTCCGAAATATGGAGCCATTCTGTCGGGATTGTTCTGCAGCAGGCTTTATTTCCTGAATTGCAAGGTTTTGTGATAGGGGTACAGGTTCTGTAGCATAAAGAGTTATTTTAAAAAAAATAAAACTGAAAAAAATAACAATTCGTGTATGTTTATTACACATTACAATTTTTCCCCATAGTAGACGCCGGCCCATTCCCAACGGCCATGAATTTCCGGATCTGCGGGAAAATAGATCTTACGAAAGTAAAGATACCAGGTAGTGATCCGCTGGGTCCATCCCCAGGTTTTCAAGTAAGCCTCATTCGCGTTAGAACTTGCATCGACCGTTTCGGCATAACGAATTCGGTTTCCAGCCATAAAATCTGAAAGATTGAATTCATCCATCCCCACCGATTGGTTAGCGTCCTGTCCCCATGAAACCGCAAAAAAATTGACCTTAGCCCGGAGCCGTCGTAATTCCCGGCTGCTTCCTGAATCGAGGGCTTTTTTTATTGCTGCTACGAGGCTGTCCAGAGAATCATAGGTCCAATCCTTTGGGGAATTGTAGTAATCTACCAGCTTCATAGCATAGCCGAGTGCATCGGGAAAACCCTGGATGGATGAGCTGTAATATGGAAGGAATTTTGAATATGTCTGTATTGCCATATCCCACTCACCGGTTTTTTCATAGGCCTGGGCAAGCATAAAATGGGCTGTACCAAGGTCGATTTTATCAGGGAAGCGGGCTATTAACTCTTTATAGTACCGGATCTGATGTTCCGGCTGTTTCTCCAGCTGAATTAATTGTTTTAGGCATTGGAAGTGAATAGATTCACCCTTAACAAGCAAATCCGGGTATCTGGTAAGAATGCGGTTAAAATAAATGGTCGCCACAGGGCCCGCATCCTGTTTCATATAGGCATAGGCTACCATCAATAACAGGTACGCGTTATAGGGATCCTGGGGATGATTTGCAACCCATTCTGTTAAAAAATTGGTTAGTTTTGCATATTCTTGCTGGCTTAAAAGTTCATTGGCAATTTCCCGAACTATGGAAAATTGTTCTTCCCCAGGGTGGGTTTCTGCTTTTAGAAGGCGGAATAGCTCTTTAAGATTTTCCTGCTGCTTATTATTGCCTACAATGTAATAGGGATCATAAGAAGTGGTAAGTTCGCATGAATTTAAGATGAGAAGTAACAATGCGATTGTTGGTACAATAAAATGCTTACGGCTCATTGATTTTTGATACTATCACAGCCATTTCCCATTGGCAAGGTTTAAGCAGAATCATTATAATAACCATTAATGAATACCAAACCAATGCAAAAGCTTGCCAGTCAGCTCTTATTCTTCATCGGCTTTTCTCTCATGATCCTTGGGTCTATACTCTTTATGGCCAGCCTGTCCGGGGTAGCTAAAGTTGCGACCATTCCTGCAGCTATCTTCTTACTTATCGGCGTTTTATTTGCCCTTTTTGCATTTAAACTGGTTCATAGACTTCAGTATATGTTCTTAGCTGCCTTCTTTATCCAGCTTGGTCTCTTTCTTTTATTGATAATTTTAAAAACTATCCCCTATCCTTTTTCAAAAGTCTGGCCGGCCATATCTATTTTTGCAGGTACCGCATTATTGCCCGCCGCTCGGTTCCGATCCAATCCAAGTATCGCCCGCTTTGTAGTGCCCTCTATCGCCTTTATCGTGTTAGGTATTATATTGCTTGTGTTTTCACTTGATATTGTTACCTTTTCCTTTAAAAGGTTTATCCTGACCTCCTGGCCCTTATTGCTCCTTTTTGCAGGTGTGTTTTTACTTTTATTGTCCATGTATCCTGGGCGAAATGAAAAGGATGATAATCAATAACCATTTATGAATTGTACGGGTTGTTTTCGCAGTATCTGTTATTTTTTTTTCATTTTTTTCTCCCTCTTTATAATAAGCGGCTGTGTAAGCACCCCATCAATAAAGGAAACCCCCATTGAACGTAATCCCACCGTCGACAGGGAAGCCAAACCGCCCAGTCTTGCTGATGAAATACGAGGACTTATCGAAACCGGGACCCCACCAGCCTTACAGCGGGCCATCGATTTATTACGAAACCGTGATGTTTCGGATACTGAATTAGGCAGAAGCCTTACTGCTGTTGCGGTTACCCTCTTTAAGTCCGTATATCCCGCACTATCTGTAGAACTGCCATCCATCGATCCTCCCCCCACTAACAGCTATTCAAAAATAATGAAGGACGCAGAAAGGGGTATCTATTCACCAGCTCCAGCGAGTTCTCAAGACTTTATAGAAATGGTGCTGCCCTTTACCGCTTTGCTTAATGAAAAACGAACAGAACGCCTCTCTGCATCTCTCCCCGACCTGGAAAGGGCTATAACAATAAATGACAAATCCGTATTACCCTATTATTTTAAAGGGATTGTGTTAGAACGAACCGGCCAAATTGATCAGGCCTTTATAATGTATTCTAAAGCCTATGAGCTGTCTAAGGATTGTTATCCCGCAGCCCTTGCAGCAGCCCGGATTTTATCAACAAAGAATCAAAATGCGGATGCTATCTCTCTCTTATTAGAACTGCTTTCACGATATCCTGAAAACTGGAGTATAAAGAGGGCCTTGGCAATTGTGTATTACAAGACCGGGAACTGGTCCCGGGCTGAGCCAGCCCTGGCAGAATTATTACAGAAGGATCCGAAAGATAAGGAACTTCTATTGATGAGAGCTACGGTGCTTATTGAACAGGGAAAGTACATTCAAGCAGCACCTTTACTGGATGCCTATGGGGCTATGGATAATTCAAATATAAGTTATCTTTATCTCAGGGCTCGTCTGCAGGCAGAGGGCTACAAAAATAGAGATGCGGCGCTTACCTTTCTCAGATCGATACTTCTCATAAATCCATCGGATTCAAATGTAATTACCTATATGGCGCGGCTCCTTATTGAATCTGAGCGTGAAACTGAACGGGAAGAAGGGGCTTCCATGCTGAATATTTTGTTACAAGACCCGATGCCTCCAGCCAATGTTCTCGATTTAGCCGTTATTGTTGCAATCAGGAGGCAGAACTGGACCCAGGCTCAAATGTATAACAATCAGCTGCTTGAAAGCCGTCGTTCATCTTCAGACTTGGAAAATGCGGTCCTTATCCAACAGGGCTTAAAAAAGTATGACCAGGCTCTGCTTTATGCGAAGGAACTCTATGACAGGGATACAGCAAACGAGCAGAATACCTATACCTATGTACTTGCCCTGATAAATGGGGGAAAAAAGGATGATGCAAAAGTAATAATTGAATCCAAATTAGCATCCGTTGCATCCGGAAGTCTGAAGAGTAACTATTACTATTTACGAAGCAGGTTAAAAACCGATGAAGAATCGATCCTCAACGATCTCCGGTCCAGTCTTTTCGAAGACCCCCGGAACTTGAATGCCCTCATCGCCATGCTGGAGATTTACCATCGCCGCAAGGATGATCGGCGGGCAGTATACTATCTTAAACAGGCCCTCTCGCTGTCCCCGGATAACCCCATACTGCAACCATATAAAAAGGAATATGCTAACCAGCTCAATTGACGTAAAAAAATAGGAATAATTCTTAAAAATATTTTTAAAAATACTTGCATTTATTTTCATTTGATATCAAAATACATAGTATCTTCTCACTAAAATCAAATACAAGGAGAATGCTATGGCAAGCCTGAAAGGAACTCAAACAGAAAAAAATCTGCTCACCGCCTTTGCTGGTGAATCACAGGCACGGAATCGGTACACCTATTTTGCCAGCAAGGCAAAAGAAGAGGGTTTTATACAGATTTCTATGATCTTCAGTGAAACTGCGGATCAGGAAAAGGAGCATGCAAAACGGCTCTTTAAATTCCTGGAGGGTGGAGAAGTAAAAATTGAAGCCTCCTTCCCCGCAGGTGTGATCGGATCTACCGCAGAGAATCTGGTTGAAGCCGCTGGGGGCGAAAACTATGAGTGGAAGACCATGTACCCTGAATTTGCAAAGATCGCAAGGGAAGAGGGCTTTTCTGCGATAGCCACGGTGTTCGAATCTATTGCGGTGGCGGAAAAACAGCATGCCAAACGGTATGAAAAGCTCAAAGCTAATATTGATGCAGGCCAGGTGTTTAAAAGGGATAAGCCCGTTGTATGGCGCTGCTTGAACTGCGGCTACCTTTATGAAGGGACTGAAGCTCCAAAGGCATGTCCTGCCTGTGCTCACCCCCAGGCTTATTTTGAACTGTTAGGTGAAAACTACTAGGAGGCAGCTATGACCCAGGTCTCTCAAATATACAAGTGTGAACTCTGCGGAAATATCGTAGAAGTAATTCATGTTGGAGAAGGGGAACTTGTATGCTGCGGTAAGCCCATGAAACTGCTTACCGAAAACACCACCGATGCAGCCAAGGAAAAACATGTACCGGTTATCGAGAAGACCTCCTCTGGCTATAAAGTATCGGTAGGTTCCGTGGCACACCCTATGGAAGAAAAACACTATATCGAATGGATTGAACTGATTGCCGACGGGGTTTCCCATCGCAAATTCCTCAAGCCTGGGGATGCCCCCGTTGCCGAATTTACCTTGACCGCTAAGGCTGTTTCAGCCCGGGAATATTGCAATTTACATGGTCTCTGGAGGGCCTAAGGAGTACAGCATGAAGAAGTATGTATGTGATGTGTGTGGTTATATTTATGACCCCGCAGAGGGTGACAAGGATGGGGGCATAAAACCGGGAACTGCATTTGAAGATCTGCCCGCTGACTGGGTTTGCCCCATGTGCGGAGCTTCAAAGGATGACTTTTCACCAGTAGACTGATCTAAGCTTATTGACAAAGACAAGACCAAAAATCTAGGCTAGAGACTGCATGCAATGTTACCATTGTATGCAGTCTTTTTTTATTGGAGGAGTTATGCTATCACGGGCGGATTTTATTTTTACCATTGGTTATGACGGCCCTGCAGCTGTGGTAGACGGTCAGGCTAAACGAAAATATGGCTCGTTAAGTACAAAAGAGTTGGCAGAAATGGGTCTCTTTAGGGCTGCCTACAGTTCTGCCATCTATTCAAAGGACCCTGCGGAGCTGGATTATGTGATTTCAGCCTACAACAGGGCGGCCAATACCAGTTATGACAGAACCTTCCCCTTTGACCGTCTTTTTGGTGTATTCTCCGTGGATGTCAATAAGGCTATCGTTTTATAGGCTTAGACAAATTGTGCCTTGACCGAGGCATGTGCCTATGGTATTTTACGGAGAAGTCTCTTAATAAGGAAGTTACCCTATGAATACATTTGTATTGCCGCTCCTCATGGGAGCCCCCGATCAGGCTGCTGGTGCTGGCACCACCGCATCCCTTATCTCAACCTTTGTGCCCTTTGGTCTTGTTATTCTTATTTTTTATTTCTTGATTATCCGGCCTCAGAATAAAAAACAGAAAGAAACGGAAAAAATGCTTGCGGCCCTTAAAAAGGGAGACAAGATAGTAACCATTGGCGGGATTCATGGTGTTATTCAGTCTGTGAAAGAAGGTACCGTCGTGGTTAAGGTTGATGATTCAACTAAAATTGAATTCAGCAGAAGCGCAATCGCTTCGGTTGTGGAAAGCGCTAAGGCAGAAAAATCGGCCACAGAAGCAGTTACGGACGAGACAAAATAAACTTTAAATTTCAATAGATAATTGGAGCAACGGCATGAGTAAACGGTATCGGTTCTTCATCATCCTTGCCACGGTCGCGATTGCATTTGCATTCCTTTATCCGACCCTGCGCTGGTATTTTATGGTGCCTAAGGAGGATCAAACCCTCGCATTAGGTTCCCGTGAACAAATTAAGTCCTATGCAAACAGAAAAGCACAGGCAGATATTAAGGAATTAAAGGAATTGGCTAAAAGCGGCGGCGATGTCCCCCAACGGCTTAATTTTTTAATTAAAACCGCTAAGGAAAACTATAAGCTCGCTAAGCTTCCTGCTCCGAAAAAGTGGGATGCCCGTGCGGTTCTGGCCGCCTTTGCCGGCGAAAAAGAAGCCCTGGATGCGATTGAATCAAAGTACCGGGATGAAATCCTTTCCCTTAAGGATCTGCATCAGAGTGCTGTTCAGTTGGGTCTGGATCTTTCTGGTGGTATGAGCGTAGTTATACAGGCAAACCTGGATTCCCTTAAGGAGCGACTTGGCAGGGACCTCAACGATTCGGACAAGGAAGATGCGATGAACCGGGCTCTGGAAGTGCTTAACAGCCGGATTGATAAATTCGGTCTGACCGAACCGGTTATTCGCCGCCAGGGAACTGATCAGATCTACGTTGAAATCCCAGGTGCGGCTGATCCTGAACGGATTAACTCCATTATTATGGGCAAAGGCCGGCTTGCGTTCCATATTGTCGATGATGAAGCGACCACCGCCTTCCGTGCCTATTACCGTGAACATCCGAGCGATACCTTTGATGGCGAAGGTAATCTGTTGAATCCTTCTGTAATTCCCGCCGATACGGTTGTTCGTGGGCTTTACAGTAAAGATAAATACGGTCTCGATACCTTTACTGACTATATTGTTATTAAGAAAGAAGTTGGTCTCGATGGTAACCATATAAAAAATGCTTTGGTTGACAAGGACCAGATTACCGGCAGACCGGAAGTAACCTTCCTTTTGGATACTGAAGGGGGTGATCTTTTCTATAAGCTGACTTCTGCTAACGTTGGGAAATCCCTCGCGATTGTACTGGATGATAAAGTAAAGAGCTATGCAAGAATCCAGGAGCCGATCCGTGACTCGGTCCGGCTTACCGGTTTTGGCGCGGATGAGGCGAATAATATTGCCCTTATTCTCCGTACCGCCGCATTGCCGGTAGACCTCGAAGTGGTGAATCAACAGGCAATCGGCGCTTCCCTTGGTGAGGATACGATCCGGCAGGGTCTTAATGCCCTCCTTGGCGGTCTGGCTGCCGTTATGATCTTCATGATTATTTATTATAAGGGTGCTGGTATAAACGCTATGATTGCCCAGATCCTGAACCTTTATTTAATGTTCAGTGTGCTGTCTGCATTTAACCTGACCCTCACACTCCCCAGTATTGCCGGTTTCATTCTGACGATCGGTATGGCTGTGGACGCGAACGTTATTGTTTTTGAACGCATTAAGGAAGAACTGCGCTTAGGCAAAAGCCGGAAAGCTGCGATTGATGCCGGTTTCGATAAGGCCTTCTGGGCTATTATGGACTCTAATATCACCACCTTTATTGCAGCCCTTTTCCTGTCCCAGCTGGGTACTGGCCCAATCCAGGGCTTTGCGGTCAGCTTGGCTATAGGCGTAATTTCCTCGGTCTTTACAGCCCTTTTTGTATCTCGGCTTATCTTTGATTTCGGTACCGATGTCCTGAAACAGAAATCGGTCTCCATCAGCTGGAGGATAAAATAAATGAAGCAGATTATTAAATTTTCCAAGTTTTTTCTCCCCGCTGTTATTATTTCCCTGGTACTGATTGTTTCAGGACTGGTGGGATATGTGGTATATGGCGGTTTTAACCTGGGAGTCGATTTCCGGGCAGGTCTTATTCAGGAAATTCAATTCGCGCCAACTGCACTGCAATTGACCTATACCGGTAAGAGCGTGGCTGGAATCTCCATGGATAAAACCAAACTGGAAATTGTCATTTCCGGTTCGGATGTTGAGAAGAAGACCTATTCCTTTGCCTATGCTTCCTATCCAACCCTAGGGGCTTTGGTAGATGCCATGGCTGGTATCGAGGGCCTTAGTGTCCAGGTTGTTGCGGATCGGAATGTGGCTACAAATACCTTAGTTCAGAGTGCCCAGGGTAATCCCCGGCTTGGTTCTGTCCCTTATGGTGTCCATTACCTGACCCCCGAAGCAGGGCCGGTTAATATTGCCGATGTCCGAAAGGCCCTCACATCCCTTGGTTCCGTATCAGTACAGAATCTCGGTAAACCAGAAGAGAGAAAATTCCTGATCCGCATCGAAGATAAGGGCAATGAAGCAGAATTTGCAAAACTGACCGCTGAACGGATCAGTACCGCATTAAGAAATGCCTTTGGTGAAGGACAGGTGGCTATTTCCAGGACCGACTATGTGGGGTCCCGGTTCTCAAAACACCTGACTGAACAGGCGGGCTTGCTGGTGGTACTTACCCTGCTCCTGATTCTGGTATATGTTTCGTTCCGATTCAAATTTCATTATGCGGCTGGGGCTGTATTGGCCATACTCCATGACGGCCTTATTATGGTAGCCTTTATCGTTTGGCTTAGAATGGAGTTTAATACCACCACAATAGCTGCAATTCTTACCATTTTGGGGTATTCTATTAACGATACGATCGTTATTTTTGACCGCATGAGGGAAACCCTGCGCTTGTATCCTGACAGCAGTTTCGAAGATAACATGAACAGGGCAATTACCGAGACCCTGTCCCGTACCTTTATTACCACGATTACCACCATGTTTGCGGTCTTCTCACTCTTCCTGTTTACAACCGGAACCATGAAGGACTTTGCTATGGCTCTGCTGATAGGTATGACCAGCGGTGTGTATTCAACTATCTTTATTGCATCGGCCTTTGTGCTGTTCTGGGAAAAGAAAGTAAAGAATAATGCCGTCAAGGCTGCTGCTGGTGCTAATCCGGGGCTTAAAAAGGCCTAAGAGGGGTTCTTTTTAAAGATAAAGATAAACCTTAAGGGCTGTCTGAAAAGTGTAGAGGCTTTTTAGACAGTCCTTTTTTTATAGGAAAGATGATGATTGTAAAACGAGCTTCTGTCTGCGGTTATTGCATGGGTGTTGAGCGGGCAATAAAAATAACCTATCAAGCGCTGGCTGCCCAAAAGGATAAATCTATCGTAACCCTAGGTCCGTTAATTCATAACCCCTATGCCCTGACTCAGCTTAAAAAACAGGGTGTTGCAATCATTAAAAGCCCTTCTGAAATATTAAATCCTGATGAGACCCTTGTCATTATACGTGCTCACGGTGTAGCGCCACAGGTCGCATCCCAAATTGAGCAGACCGGAGCAACCCTTTTGGATGCCACCTGCCCAAAGGTGAAGGTAAGTCAAAAAAGGGCTGAATATTATGAAAAAGCTGGATATTCCATAATAATTGCAGGAGAAAAGGATCACAGCGAGATTGTTGGTATACTTGGCTACGCTCCAAGCGCCATTGTTGTTAAGGATATTAATGAGGCTATTGATGCAGCTCAAGGTATAAAAAAGGAAAAAGGAGACCAGGCAAAAACGGTTCTGTTAGCCCAAACAACCTATTCGGAAATTACCTTTGAAAAAATCCAGCAGGCGGTTCGACAAATCATACCTACATTGGAAGTGGAATATACTATTTGCAAGGCTACCCGGGATCGGCAGGAAGCCCTTATTGAACTCTGTAAAGAAGTAGATGCGGTGCTGGTTATCGGTGGAACTGAGTCGGCCAACACCCAGCGGCTAAAAACTATCGCTGAAGAACAGGGGCTCCCCACCTGGCTTATAGAAGATGAACATGACATACCTGACCAGGTATACAGCTTTGAACGGATCGGAATCACCGCTGGTGCTTCTACCCCTCAGGAGCTCATTGACCGGGTAGAGACAGTTTTAAAATAAGCTTCGTCATAAACAATGGTTTGATGTTGCATAGATTTTGCTCTTTCATTACTATGGTCTGTGGTTCTGACATAACCATATTAATAGCGCACCTTTGTACTTAAGGAGTCGGCCATGAAAGCCGTTGAACTGGAAAAAGCCTATGACCCAAAGAGCTTTGAAGATCGGATTTACGCCCAGTGGAAAGATTCGGGTAGTTTTCAGCCAAAACTGGTAAAAGGAAAAAAGCCCTTTGTAGTGGTAATTCCACCGCCGAATGTCACCGGGGTCCTTCATATGGGCCATGGTTTAAATAATTCTCTTCAGGATATCATTGTTCGCTTTCATCGTATGAAAGGGGAGCCCACTCTGTGGGTACCTGGTACAGATCATGCCGGTATTGCTACCCAGAATGTGGTAGAAAAACGGCTTAAAAATGAAGGTAAAAGCCGGCATGACCTGGGCAGGGAACAATTTGTTGAAGAAACCTGGAAGGTTAAAAAAGAGCATCATGAGATCATAAGCCGGCAGCTGGCAAAAATTGGTGCCAGCGTGGACTGGTCCCGAGAACGATTTACTTTAGATGAGGGCCTTTCCAGGGCGGTCCGTGAAGTTTTTGTAACCCTCTATGAACGGGGGCTTTTGTATAAGGGTAATTATCTCGTTAACTGGTGTCCCTCCTGCGGGACCGCCCTTTCGGATGATGAGGTCGAACATGAAGACCTGGAAGGAGCCCTGTACCATATCCGGTATCAGGTAGCTGGTACAAATGGTAAAGAATATGTAGAACTGGCTACCACGAGGCCTGAAACCCTGCTGGGGGACACCGCGGTAGCAGTTCACCCCGATGACAACCGTTATACCCATCTTGTGGGTAAACAGGTAGAACTTCCTCTGACAGGCCGGACAATTCCAGTTGTGGCCGATACCTATGTGGATAGGGAATTTGGTACCGGGGTTGTAAAAATAACCCCAGCCCATGACCCCAACGACTGGGAAGTGGCTAAACGGCACGACTTGCCCCTCATCAATATATTGAGCCCCGATGGGAAGCTTAATGACCAGGTACCAGCAAAGTACCAGGGAAAAACGGTCAAGGAAGCCCGAGCTATTGTGTTAGAAGATCTTAAAGCTGCAGGGCTCTTTGTGAAGGAAGAAAAAATTAGTCATGCGGTGGGCCATTGTTATCGCTGTCACACGGTGATTGAGCCCTATCTTTCTGAGCAATGGTTTGTAAAGATGAAACCCCTGGCAGAAAAGGCCCTGGCAGCCTGGAAACGGGGTGAAATACAATTTTATCCCCAGAAATGGGAACATACCTACGAGCATTGGCTCAGCAATATCCGGGATTGGTGTATCAGCCGGCAGCTCTGGTGGGGGCACCGTATTCCCGCCTGGTATTGTAAACACTGTGGAAAAACAGTGGTCGCCCGGGAAGAACCCCTGGAATGCCCCTACTGTAAGTCTACCGAACTAGAGCAGGATCCGGATGTGCTGGATACCTGGTTTTCCAGCTGGCTCTGGCCCTTCAGCACCCTGGGCTGGCCCAAGGACACGGCAGATCTGCGGAATTACTATCCTACATCAACCCTGGTTACCGCCTACGATATCATATTTTTCTGGGTAGCCCGGATGATTATGGCGGGTCTTGAGTTTACCGGACAGGTCCCCTTCCGGGATATCTATATCCATGGCCTGGTCAGGGATAAACTGGGCCGGAAAATGTCAAAAAGCCTGGGAAATGGTCTGGATCCTCTGGAAATCGTGGATGAATTTGGAGCCGATGCATTAAAGTTTACCCTTGCCTTTAACTGTGCCCAGGGGCAGGATATCCTTATCGATAAGGAATCCTTTAAATTAGGGTCCAAATTTGCCAACAAGGTTTGGAATGCCAGCCGTTATATTTTAATGAACCTGGAAGGCCGTAACCTGGTACAAAATCCCCAGCTTAACACCATAGATCGCTGGATCTATGCCCGGTTAAACAGGGCCGCTGAGGCTCTTTCTGCCGCCTTTACCACCTATCGGTTTAATGATGCGGCCCAGACTGCTTATGAGTATTTCTGGAATGATTTCTGCGACTGGTATGTGGAAGCCACAAAGATCTCTATTAAGCAGGGGGATGACCAGGAAAAGGATAGGGCCACCACGGTGCTGCTTGATGTGCTGGCTGAATCCCTGCGGCTTATACATCCCCTCTTACCCTTTGTTACCGAAGAAATTTACTCTAAACTCCCCAATGTTTCCGGGCTCCTTATCACCGCTCCCTATCCGTTATACTCCGAAGCGCGGCGGGCCGATGATATTGAAGCCCAGTTTGCAAGTCTGCAGGATCTGATCCGGCAGGTACGGACCCTCCGCAGTGAATGTACGGTGCCCCCGGAGAAAAAGATTAAGCTCCTCATCCGTTTCGAGGCCGATTTCCCCTATCGGGATGCTTTTATAGTTTCCCAGCCCCTCATCGCCCTGCTGGCTAATGTGGAGCATATTGACTTTGAAGCCCTGGGATCCGCCGGTCAGGCTTCTCGGCCGCAGGGCTCTATAGGCCTTGTTGGTAAGGGTTTTGAAACCTTTGTCTTTATCACCGATGCGGTCGACAAGGCCCAGCTTCTGGCAAAGTTTAAGAAGGATCTCGAAAAGGACGTTAAATTCCGTTCCATGCTGGAAGCAAAACTGGGTAATGCAAACTTTGTAAGCAATGCTCCTGCAGATCTGGTTGCCCAGGAACGGACCAAGCTGGAAGATGTACAGGAACGAATTAAAAAGCTGGAAAGCTATCTTCGGGACCTGGAATAGGTAGTATCATGAACACCGATGAAATGCTTCGCCTTAAGGGGATGCACATTGCTCCCTATATACAGCTGGCCACAGCCCTGATTGGAAAAAGCCGTGAGGGCGGGGGAAACATGTTTCGGCATCAAATCGATACCATGGCAACCCTCATCGACTACGGCTATATCGATTCGGTGCTGTTAAAAGCATCGGTGGTTCATGATTTAATTGAGGATGTCCCCGATTTTAATCGTAACCTGCTGCTTTCCATCGATTATGACAGCCCTGCGGTATATAACCTGGTCCTGGAGGTATCCCGCAGGGTTGATGAAACAAAGGCAGCCTTTCTGATCCGAATTAAAAACCAGGGTTCGATGAATGCTAAGATCCTTAAAGTGGCAGATCGCATATCCAACATGATTTCCCTGGGCTTTGTTACCAATGCAGAGTTCATTGCCCGCTATACCGATGAGACTGAACGCTTCATCTTCCCCATAGCTGAAGAAGTTAATCCTGATATGCTGGATGAACTGAAATCCCTTGTGGTGAGCCGTCGGGCGTACCTCAGCTGCTGCAACTTTTAATTATATCTGTCCAAAGGCAAGCTGGATACTCTATGCATTAGTTAACATTTATTGGAAATTTCTTCTGCCGGTTGACACTTTTTCTGTTTTTGCGTACTGTTTCATTATAAAATTACCGATTTGGAGGTATATGTATGAAGATAGCGATTAATGGTTTCGGCCGTATCGGCCGGCTCGTATTCCAGGCCATTGTTGACCAGGGAATGCTCGGCAAGGACAAGATTGATGTTGTGGCGGTGGTTGATGTGGCTACCGATGCCAAGTATTTTGCATATCAGCTGAAGTATGATTCTACCCAGGGTAAAATGAATGCCGACATCTCTTCCAAGAAGAGCGATCCTTCCCTGGCTGAGGATGATGTTCTCGTCGTAAATGGTCATGAAATTAAATGTATCATGGCTGAAAAAGAACTCAAGAACCTGCCCTGGGGCAAGCTCGGCGTAGAATATGTCATCGAATCCACCGGTCTCTTCACCAACGAAAAAGCCTGGGGTCACCTGGAAGCCGGTGCTAAGAAGGTTATCATCACCGCTCCTGCCAAGAGTGCCGATGAAACCAAGAAGATACCCACCTTTGTCATGGGTGTTAACCATGAAAAGTATGATCCTGCTAAGCATGATGTGGTTTCCAACGCATCCTGTACCACCAACTGTCTCGCACCCATCGTTCATGTCATCATGAAGGAAGGCATTGGTATCGAAAAGGGACTCATGACCACTATCCACTCCTACACCGCTACTCAGAAAACCGTAGACGGCGTTTCCAAGAAGGACTGGCGGGGCGGCCGCGCTGCGGCGATCAATATCATCCCCTCCACCACCGGTGCTGCCAAGGCTGTTGGTGAAGTTCTTCCCGAAACCAAGGGTAAGCTTACCGGTATGTCCTTCCGCGTACCCACCCCCACCGTTTCCGTGGTTGACCTCACCTTTACCGCTGCACGGGACACTTCCATCGAGGAAATCGATAGTCTCATGAAGAAGGCTTCTGAATCCTACCTGAAGGGTATCCTCGGTTATTGCAACGAAGAAGTGGTTTCCACCGACTTTATCCATGATGCCCGGTCTTCCATCTATGACAGCCTGGCTACACTCCAGAACAACCTGCCTGGCGAAAAGCGCTTCTTTAAGGTTGTTTCCTGGTACGACAATGAATGGGGTTATTCCAACCGCGTGGTTGGCCTCCTCCGCCACATGGCAAAGATCTAAGATCCTTTTACCTGGGGGAGTTAAAAGAGTTTAGCTTTTAATGAACTCATCGGTTTAATATGTTACCCGGAAATCGTACGGCCTACGGTTTCCGGGTTAGCCCCGTCCATCTAGGCCGGGGTTTTTTTATTTCAGGAGGAAATTATGATTAAGACCGTTCGCGATGTGAATCTAAAGGGAAAACGGGTGGTAATGAGGGTTGATTTTAACGTACCCATGAAGGATGGAAAGGTTCAGGATGATACCCGGATTGTGGCGGCTATTCCCACTATTAAGTATGTTCTGGATCAGGGGGCCAAGAGCCTTGTTCTTATGAGCCACCTGGGGGATCCCAAAAAGGATATGAAGAAGGCAAAAGAAAAGGCTGAAAAGGATGGCAAGGCCTTTGATGAAGCCGCCTATATTGCCGGTAAGCATCGTATGGCTCCTGTGGCGGCCTATCTTTCCCAGAAGCTGGGTAAGCCGGTTATTTTTGCAGGCGAAGATGGTTGTTTCGGCAAGAAGGCATTTATCGAATCCCAGCCCGACGGATCCATCATCATGCTGGAAAACACCCGGTTCCACAAGGAAGAAACCAGCGAAGATGCTGCAGAACGGGACAAGCTTGCTAAAGAACTGGCCACCTATGGCGAGGTTTTTGTGAACGATGCCTTCGGGACCGCCCACCGGGACCATGCATCAACCGCTTCTATTGCTAAATTTGTTCCCCTTTCAGTTGGGGGCTTCCTTATGGAAAAGGAAGTTAACTATCTGGAACCGATTGTCACCAATCCGGTAAAACCCCTGGTGGCGATCATCGGCGGTGCCAAGGTATCCTCTAAGATTGCGGTCCTCGAAAGCCTCCTTAAAAACGCTTCTGCCCTTGTGATTGGCGGCGGTATGGCTTATACCTTCCTAAAGGCTCAGGGCCACAAGGTGGGATCTTCCCTTGTAGAGGATGATCAGCTAGATACGGCTAAAAATATTCTCGCTGCTGCGAAGAAGGTTGGTGCAGAGATTGTACTCCCCGTGGATCATGTGTGTGCAGATAAATTTGATGCTAATGCTGCTCCTGTTCCAGTGGATAGCATTGATGTTCCCGATGGTCTCATGGGGCTTGATGTGGGACCCAAGACCCTTGCTAAATACAGGGAAGTCCTTGCAAAGGCTAAAACCATCGTATGGAACGGACCGGTCGGGGTCTTTGAATTTGACAATTTTGCCAAAGGTACCGGTGAAGTTGCCAAGATGGTAGCTGAGGCCACAGGCCGCGGAGCTACCACTGTGGTTGGCGGCGGCGATTCTGTTGCCGCGGTTAACAAATTTGGGCTGGCTGACAAGATGAGCCACGTATCTACCGGTGGTGGTGCTTCCCTGGAATTGCTGGAAGGCAAGAAGCTTCCCGGCATCGAAGTATGTCGCTAATAGGAGAACAGTGAATGCGAACTTATTTTATAGCAGGCAACTGGAAAATGCATAAGACCCGCTCTGAAGCGGCGGAACTGGCCAAAGCCCTGGTTTCCCAGCTTAAGGACGGGAAACACAAGTACCTGGTAGCCCCCAGCTTTACCGCACTGGAAACGGTGGGTAACATTGTTGCGGGTACCAATATCATGCTGGGAGCCCAGAATATGGCCGCCGAAGAACAGGGTGCCCACACTGGTGAAGTCTCTGTGCTGCAGCTTAAAGATTTAGGCGTACAGGCAGTGATTCTTGGTCACAGTGAACGCCGCCATATTTATAAAGAGGATGATGAGCTCATCAATAAAAAGGTCCGTCTTGCCCTGAAGCACGGACTGGAGGTTATTCTCTGCGTCGGCGAGCTTCTGGAAGAACGGGAAGCAGGCAAGGCTGAGGCGGTTTGTGAGACCCAGACCGTTAAGGGGCTGGAAGGGGTCAGCGCTGAAGATTTAAAGCGGGTGACCATTGCCTATGAGCCTGTTTGGGCTATCGGTACCGGCAAGACAGCTACCCCTGAGGATGCGGATGCAATCCATGCTTATATCCGCAAGGTTATCGGAAAACTCTATGGCGAAGCCGCGGCGAAAGCCATGTGTATCCAGTACGGCGGGTCTGTAAAGCCGGAAAATGCAGCCCAGCTCATGGCCAAGGCAAACATAGACGGTGCTCTGGTCGGAGGGGCCGCACTTAAGGCGGAAACCTTCGTTCCGATTGCAAAGTTTGCTTAAAAACCCTTGAATAATAAACGGCCATTCGATAGAATGGCCGTTAGCTTTATTATGGAGTGATATCGATGGGTTTAGTGAATGTTTTATTGTTGGTCTTATTTGTTATCGTAGCAATCCTTTTAATACTTATTGTTTTGGTTCAGAATGAAGAGGGCGATTCCCTGGGCGGTATTTTTGCTGGCGGCAGTAATTCTGCCTTTGGTTCCCGTTCAGGTAATGTGCTTACCAAGACTACCTCTATCCTTGGGGCTCTTTTTCTGATCCTCAGCTTTTCTCTGGCCCTGGTCAACCGAACTCCCAGTGATAAGGGCGTAAAGGCTGCTGCACAACAGCTGGAAACAACCACTAATTCTGAATGGTGGAATGATCAGGCTGGAAATACGGCTCCTGCAGCTGCTGAACCTGCACAAAGCAATACTACAAGCGGTCAGTAAAATAAGGAGGCGGCGATGCTTCTTCATGAAACTTTTCCCCCCGAATTAATAAAAGTTGGCCTCGAAGCAGAAGACAAGGATGAGGCTTTTGAAGAGCTGGTTGACTTCTTTTGCCAGGCAACTAATTCTTCTGCCCGGGATGAAATCCTCGCCGCTATCCGTGACCGTGAATCCAAGATGTCTACTGGCATTAAAAAAGGGATTGCCATACCCCATGGAAAAACCAATGCGGTAGACCGGGTGTATGGCGTTCTCGGTATTTCAAAAAAGGGTATTGATTATGATGCCCTGGATGGGGAACCGGTATATCTCCTTTTTTTAATGCTGGCTCCACAGAAAGATTCTGAAAAACATCTGCGCTTGCTTAAACGGCTTGCGGAACTTCTGGATAATCCCCAATTTTATACAGACCTTGTAGCCCAGAATACTCCCCAGTCTGCCTATGGTATTATAAAAAAGTATGAGGATGTGCTTATTGCCTTATGTTAAAGAAGGAAATCATGGATGAACAGGATGTTCTACAGCACCTATTAGACATTGAAAATCAAGCATCCTATTTAGTACAGGAAGCCCAAAAAGAAGCGGATCGGCGAATCGCAGAACAGGAAAAAATAAGCCGTGAAACTTACGAAAAGTCCTATAAAGCAAAATCACAGGAATTTGAACAACAATATCAAAATACAGTAGCCCAGGCAAAAAAGAATTATGCTGATCTATTACAAACGTATAAACAAGAAATAGAAGGCCAACCCGTACAGTATCAGGCTTTTAATGATTTGATGCATCAATTACTGTTCGGGGGAAAAATAGAATGAATTCTACCGCTGAACGGTCCTATATATACTCAAAAGCCTGTGGTATCATCGGCAAATCCTTTGTTGGGCCCCGTATTCGGCGGTTACAAGATATAACCCGGTTATCTGATCTGGATCGCCTGCTTTTTCCCAATTCGTATGAGGATCTTCCAGAACGGGAACTGCTTATTCGACTTGAAAAACGAATCATTGCAAGGACAACGGATCAGATAAGCCTATTGTTGAAAACTCAACAAAGCATCCCTCATTTTATTGGATTGCTGGTCCGCAGCTATGAATATGCGGATGTCAAGCTGCTTGTTTCTGCATTAATGGACAAAAGGGACCTTCCGCCGTCCCATGCAGATCTGGGCCGCTTTACAACGGTTCATTTTGATAAATATCCAGACCCTAAGGCCCTGTTTACCGGTACCGATTTTGAGTGGCTTATTGATAATATTCCAGATAATCAGTCTGCTAATATGCAGATACAGGCAGAATTGGATCGTCGATACTATACGCAGCTTTGGAATGAACTATGCAATATTTCGGATCCAAATATACGGTTTATTAAAGAAATTATCGCCGATGAAATCGAACTTAAAAATATACTCTGGGCTTTGCGGCTAAACTATTATTATCATTTTGATAAAACAAGTATTGAACCCCTTTTACTGGATTTATATGACCGGAAACGATCTCTTGTAAAAGCTGCTTTGGAATGCATCGATAATCCTGTAGACCAATATTCTGCCTGGGCATCTTTTAAATATATATCCCTCTTGAATCCTGAAGAAGCCGGCACATTCTGGCGTATAAATATCCCCCATATTCAGCGTAAGGCAGCCTTGCTTTTGTATAAAAAGACCCGTGCCTATTTTCACCGGAGTCCCTTTTCACTTAATACAACCGCGTGTTTTATCAGGCTAAAACAGTTCGAAGAAGAATTGCTAATCAGCCTTGCAGAGGGTATTTCCCTGGGTTTGTCCGGACGGGATGTGCTCTCTATGTTGGAGGTCCTACAATGATTCGTCCAAGGCCAATGAAATATGTGGAGATCTATGTTCTATCACGGGATGTGGATGAGGTTATTGAGTATCTTGGACGCAGGGCACTGCTGCATGTTTCACAGGATGAAGAGGGTGAAACTACTAAAAAGCAGGGGGATGAGGAGAATCTGGAGCGATCTGAGAGGATCAGAAAACAGCTTGAAAAACTTAAAGATATAGCAGGGTATCTGCAATTGTATGAACAGCTAAAGGCTGCTTTTTCTGGTGATCTGGCTCAACTGCCAACTGAAGCGGATGTTCAGCTTTTGCAGACCCTGGGTAAACGCATAGACAGCATACGATACAGGGAATTAGAAAACAAACAGCGAATTAAAACCCTGGAAGAAACCCTTCATGAGGCCCAGGCCTTTGCCAATCTTAAAGCACCTTTTTCTAATCTGGATCAACTTTCTTATTTGACTCTCCGTATCGGACATCTGGATCCTCAAGGACAGGCAGCGGTTGCCCAGGCCCTGGGGGATCGGGTTGTAATAATTCCCCTTAGTGATGGAAACAAGGTGGTGGCCGCTGCATCCAGAAAAGGCC
>Ga0208198_1001507_pt1 | contig 20001 bp, 10 predicted proteins | sample AD_JPNTR2_MetaG_FD_184446 | JGI IMG/M metagenome (GOLD analysis project Ga0208198, IMG submission 184446) | Active sludge microbial communities of municipal wastewater-treating anaerobic digesters from Japan - AD_JPNTR2_MetaG (SPAdes) (version 2) | ecosystem: Engineered > Bioreactor > Anaerobic...
TGGTCCATGACGATGCCGAACTTGAGGGTTACATCAAGGAGGCCGTCCGGGTGAGCCGGAAGCACCCGGTGCTGATCGACTCGTTCCTCCAGGGCGCTGTCGAGATCGATGTGGATGCTGTCTGCGACGGGACGGATGTTCTGATCGGCGGTATCATGGAGCACATCGAGTGGGCGGGAGTCCATTCGGGGGATTCGGCCTGTGTCATCCCGCCGCAGTCGCTCTCGCCATCGGTGATCGAGCGGGTGCGCGAATACACAAAAAAGATTGCCCTGGGTCTCGGGGTTATAGGGCTTATAAACATCCAGTACGCCGTCCAGAACGACGTGGTCTACGTGCTGGAGGCTAACCCCCGCGCGAGCCGGACGGTGCCGTTCGTTGCAAAGGCAACGGGGATACCGCTTGCAAAGATAGCAGCAAAGGTGATGGTCGGCAGGAAACTTGCCGACATGGGTGTTGCTGAACGCGAGATCCGGCACGTTGCGGTGAAGGAGGTTCTCCTGCCCTTCAACAAACTCCCCGGCGTTGACACCGTGCTCGGCCCGGAGATGAAGAGTACGGGTGAGGTGATGGGGATCGACTACGATTTCGGCCGCGCCTATTACAAAGCATCTACCGCCGCGGAGAACACCCTGCCGACGGAGGGAAACGTCTTTATATCGGTGAGGGACGAGCAGAAGGAGGAACTCCTGCCGATCGCACGAAAACTCAGGGAACTCGGCCTCACCCTCTACGGAACGAGCGGGACGGTTGAATTCCTGGCCCAGAACGGCATCGAGGCGAACCTTGTGCGGAAGGTGCAGGAGGGGTCGCCAAACGTCATCGACGCTATGAGGTCGGGGAGCATCCGGCTGATCATCAACACCCCGGCGGACAAGGCTTCCCGGCAGGACCACATCCAGATCATGAGGGCTGCTGTGGATTACGCTATCCCCTACATCACGACGCTCCAGGCTGCCAGGGCGGCCGCGATGGCGATCGAGGCCATAAAGCATGCAGAGATCACGCTCGAGCCGCTGGCGCACTACCATGGACTGGCGTAACGCTCGTCTCTCTCAAACCTGCGGTGTGGCTTCGTCTTCCCGGCCGCTGCATGGTAAGGGGCCATCAAACCAGTAATTCCAGGTTGTGGCAGAATTCAGTGATAAGGTGGTTGCCCATAGATTTTTGCAAAGTTAATGGGGGTTGCATCACCGACTGGAGGTGGGGATGTCCCACGAACACCGTTCAACGAGAGATCCTGGAGACAGGGGCGGGGAACGTCCCGTCCCCCTCCCCATCAGCCCCTCCCCCACGGGGGCGATTCTCCATAGATACCGTGTCCGGGTAGTGCATCCCCTCACCCGGTTTCCGGTGAAAACCCCCCGAAGAATCCTGTCTCGTCCTCGTGCACGGCTATCCAGGGCCAATCGCCACGCACTGCCCGCCCCCTGGAAGGGGGCGGGAGGAAGCCGCGAGAGCGGCCGGGAGGTGGGGGTGGTCTGCCTCACATGGAAAAGGAGGTCTGGTTGAGATCCAGGAGACCGGCAGCGGGAAATGGCCCTGACCGGCTCCGCTGCCCTTTGCCCCCCGCCGGGCAACGCCGGTGGACTCACCGGAACATGAGAACTCAGTCCTTCTTCTGGAGTATGAAGAACTCATACCCGTATTCGCCAGCGTGCTTCCGAAAGATTTCAATCTCACGGCGGGCAAACTCAATCTGCGCCATAGCCCCGGGATTGCCGGCGACCTCCGGCAGCAGGTCGTCTATCCGCCTGAGAACGTGGGCATAGTAGTTATCCCACCAGGCCGAGTCGGGGAGCGGGAAGGCCGCTACGACCCGGTATCCCGCATCTTCTGCGATCGCACAGTTCTTCGTGACCGGCCCTATCGCCGGATAGCACTCGTTCCAGAACGACAACGCCTCCGGAGACGGGTTCTCGGTGAACCAGACGGACTCAGTGAGGCAGAGGTATCCCCCCGACCGGAGAAGCCTCCTCCAGGAGTTCAGCCCCTCTGCAAACCCGATGATGAAGATCGAGCCTTCCGCCCATATGAGATCAAACGTTTTGTCGGGAAACGGGAGGGCCTCCATCGAGGCCTGGACGATGTTGATTCGACCATCCACGCCGACAGATGCTGCTTCGCTGATGAACTGGGCCAGGAAAGGTTGATGAATGTCGACAGCGGTGATACGGCAGCCAGGGCAGAGGCGGGCCAACTCGATCGTCTGCATCCCGGCACCGCAGCCGATATCCAGGATCTCCGGCCTGGCGGGCAGGCCTGAGAGGAAGGAGAAGGCTTTCCTGGTGCACTCGCTGCTTCCCGGCCCCTGCCGCGGCAGACCCTCGTGCAGGGTGAAGACAAATGGAGTTTCCATGCCAGAAATCTCTCGTTCAAAGCGATAAAACCGTTCCCAGCGAGAACCACTCCGGTTAATACCCCCGCCACCCATTCGTGAGTATGGATAAAAAGACCCCCGTCCCCGAACTCCGGGATAGAATGGAGCGATTCCGGGACCGCATGGACGCCGAGAACCCCTCATGGGAGTTTGCTGCGATCTTTGGACGGACAAACCAGTTCTACTTCACCGGGACGATGCAGGATGCGGTTCTCCTTATCCCCCGCCGGGACGAACCCGTGCTCTGGGTGCGCCGGAGTCTTGAGCGGGCGCTTGATGAATCAGGGTTTCCCGAGATCCGGCCTATGAAGAGTTTCCGCGATGCTGCTGCCGGGATGGGCGGGTGCCCCTCAACAGTCCATCTCGACTCGGAGAAGGTGACACTCGCACTGCTCGAACGCTTCCGCAAACACTTCCCTTTCAGGGAGGTGCGCCCGCTCGATGCGCAGGCGGCGAAGATCCGGGCAAAGAAGAGCCCTTACGAGATCGCTACCATGGAGCGGGCGGGAGAGATTCATCGCCACGTTCTCGAGGATTGCGCCCCGGCGATGCTCAGAGAGGGGATGAGCGAGGCCGAACTCGGTGGCGAGATCTTCGCCCTCATGGTCAGGGAAGGGCACCACGGCATAACCAGGTTCGGGGGCTTCGGGACGGAGATGGTGCTCGGGCAGATAGGGTTTGGCGAGAGTTCGCTCTACCCCACCGCGTTCGACGGTCCGGGCGGGTGCCGCGGGGTCGCTCCCGGCGCACCTGTGCTCGGCAGCCATGACCGGAGGCTTGCACCCGGTGACCTGGTCTTCCTTGACTGCGGCTGCGGTGTGGATGGCTACCACACCGACAAGACCATGACTTACATCTTCGGGCAGGCGCTCCCGCCGGAGGCGATGGAAGCGCACCGGCGCTGCGTTGAGGTACAGGACGAGGCAGCCTCGCTGCTCCGGCCGGGGGCAACGCCGTCAGAGGTCTACAGGAGAGTAATCGAGAACCTGGAGCCCGGGTTCCTGGAGAACTTTATGGGGTTTGGGAGCCGGCGGGTGCAGTTCCTGGGCCACGGCATCGGTCTTGAGGTGGACGAGATGCCGGTGATCGCCAGCGGTTTCGATGAACCGCTCGAAGAGGGTATGACGATCGCCCTCGAACCCAAGAAGGGGATCGAGGGCGTCGGGATGGTGGGGATCGAGAACACGTTTGTTGTCACCCCCGGAGGCGGCAGGCCCATCACCGGGAGAGACCGCGGGCTGATCCCGGTCCACTGAGGCCGCGGCGGCCGGAGGCGTGGAGACTTCTCTTCCTTCAATCCGGCCCGTACAGGTGTTCCTTAACCCGTTTTGAGACCGCCTGCTCCCTCTGTTTCAGCAGGGCGACGTCCACCGGCCCGTCCTCGCGGTATGAGGCGAACAGGAGGTAGAGGAAATCTACCGTCAGGTGCATGACCTCCCTCCTGAACCTCACCTCAACGGTTGTGTCGCCGGCAAGGCCCCTTATGGAGAACCAGTCGGGCTTATCGAATTTGTAGAACCCCTCACCCAGGTTTGGGAGCGCTTCAACCTCGCCGAAGTTTTCAAGATAGGAGAAGAACCCCTCCGTTACCGGGGCGCTGAGGAGAAACTCCTTCATGAGAGAGCCGTCGGCACAGGATTTATGCCGAACCGAGCGAAGAATCCGCATTCTCTGCAATCTCCCTTACCGCTTCCGCCGCGATCCGGCACTCCTCGTCCGTGGTGAACCAGGAGAGGCTGAGCCGGACAGAACCAGACCCGCCGTCGACCGCTCGATGAACAAGGGGTGCACAGTGAAGCCCGGTACGGGCCACGATCCCGTAGGCCCGGGCCAGGATGAACCCCACATCGTCGTTATCCAGCCCCCGTATGTTGAACGAGATTATGGGAAGTTCGGGCGAGTCGTTGTGGATCTCGATGCCGGGCCCCTTATTCAGTTCATGGATAAGAAACGCGGTCTGGCGCTCTGCTTTCTCTGCTATGGCCTTCACGCCGACGGACGCAACGTAGTTTGCACCGGCTGCAAGCCCTGCAAGCCCGGGGTAGTTGTGCGTTCCGGCCTCGAACCGCTCCGGCATCTCGCGGGGCTGGTAGAGCGAGAAAGAGTCTGTTCCTGTCCCCCCGTAGCGGACAGGGGCGATAGAATCGGGGTCGCGCAGGTAAAAACCGCCGCTGCCCGCGATCCCGAAGAGACCCTTGTGCCCGGTGAAGACGTAGGCATCGACCGGGAGGGTCTTCAGGTCGATGGGTACGTGGCCGGCGGTCTGCGCACCGTCCACGATAAAATAGACCCCGTGGTCATGCAGGATCTCCCCGATGCGGTAGATATCCTGCAGCGAGCCGAGGACGTTGCTGCCGTGGGTTGTGACCATGAGCCGGGTATCGGGGGTTATGGCCGACTCGACCAGGTCGGGGTTGACCGATCCGTTATCGACGGGGAGAACCGTCAGCCGGAGGCGCTGCTGCCGCTCGAGTTCGGCAAGCGGCCGCAGAACGGAGTTGTGCTCAAGTTCGGTTGCAAGGACATGGGATCCGGATCCTTTCCCGGCAAGGAATCCCTGGATGAGGATGTTCAGGGAGTCTGTTGCGTTCATGGTGAAGACCACGTGCTCCGGCGGCTCCGCCGCGAGGAGGCTCGAGACCGCCTCGCGTGCCAGCGTGACGTAATCTTCGCCCTGGCTCCCGGTGGTCCTCCCCGACCCAAAGACAGGCCGGGCGAGGGACTGGCTGACGGCCTCGAGCACTTCTCGCGGTTTTGGCCAGGTCGTGGCGGCGTTGTTTAAGTAGATGATCGGCGGGGGTTCAATCATGCAACTCGCTTTTCAATGGATCTCTCGGCAGCAGCCAAAAAGAGATCGTTTCGACTGCATCAACCGGTTATCCGGTGGGTGCGGAAAAACCCGGCCCAAAATAGCCACCCCTTCCCGCCGCAGAGGGTCGCGGCCTCTCTCTTGCCCGATCACCGGAGATCCCCGGACGCCGCGTGCCGGTAGGTCCCGTGCGGCACCCGCATCTCAAACCGCGCCCCTTTTCCGGGTTCCCCGGTCTCGGTGATGCTGATCCCGGTGATCGCCAGGATCTCGCGGATCAGGAAAAGCCCGAGCCCGGTGTTCTTACCTACATCCCGCTCAAAGATCCGCTCCTTTTCCTCCAGCGGAACACCGACGCCGTTATCCTCCCAGACAAGGACAAGGTCTCCGTTCTCCCCGGGGTAAGACCATACGCGAACCCGTGTAGCCGACTCACCGTGACGGATGGAGTTATCCATAAGGTTGGAAAAGACCGTTGAAAGCATCGGATCCGCATAGACAACCAGGTCTCCCGTCTCATCCTCGACGGGCAGCCCCTGCACGGACGCCGATCTGATCACATCAGAGACCCGCTGCCACTCGGGCGCCCGGACACCGAGGTCGGTGTAGTCCCGCGTAAACTCGACCTGGCGGCGGATCAGATCGGCGGCGTCCTCTACGCGGGCAAGGTAGTTCGATATATCCTCCCCGGGACCGGCCATCCGTGCAAACGACAGGTTGCCAAGAAGGACTGTTAGCTGGTTTAAGACATCGTGCCGGGTGATGCTGTTCATCAGGGTGAGTTTCCTGTTCGCGACGGCCAGGCTGTCGCTCTGCTGCGCAAGTTCCCGGGAATGATACTCGATCTCCCGCTCCATGGCCTTTCTCTCGGTTATATCCTGGACGGTCAGCGCCATCCCGTGAGAGACCTCCGCCAGGTCGAGAGGGGTGCCCGACACCTCCAGAAAGACCAGATCATCGGTCCTGCCGCCGCGCCGCGACACGGTCTCAAACGTAAACCTCCCGGTATTCTCGACCCGGGCAAGCGCCTCACGCCTGGCGGCCTCATACTCATCCTCGCCCGGGAAGAGCAGGCTGACGTGCCGACCGATGAGGTCATCGCGGGTGTAGCCGAGGATCTCGCAGAGGCGATCGTTTGCCTCCGTGAAGATCTCGTTCACCGTCATGCCTATGCCGATGGGAGCAGCACGGAAGATCCCCGCCATCTTCTCAGCGGTCTCACGCAACTCCATCTCGACCCGCCTCTGCTCGGTCACCTCCCGGATCGTCTCTATAGCACCGGTACGCCTGCCTTCCAGGTCGTATAGAGGGGACGCCCTGAGCCTGAGGATGGCCTCCCTCCCGGCAGGACGGGCAAGCGATGTCTCGCTCTCGAGGAGATCTCCTTCTCGCCCCAGGATCTCGTAGCGGTTCTGAAGGGCTTTATCGGGCTTGAGAACGTAATCGATAAGTACGGGGCGCGCCTCGCCGTAGAACGGAACCGCATACGCGTAATCGCCCCTGCCGAGCATCTCTTCCTTTGGAACACCGGTGAGCCTCTCGATAGCACGGTTCCAGGTGATAACATGGCCTTCTGCATCGATGACAAAGGTTGCGTCCGGGAGGAACTCGATGATCTCGGCAAGCCTGCGTTCACTCTCCCGAAGTTGGCGCTCGCGCTCGCCAAGGTCTTCAAAACTTGACCGGAGTTCCTCCTCGATGGCGGTGAGTTGTTCATATGCCGCCTGCAGTTCCTCGTGACGCCGCATCACCTCGAGTTCGGCAAGTTTGCGATCTGTGATGTCGTGCACCATCCCGATTGTGCGGACGACCCGCCCGGACTCGTCGCGCTGGTGCTCGCCGCGTTCAATGACGTACCTGACCTCGCCGGTACCGGCTCGAATGATCCGGTGTTCGATCTCGTAGCCGTCACTGCCGTCGTTGAGCGATCTGGAGTGCAGCGACCTGACCGCAGCGCGATCCTCGGGGTGAAGCAGTTCGAAGTAGTCATCCGCTGAGTGGTCGCCGGGGGAAAGACCAGAGATCCGGGCAGCCTCCTCCGACCAGGTCAACCGGCCCGTGGTGTGATCGAACTCCCAGCTGCCCACGTGAGCGATCTCCTGGGCCCGTCTCAACTTATTTGCGGTCTCTTCGCGCTCTCTCACCAGGGCGTCGCGTTCTGCAAGCGATCGCGCCAGGGTGATGTTGGCGTAACTCAACCTTGATATGAATACGGCAGCCTCGCGCAGGAAGGAAATGGCGCTGTCCACGGTCTTTCTGCTCAACCGCGGAACGGCATCGAGCGCGGCGGTGTAGGCATCTTCATCAAACCCGTGGCGCCGCGCCTGCATCCGGAAGACCTCGTAATCCGGTTTTTCTTCCTCAAGGAGGAACTGCCCCATAAAGACGTTGCCAATGTGTCTGCCGCCCACGACGATGGGGGATGCGACATCCCATAAGTTGTTTTTGCAGCGGTAGATCTTCGCTTCTCCGGGAGCGATCCCTGTGGAGAGGTGCGTGTCGCTCTCGATGCAGTTTCGAAGCGTGGCGGGATGAACCCGGTGAAACTTTGCGCAGATCTCCTGCCACCCGGCATTGATCAGCACCCGGCCGCGGGTGTCTATGATGGCGACCGAGATCCCGGTGAGGGCGTGGAAATCGTTGAGAAGCGACTGGATCATGGGTACATCGATGATATCGGCAAGTTCAAGGTTGCCGATATCACCCTCGGGGGAGAGGATGCTCTCCAGTTTAGCCCTTACGCGCTCCTCGCTCTCCTTTAGACGCTCCTGAGCCTCCTTTGCATCTGTTACGTCGTGCACCATCCCGATTGAGCGGATGGGCCGCCCCGAGATGTCCAGGGTGTGTTCACACCGCTCCACAACGTGGCGAACCTCGCCGGTATCGGCCCGGTAGATCCGGTGCTCAATCTCGTAGCCGCTGCTCCCGCCGTTGATCGAGGCGGAGTAGGTCGCATCGACCCTGGCGCGATCCTCCGGGTGGACCATCGATAGGAATCCCTCATACGCCGGCGCCCCATCTCTGGGGTCGCGCCCAAAGATGCGGTAGGTCTCCTCAGACCAGACCAGCTCCCCCGTCCTGTGGTCAAACTCCCAGCTGCCGAGATGCGCAAGCCTTTCGGCCTTATGCAGCATCTCCCCGGTTCTTCGGGCCTCGGCCTCGGCCCTCTGTCTGCCGGCAACCTGCCTGATCGCGTTTGCAAGTTCAAAAAACTGTGATTTCGGGTCGCCGCCCTTCTGGAGGTAGAAGTCAGCGCCGCTGTTCAGCGCTTCGATCACCACCTCCTCGCGTCCTCTGCCGGTGAAGATGATAAACGGGACGTTTGACCCCGCGCCGCGGATCCGCTTGAGGAGCGTGATCCCGTCCATCTCCGGCATCTGGTAGTCTGAGACTATCACGTCGTAGCGATCGCTCATGATCAGGCGGAGTGCTTCACGGGGGTCTGGAGTGGTGTCGACGGCCATCCCGCCCGCCCGCTCAAGGAAGATCCGGGCGATCTCAAGAAGTGCGGTCTCGTCATCAATGTAGAGGACCCGCACCGGGTCAGGTGGTGACATGGAGGTGAACTCATACAGAAGGAAGCACTGCGGTTTTTTATAGGTTTCGGAGGCACCGATGGAGATTGCGCCAGGCTGCGAAGAACCCGGGCAGATGGCCCCTGGAGAGAGAGGGTGGAGCGGTCAGAGCCTGGTTTCACCGTGGCGCTGGACCTGCACTCCTCGGGGGGTGGGTCACCGGGGAAGGGGCGGAACACCCCCGCACCTGTTGCTGCGTGTTACCGTGACACGATTTTAACCTCTGGAAAACACCCCCACCACCCCGGCCGCTCCGCGGCCTCCTCCCGCCCCCTCCCGAGGGTGCGGGCAGTGCGTGATGATTGCCCACAGAAGCCGTGCCAGGGGGGGTGGAGACGGGATTTCCGCGGGTCAACCTCGAACCGACGAAGAAAAACATCTCTCCGCCTTCCCTCCACTCCGAAATAGCGTCTCGCAAAAACCAGGTTCATCCTCATGATGGGGGCAGTCAAACCGAGGCACAGCCAAAGGGACCGGTTGATGCCTCTATCCCTCCATCTCACCCAATATTTAATATTCCGCACGGCCTACATGATCAGGCAGACCTTGCAGAGCGCATCGATGGTCTAGTGGTATGACTTTGGCCTTCCAAGCCAACAGCCCGGGTTCAATTCCCGGTCGATGCATGGGGCCCGTGGTCTAGCTGGTTATGACGTCGCCTTCACACGGCGAAGTTCGCCGGTCCGAATCCGGCCGAGCCCATAATTCTTCCGTCTTTTCGGAAATAAGAACCAATCCGTGGTGCGTTACCTTTCGGAGTTCAAATATCGCCTTATCGAGCAATCGGGACGCATTAACTCCGATTCCCTTCAAATACTCATGATTCTCTGGATCGATTGATAAGTTCAATCGCGGCCTAACTCGGTGCAGTTTGCTTGTTTTCTTCTTTTCTCCGTTTTCCATGTTTCTTTTCTCCTGTCCGCACATGTGCGCACATGTGCGCACACTTTCGGGTTACCTAACTCTCTGTGCGGGCGGCTCTATAAAGAGGGGGTGCCACAGTCGGGCGGGGGGTGCAGGGGCCGCGCACAAATGAAAATGGACATATAGAGACGGACCGCTTCTCAATACTATGAATAAGAAGTTAATCGTCTTGCTGATGGTGCTTGTAATCGTGGCCTGCTGTTCGTCGGGTTGTGCTAAAATAGCGCCGAGGTTGGCGAAAATTCCCAGCAAGATAGACGCTCACACATCAACATATTCCGATTCGGATACGCTACCCTGGAACTGGATGCAAACATACGAATTATACGGAGAAAAGGGAACTGAATTCAAAATTCGTTATAAAGGAAATGCCCCTGTTGATTTGATGATACTAGATGCCCAAAATTACAAAATATATTGTCGCGCGATTGATAGTGGTAGGTATACGACTAAGATCAACGGCAAGTACTGGTTAAATAGGAATGAGGCAAACATCGCATTTACTCAACCAGATAACAAGCAGTATTACTTTGTTATTGACAATACAGATATATTTAGCAATGGTGCAAAATCGGGAAGATCTGTAGCGTATACTATAACTCTCTCTTAACTCTTTTTTGCACTTTCATACCGCACACGGTTACAGGTTTATTCGCCTAGAGTGTAGAGATTTCTCCAGGCTCGCCTATGACCTCAATGCACTATCAGAGCGATGTGCGGGCGCAGTCCTGGAACCTGAAGAACATAGGCGTGGAAGTGGTTTGGTAAAAGAGAGCCTTTGACAGTAATCAGGAGCACGAGGCCGCGCGCAAATATAAATGGTTATATGGGTGCGGTCCGATTTTCAATTCATTGTATGGCTAAGGATATCGAACCCTACGTGGTGCCGCATGAGTCTATCTGCATTAACGGGGTGTGGTATGACGTCGAAAATGCTTACCACTGGGTGATAGGTGGACAGGAGTATATCTGGCTTGAAGACCAGTTGTACGAATTACATGGTGCTTTCCTGGGCGACCCGGTGGACTTGCCTGATGATGAACCGGATGAGGTGCCGGATTATCCACAGTATGAACCGCCGCCGCGATCAGGGGGCTGGGGGTCTACCATCGTCACGGTTTTGATCATCCTCTTCGTTGTGGGAGCTGGACTGAAAGTTATGAAGGTGCTTGACCATGTCGACGATGCGATCAGTAGGGCAGAAGCCTCTGTTCCTTCATCTGTAGTCGCAGTGGGGACAGCGACCCCGAAACCCACCTCTGCGCTCATCCAGAAACCGACCCAGTTGGCAACACCGAGGCCTACCCGCACTCCTGTAACATCAACCTGGGATACTCGAGCTTCTGAAATAGTCGAAGCAATGGACTACACAAATCCTACAACGCGTGATTTTGCGTTGACTTTGATTGATCAAAGTCACAGTGGGAGTTATAACATCGCGCAGATATGCGATATGTGGGAAAAGATATACAAGCGATGGACCTACGTAAATGATCCAAAAGGTTTCGAATATTTCTCTCCCGCAAGTCGGGCCATCAAACTTGGGCTAAAGGGAGATTGTGATGACTTTGCGATCCTTACGGCGGCGTCAATTCAAGCAATTGGAGGAAGCCCCCGGATAATCGTAGCATCGAATACTAACGCAGCAGGACATGCTTATGCAGAGGTCTATCTAGGTCCAAGTAAGAGTAATCTCGAAAGTGCCACGAACTATATCTGCAAGAGGTACAATTGCAAGAGCATCGCATACAGGGTTTCGAATGAGGGCGGACAGACACGGTACTGGCTTAACCTCGATTGGCAGGCAAAACATCCTGGTGGGCCATATTATCAGAATAACGGTGAGACTGTCGCAATCTACCCGAACAAATATTGGGTGAGGCTGAAGTAATCACGCCTGCACCATGGCAACTATTTCTGCCACGTAATCTTTTTTAGGACACCCCGCCGCGCGGAGGCTCCCCCCATGACAGCAGCACGCCACGCCGTTTCACCGTCGCGATATAGGTTGCCTGTTACCATTGCGGAGGGAGATGATCGATCAGGGCGCGCACATATTGTAAGGGGAGGGTGAGGAAGGTTAAGGGGAATAGCGATTGATTGATGGGTATTCATCTATTTCTCCTGTTTTTCTCTTCTATTCTCCCGGTATTCTCCTGTTTTTCTCTTCTATTCTCCAGGTATTCTCCTGTTTTTCTCTTCTATTCTCCAGGTATTCTCCTGTTTTTCTCTTCTATTCTCCAGGTATTCTCCTGTTTTTCTCTTCTATTCTCCAGGTATTCTCCTGTTTTTCTCTTCTATTCTCCAGGTATTCTCCTGTTTTTCTCTTCTATTCTCCAGGTATTCTCCTGTTTTTCTCTTCTATTCTCCAGGTAGAATATCAACAATCCGCTTTATTAAGGGGGAAAGCCACGGAAATAAGTCATCTAGTGGAGACGTCATTCATGATTTTGCTCCATACCCTGTTCTCCAGAGATATCAGGAGAATCGCAGGAGAAGTCAGGAGAAAATCTAAGAAGAGAAATGATAGGAGAAAAGAGGGTATGCTGCCGGAGTTCCGGCCAAAGTGGGCGATAATCCGGGTTACCTCATGGCAATTCTCGTGCTTCGGTCACAACCTTGTAATCGACTCCCTCAAGCGCTCCTTTCCTTCTGAACTGTTTCGAGCCGAAATGTGCCGCTCCGCACTGGATACGCCGCCATTCATTTGGCCGAAGTTCGGCTTCTCTCAGTGAACCTTTCGTTTCGGTGACAAGGTAGAGAATCGGTTTTCCCTCTTTCCCCGGGCCGTCCATTACAATAGCCCAATCCGGCCTATACTCCCCCACAGGAGTCGGAACGGTAAACCAGCATGGCAGTTTCAGGTAGAGTTTTACATCCTGCCGGGCTTCCAGATCCCGTACAAACTGCCGCTCCACATCGGAATCACAGGGCACAAGGTCATAGACAGATCTTTCCTCTCCCGTGTGCTCGATATACTTACTGAAGAGTTCAACTTCGGTATCATCAAGAATCTGCCGCATCTCATACCATTTCTCATCATCCGGCAGGCCGTTAGCTCCTGGATCGTCAGAGATACGGATGTACTCGACCCCTCTCACGAGATGATCGGCAAGTTTCTCTTTGATGATGCGTACCGCAACCGTCGCCCATTCATGCGGGTTATCAATCGCTGCTTTCTTGTTCTCTGCTCTGCGATAGACCTCAAGGAGCGTCCGGCGGGTAAGACGTATCGGTGGCGTCGTGTTCTCCATGAGGTCCGCCATGAGGTCGATAAGGTTCGGCAGCGGCCAGCGTCCTGCCAGATCAGCGGCGCTCTTTGCCTGACTCAGCTGCATGGCCTCAAAGATACCGTCATCCCCGGCAACCACCGAAGCTTTGGTTATCGTTACTCGTGGCGGGGCGATGTCAGCCCGGTCGATCTCCGGGATAACCTCGTCAAGCAGCGCTTCGGTGTTGATCCGCACTGCATACCGGGTTTTGTGTTTGATGCGGTCCCAGAGTTCCTTAAATTCCTCACTCAGTACCCGCGCTTTTCGGAGTTTCGCTTTTTGCTCTCCGGCCCGCCTGGGCCGCGGAGGCAGGATGCCCTCACCGTACTCTTCCTCTATCCTCCGGCGCTCCTCGTCGGAGAGGTTCCCGATGGGTTTCCCATACCGTGCCTCAATCTCTGAGCGGTATCCGGAGGCAATCTCGCTCTGATAGGTCTCGACGTACTGCCGGTAGCTCTCGTTGGCGATGACCGTCAGAATGTTGACAGTATCATCATGCAATCGTCTCCCCGATTGATCGACCGCTAACCGGATGCCGCGCCCGACCTCCTGACGTTTTCTGATGGCCGATATCGTCTGATTCAGCGTGCATATCTGGAAAACGTTTGGGTTATCCCATCCTTCACGCAGGGCTGAATGTGAGAAGATGAAGGATACCTGTTTTTTGCGCCGTGTCTCTTCATCATCGTGCAGACCAGGGAAACTAAGCAGGGCTTCTTTATCACGCATGATGAGATTATAGGCTGCTTCATCTGCCTTCGTCTCGCCGGAGATGGAATCCAGCAACTCAGTTTCTCCACCCTTCCGACGTTTCTCCGCAAAATACGCCGCACGCACTTCAGAAGGTGATAGTTCACTCCAACCAGGGTATTGCGCTTTCAGATCATCAAACGCCTGATCGAAGAGTCGCCGGATGATGCCGTCATCGGAGGCATAGTTTGACACTTTGTCGATAAAGAAGAGTGAAAGAACCTTGATGCCTTTCTCTTTCAGCCTCATCTGCTTGCGCATATGTTCTTCAATGGTGTGCCGAATCTGGACATCGAAGAGCACTTCACGATCAGCGCCCAGCTCATCGCCAATACCAAGTTCCGTGTTATTGGCAAACCGCACAAAACCCGCGCCAGGATTGATCTCGTCGACCACAAAAGGAGCGTATTCAGCGCGGTTGGTTTTTGACTCCAGGGAGTCGCCAGGACGTACCGTGATAGTTGTCTCTTTCACCTGACCGCTCTTCATGAGTTTATGCACGGTGATTTTGGCTGTAACAGTCTTCTTCTGTGACTGGATAGCCTCAACACGCAGATAGGGCTCGTTTGCCGTGTTTTCCTTGACAACCGAATCAACCTCTATCTTCTTCACAAGTCCCTGCCGGTACGCCTCGGCTGGGGTGAGGCGGTATACCACATTGTAGGGGTTGCGATGTGTCGCGCTGTAGCGGAGAGCCATAAGCGGGTCGAGCGTTGCCAGTGCTGCGATAGCTTTCTCGCTCTCCATGTTCTGCGGCTCATCGAGGATCAGAATGGGACGTGCTGCCTGCACGAGGAAGAGCGGGGTCTCTCCCTGCAGGCGATCGGTTGATTGACGAATCACGTTTGACGCTTTGTTAAATGAATCAAGCGTCATCACCATGACCTCAACACCGTCGCTCTGTGCAAATTGGCGCACCTGAGTAAGGTTGGCAGAGTCGTATTTGTAATAGCGATAGACAGGATTACCAAATAATTCCCGGAAATGCTTTGCCGTCACTTTCAGTGTCTTTAAGACGCCTTCACGGATAGCGACGGAGGGCACGACGACGATGAACTTCCTCATTCCGTAGCGCCTATTGAGTTCGAGAATTGTCCGGAGATAGACGTAAGTCTTCCCCGTCCCGGTCTCCATCTCTACGGAGAAGTTCAGGAAGCGGGCAGCCTTCTCCCCATCGACTATTTGAATGATCTCCTCAATGTATTCCAAGCACTCGTCCGGGCGAATGCCATTTCGCCGCTGGACGTCTCGAAGGTTCTTTAGAATCGTGGCATCATCCAGGTCCAGACGGTTTGCAATGGAAGCCAGGGCAAATGTCCCCGCACTGAAGCTCACCTGTGCCTGTACGTAAATCTGTCCATCAAAGAGATCACAGATGGCATCGACTGCCTGAACCTGATACTCCTGATTGGCGTCGAACTTAAACTCCATACAGCAAGCACATCCTTAGAGAATCTTAAGTTTGCACTGCAGGACAAGGTTGACAGCCATCTCATCTGTAAGTGCAGCATCACGACAGACAAAGAGGTCTTCCTTATTGAGCCTCATAGCCAGTATAGTCTCTTCTTTCAGTACGTCATCAAGGCAGATGTAGAATGATTGGCCTCTATCGGGGTCTGTAATCTGCCAGACCTGATTACCAGTTATCTCAGAGAGATTTTCGATGAGCGACGAGAGACCATAGCCTTCTTTGAGTGCAACTTCCCAGATGACGTCTTCGGGTACCCAGCCGGGTTTGAGCAGGTCGGTAAAAAGGCTCATCTGCTCTGCATATGCCTCACTATCTTTCTCACCAACACCCCCCCATTGCCGGTAATTCGATTCTCCAAGTTTGAATACCCGGAATCCTAAATCTTCTGGTAATTCATGGTCATTGATAAGTGTCTGTTGTGCGCCGTCCTCATTCTGGATTTTGCTGATGACCTGGTACAGGCGCTCCTTTCCAATATCGGCAATAGTGCGAAGTTTTGCCTCAGGTTTTGGCAATGGCTCGGGAAGTTGCACTAAAATGAAATTGCGTGTTCCGTTGTCCTCATGATTTTGTTTGAAGACGGCATGAGCGGTAGAGGCACTGCCAGAGAAGAAGTCTAAAACGATATCATTAGATGATGCCTCAGATGCAATTTGTAGTATCCTCTGAATGAGGCGAGTTGGCTTGAGTGTATCAAGGACATTTTCAGTATTTTCAAATTCTACGTATTCTATCAGTTCTTTCTTTGCCTCTTGGGTATGACCAACTTCTTCATATGACCACAACGTTTGAGGAACAATGCCTTGTTTCACTTCTGACAAAAAACGTTTAAGACGGGGCATATTGTCACCCTTTTCCCCCCACCAAATACGCCCATCCGCATCTAATTCAAGGAACTTCTGTTTCTTTATTATCCAATACCTACCTTTTGGAGGTCTGAATATTTTACCACTCGGGCCTTTAACTTCATATTCTCCTTCGCTGTAGTAGTTACGAGCGGTCAAATCACTTGAAGACCAGACATCGCGAGGATCGTCATCAGGGTTTGTATACCGAGAATCTGCCTCTTCGGTTCTGGGAAGAAGTTCAGGCTGCCAAACTTCGGCGTTTCGAGCATAAACAACAATGTAGTCATGGTCTTCAGAGAAATGTTTTGCAGTATTTTTCGGAGAGAACACCTTTTGCCAAATTATCGTAGCAATGAAGTTCTCCTCCCCAAAAATCTCATTCATCAGACAGCGAAGGTTATGCAACTCATGATCATCAATACTGACAAAGATAACACCGTCATCTCTCAACAACTGCCGGGCCACGAAGAGCCGCGGGTACATCATTGACAGCCATGCGGAGTGATACCTTCCGCTGGTCTCCGGGTTGCTTGTCAGAAGATTTCCTTCGTTGTCAGTCTGACTGGTGAACTTCAGATAGGTTTCAAGAGGGTCTGCAAAATCATCGGAATAAATGAACTCTCTCCTGGTCCCTGTGTTGTATGGTGGGTCGATGTAGATCAACTTCACCCGCCCGGCATATGATTTATAGAGAAGTTTCAAAACCTCCAGATTTTCGCCTTCAATGAAGACGTTTCCTGTCGTCTCCCAGTCTACCGACTCTTCAGGGCATGGTTTGAGCGTGGCACGGCTTGGGATTTGAAGGAGGCGGATGGCATCGCGTTTTCCCGCCCATGTGAAAGAGTAGCGTTCAGTGCGATCATCCACGGTCTCACCGAGCATCGTTTTCAGCATCTCAAAGTCTACTTTCCCCTCAGATACAACTTCGGGAAAGAGATCCTTCAGTCGGTCAATCTGCTCGGTAATGATATCCGGCGACGTCTGCTCAACACTTTCCGTTTCCCGTCCCCATGTAGCCATCTTTCACTCATCCTCCCATAAGATATGTGGAAAATTGTTTACCTCGTACTTCGTCTGGCGAGATAAGGCAAGGAAAACAATTTATTACACACATTAACGTATGATATGATTTAAAGATATCAATTTGGAAAAACCGCTGTAGAGAAGGGATTCTAAAGAGAAAACTATTTCTCATCATTTAAATAGTATTTGATAACATGGCTGGGATAACCATTGAAACCGATTTAGAGGGGAAAATAAACAACATCCCCTCATTTAAAAAGGAGGCTTTACTTCCACTGTTCGAAGCTATAGTTAACTCAGTTCATGCTATTGAAGATAGAGAAGAACTTGGGAAAGGTACTATTAAAGTCAATATAATTAGAGCCAATGATATTGAGACATCTTTAGGGGATCATATCGATGATGATGCTCTCGCGAAATCCGATCAAGAAAAGAAGATTGTTGGTTTTGAGATAGAAGACAACGGTGTGGGATTCAACGATGATAACTTCAAATCATTCAATACAGCAGATAGTACATATAAACTTCACCGGGGCGGAAAAGGTGTTGGAAGATTCCTATGGTTAAAAGCATTTGATAAGGTCGAGATAGAGAGTATTTATGGTCAAAACGGGACAAAACGCCTAAGAAAATTTGAATTCTCGAAAAAGAAATGGGTTATTCGAAAAAGCAATGACCTTTTTGAGTCTGATGAAGATTTAAGAACGCAGGTAAAGCTAATCGGATTTAAAGAGGAATATCGGAGAGAACCCAGCGCATATAAAACAACACGGAAAATTGCCCAAAGAATCCTTGAACACTGTCTTTCCTACTATATCGGGGAAGTTGCACCGACTATAATCGTAAGTGATGGACGTGAATCATATAATTTGGACGAATTATACTCCAAAATAAGAAAAGATTCATGCAGGGAAGTTATTTCGCTTCATGGAGAAGATTTTTGTATTGATCACCTCAAGTTATTTGAAACTAATAATAAAGTACACAACGTTGTTCTTTGTGCAGATAAGCGTGACGTTGAGCCATATTCTCTTCACTCGTTGCTGGGTACCTCTGCCTTATACGAAATAGGTGATGATGGCGAAAAATTCTATTATAGTGCCTATGTTTCTAGTGACTACCTAGATCGGCATGTTAACATGACACGAAGATCTTTTGATCTTCCCTTAGACGGAGACCTACATAACCTTGACGGGACATGCACAATTTCTCTGAACACGATTAAAAACGCAGTAATTGAGAGGACCAAAGTCTACTTAGCGACGTACCTAGAGGCATTACAGGAAAAGAAGGCTAGTCGTGTTTCAACCATTGTTAGTTCATATCCGACCTTAAGATCTGTCCCTCAATACTGTCCAGAAATCTTTGACGAAATTGAACCAAATAGTTCAGAAGAGAAAATTTATGAGGTTCTATACAAGCATAAGGGAACTGCCGAGTACGCTATTCAATTAGAGGCAGAACGCTTACTTAAAACTCAAGTAAAGAGTGTAAGGGAAATCGAGGACAAATATAAGCAGATCAGCGAGAAAATTGTAAGCTTTAAACGTGACGACCTTGCCAGTGTTATATGTAAGCGAAAATTAATTCTCGAACTTTTTGAAAAAAAGCTTGAGTTAAACAGGGAGGGAAAGTATGAAAATGAGGAGATTATACATGATATCCTGTTCCCTAGGAGAACAACTACAGATGAAATTACATACAAAGACCACAATTTGTGGATTATTGATGAACTATTGACTTTTCACAGATTTGCCGCATCTGATAAAGACATGAAAGGATACTCATCGTCAGAGAGTCAGCAAAGGGCAGACATCATTGTTTTTGCTGAGGCTGATAACGATGGCGTATCCAGAGCGGTTTCGATTATTGAACTGAAAAAACCATACAGAGAAAGGTATGAGAGAGACCCCGTTGACCAAATAATCGATACAATTGAGGGTATACAAAATCATGAGATCAAATCAAGGGGCAGACCAATTATATTGGACAAATCAACTAAGTTTTACTGCTACGCGATATGTGATATCACCACGGAAATCAAGCGTATGGTCAAAAAAATGGATATGATCGAATTAAAAGATAACTTAGGCTACTATCGTTACCATAAGGAATATAATGCGTATATTGAGATTATCGCTTATGATAGACTAACAGCCGATGCAAAAAAACGTAATGCCATATTTTTTGATGCATTAGGAATTAACAGGCAACTAATTGATTGGGACCAATGAATTGAACTTCTTAACTAGATGTAATAATGAATACCCATTGGAGGACCCTCCCCCTTCTCTTCTGTATACAACAACATATTCTCTATCCATCCACTTCCTGAAACGTGTATATTAGCGAGAGCAGTCATGCCGGGACCGCGGCTACTACTGCTTCCACACGCTTTCCTGGGATACCGTGCGCAGAGTGGAGGTTTCCTCGATGATTTGACGACGCCGTACGCCGTCCTAGAGCGTCACAGCAATAGTTCGCTTGACTTCGTGCACGGTCCGCTCGTCCTCGTAGATGCCGGTGACGCGCGTACTCGAAGATGTAGTTCAAGAGTTTCTCTGTAGAACCAGCGTAGGTAACGTCTCAGATCTTCTGTAATTTGTCTGAGCCCTGTCTCCTTGCTTGATCATTCCTTCTCCATCGTCAAATACCTTCTGCCGGTAACCCACTCCTCGTTGATGTCCATCAGGATAGATCCGACCAGCCGGAGAAGGGATTCCTCGTTCGGGAACGCTCCTACGACCTTGGTCCTTCGTTTTAGCTCCTTATTGACCCGTTCCATCAGGTTTGTGGTTCGGAGCCGTTTCCCGTGCTGTTTCGGGAATGCCGTGTAACTCATAAGCCCGGGGAGGAACCGTTCGATGGTATTGGCTGCTTTCCGGTACCCCCTGGCATTCAGGTCATCGGCGAGATCTTGAAGCCTTTGTTCACTTCCATAGGCCTCCT